>Ga0210059_1007882_pt1 | contig 16893 bp, 13 predicted proteins | sample Ectturendosymbi2_FD_188042 | JGI IMG/M metagenome (GOLD analysis project Ga0210059, IMG submission 188042) | Ecteinascidia turbinata endosymbiont from Florida, USA - Sample 2 (SPAdes) (version 2) | ecosystem: Host-associated > Tunicates > Ascidians > Unclassified | place: Key West, Florida...
GAATGCAATTCAGTAGTACCGAACAAAATGAACAGGCGAAATGAGTAGTAAGCAGTTAAGGACAACTTTTAGCAATTTCACGTGCCCGAAAAGCCCAGTTTTGAACAACATTTTACGGAGGTGACAAATTGAAGTTGTGCTAACTTAAGCAAAGTTGGAAAATCGGCACTCATTCATGTTTCCAGGAGTTAAGCTTCTATCATCGCAATACCGTTATTTTACTCTTCAAGTAACTAATGGGAGCTGAATTAAACTCTATAAAAGCTCTAAATAAATAATTTATAGTTTATTTGGACTATTTAAATAAGCCACTCCCTTCTTTCCACGAGTTACAAGTGCCCAGTCTCCCCAGCATGCTGGGGCTCGTGCCGTAACCGCAAATTGTTTTACTGAGAGTAAGAATTGAATATATTTTTTTGCTTTAACTCTGTGAAGGAACTAGTTCAAAAACAAACAAAAAAGTAGTGTTGTTTATTTTGCATTTAATCAGTTTAGAAAAGCTCTCAGTTAAATAGCAATGCATCAGTTCTCAATTCCACAGCTGCCATCGATTAAAATTTGAACCAAATGCAACGCTGAACATAAATTCGATGCAATTAAGTTGCAAGGGTATAGCAAATTGTGTTTTTGGTCTAAAAAAAATCAGTGCAGCTCGTAAAGCGATTTTGGCCACAGTATGGTCATACTGCTGCAACGTTCGTTGAATTTTTTTCTTATCATAACGTTAAAGCAAAACTGAAAGATAATACAGTACATCAAAAAAAACCCAAACCCCTAAACTCGCGGTTACGCTTGGCTTCCATTGTTCTGGCATCAAAAATTTTGCGAGAGCCAGCAGTACATCAGCTTGACGTCGAGACGGGTACATAAATGTGAAATTCGTGATCGAAAAATGCAGTAGGGAGAACTGCCAGGCAGCTGCAAAGGGCCAATTTTTGCAAAACAACAACATGACATTTAATGATTGCGTAGTATTTAATTGCGTTTTCATCTGCTACAAATACGTGAACGGTTGATGGGTTGCGCTGCCTTGGCAAAATACCAATCACATTTATTTGCTATAAATACCCCCGCGTGTGAAAAGGAATTTGAGTACATTCTATGATCCGTTCGATTGCAGTTCAGTTGAGAAACTAAACTCATGCATCGCAGCAGATTTCGTGTTAAAGCATTTTGATGAAGTTGTTAGTTTCAAAGAGAGTGATCAAGTTGACGGAAAATGTCATTCGTTTTAAACAAAAGTTCGTCAAAAATTGTTCAAAGGAAAATGTGTTGACGTCGTTTCTGGCACAACGTTCATGTTTTATACCAAATTTATCCTTCATTATATCTGCTAAATACAGTTTTTCACAAACACTTTTGAAAATGCATAAGGAGGGAATGCCTAAATAGCCAAATTTGTAATTTAGAAACATTTTCTTAAAAAGCGTTGACTTGACAGTTCATTCTGAAATCGTACAGCTAAACTGCTATTAAAGCACTTTATATTTTGGAGTAAAGTTCAAAAACTGATGAAACTTGGTGAGTGTCGACAAATCAAAGTGTTTTCGTTGATGTTCGGTACATTCGGGGAAAAGAAACGTTTTCTCTGTTTTTCGTCTTTAGTGTGAGCCATATAAAATGAAATTCTCATTGAATCTGGGACTCACTAAAAGTAATATTTGCACTTAGTACAGACGCTCTGTCAGTGATGATAACTTGAAACTAACAAAGGAATTTGTTTTTAAAAGCAGATACAACAATCACAACATCACATTTTTTTGCATAACCTGAACAATGATCTATGAAACAGCTTCTTTTCTCCCTACGTTGCCTGCAGTGGGCTTTATGTTGATTGTCTGGTTTTGCTACTGGTATTACCGGCCGGCTAGGTTTCCCAGGGGTCCCAGAGGAATTCCAGTTCTGGGAGCAGCTCCTTTCCTTGGCACAGATCCGCCAAAGACTTTGTGGCAGTGGAGTTGTAGATATGGACCAGTGATGGCGGTACGCATGGGACGGTCCGATGTGATCATGCTAAGTGGACGCAAAACGATACACACGGTAAGCAAAAGCGATACAGTCATAGGATTTTTTCACGTAATTCGGATCAACGAGATACTGTAAGTACACTAGATGTGCAGAACAATATGTAACTGAAATCTAGTTTCGTATAACCTCTCTGATAGGATAAGGAGGAAGAGACCGACACACGCTTGTATCAAGCTCCAGATGTAATTAGTGCGATTTAGATATTAACAAAACTATTGCATTATTTGCACTGTTCGCGGGTTTCTGTTTATGCACGACCCAAGTTATATAGAGAAAGATGAATGACAACATCGGCTGTAAATCGTAGCAAACGAAGTTTTGATGTTCTAGAACTGTAAACTTCCAAAACTAAATTGTGCTTTTTGAGAAACCAAAATATCTTGGAGAGAAGGGTACAGTTAGATCAATATTTATTACTGTTCGTTTTACGTTTTCTGCTGGAAAGAAATGCAATAAATTTAACAGTGTCCAATATATAAGTATACTGTAAGTTAAACTTGACAAGCAACTTTCACAATTGTTTCTAACCCAAAAAAATACAGTATGGTGCGTCAGCATCAGCTCTATATTTTATTTTCAGGCTTTCGTTGAAAAAGCAGACGCATTTTCAGGAAGGCCATTCATTTATGTGCTGCATGAAGTCTTTCACAAAAATCTGGGTATTTCTTTTCTTGACAGTATCCGCAATTGGAAACTGCAAAGACAGTTTGGTGTCAGAACTTTAAAACGGTAAGAATAAGTAAAGCTATATAGAAGTACAAACATTCCCCCCAGTTATCAAAAACTAAAATATTGAAAAAAGAGCTCCTGCCTTTTGAAGTTTCCTTTAAAAAAGCTGGGACCAGACTTAATTCAAACAATTCATGATGCCATATCAATCACATGAGACATTTCACTGTGTGCAGTGGTTGGTTTCGATTCTAAGACTTCAACAATTTCGGTATCCGAATTTTGTAAAACCTGTTCATGACTTGTGGGGAAAACCGCACACAAGCATTAGTGTTTTTATGATGCCGTCTTTATTAATATTAATCATCCTTTTGGCGGCTTTCAGCTAGTCTGCTCATACTGTAACTATGACAAAAAGCAACGTAACATCTCCCAAGAAAAGAAAGCAGACCTTGTTCCTGTCCGATATTCACAGATTTATTTGCAAGCGGTCAGTTTGACAAACGGATATTTACAAACGATCATGCAGATCGGAATGAAATTGTAGTTTTATTGCCTTCAGACCCATTTGATCAAAACTGTAAAGATAGATTTTCAGCGTATTTTTATTACATTTATGATTTAACAAGCATTGCTCATGACTGCAATATATCCATGTCTGTTGTAAAATCGCAAAAAATAATTTTCATAAATTTGAGGTTTCTACAAAAGTTGCACAAGAAACTGATTGATATTGACTCTGTACCCAGCCTGCAAGCGTTTTTTCAAGCGCAAACACTAGCCTACAAATTAAAAATCAACTTTGAAAACTTTGTGGTTGTTTTTTGCAAAAACAATGTATTTAATAATTGCACAGTATTGATCTCAGCCGCAAAAGTACGGAGGAGCGTATCTTGGATGAATTAGAACATCTCAATTTCCAGCTTGCTAAAAAGCAAGATCAAGTTTTCAACCCGCAGGTAGAAGCTATCTTTCAGATTATTTGACTTTACCGGTTGCAATCTGCATATTTATTTATTATTCTATAGTTTATTCGCTAAGACCCTTAAAGATGTAACGTAATGGATAATCTGCATAACGACGATCAGTTCACTGGATTGCTGTTGATGTGCGGCAATTGCCAAAGAAAATTTACAAACCTCTATGGTAAAAACACACGCCAAAGTAATACTTCTCTGCTGTAAATAAAGATTTGCAGCTTACCAGTCTTTGACTGCATCACGAAAAAGTGATGTATTCAGACAAAAAATCTGGATCAACATCTTTCGCTTATAACCTGTCTAAAGACATCTTTGAGTCTTATCTGCAATTTTGTGCCTAATTCAGCTATGTCCAACCCGCGGCCCAGTCGAAGGTTTTGTGCGGCCCAGTTTAGGTGTTTGCTGTAGTGAAAATATCCTACATACTGACAACCTGTCCTTATTTTCATAATCTTCAATTTGAAATTTTAATGCAGGTGGTCTGAGTGCCATTTTATCACGTCTGTTACCACTGCAATCAGGATTCCAATGCTTTCAGTACATTAGCTTAAGCTCAATTTAGTTTGCTAAGATCAAAGTAAGCCATTCAACGTGCAGCCCTCATTAATATGTCATTCAATGTGCGGCCCTGGTCAAGACAGTGGCATGATTTTTGGCTCTGTAAGCCATTTGGGTTGGACATAGCTGGCCTAATTCATCAAGACCTCATCGATGTTTATGTTGTTCTCGAATAAAGCGATTGATATTTATCGAAGAGTCGTCTCCGACAGAGGATCAGTGGTGCGGGGCCATTTGCAAACTTGTCAGTTGAATGCGTTTACGTATGCTGGTAACAAAACAATTATTATACTTTCGAAATTATTCGATAAAATGGAATCGATATTAATTGAAAATGTATCAAAAATTGGTTAACAAAACCTTCCAATTTGCCTTCCAGCCCGAGCTTACAAATGCTGTTGCCAATGTTATATGTCTTATCGTGCTGGGAAAGCGTTTCGAGTATGATGATCCGGAGTTCCAGCGCGTCATTGAAATCTTTGACGAAAGGTACAATTCTTCAATAAATGCGTTTTATTGTTTAATTTGTAACTTTTCTGGAAGCATTTGTTGATCCAGACTACTTAACATTGCTGCCATTGAGGAAAAGCAATTGAGCAGACGTGAGCATTAAGGTAGTCCCACGTATGATTTTAATATACATTTGCTTATGTCCTTGTTAACTTACCCAGTCATACGGAAGCAACTCAGTGAACAAAGAAACATGTTAAATTTTAATATGGTAAATGTAGCAACCAACAACCATTCGAGATAATTTGAAATATTTTTGATTTACTCCATATTGCTAGCACAATAGGTTCTTTTTATTGACTCTGAAAGCATTTCCAACAGGACTGGATCACATAAAAAAAACACAGTTACATTTTTTCTCCGCAAAAAGTCAATAAATTTGGACGTTTGGAACGAAATCTACTTGTCATGCTCTAGATTCGATGGCAAAGCAGAACATGCGTGTTCGGTGAAAAACCGTAGCGACGGCAATGAAAAGTCTAAGGAAAACTTTTCGTGGTGATCAGTTCAATGCATTTTTACCCTCTGCTGTCACTTAACGGTAGCGCACAAAATTAACGTGTCAGGTTTTCCTGGAAGCGTTTGATTTTGCTCCTGTTGGTTTCAAGAGAAATAGCTACACATCTATCTGCTGCTGCGCTTCTCGATTAAGTGGAGATCCAGTTTTATTGCAACATGAATGAAACTTTCAAACCCCGGAAGCCTCTTTGAGACTCCCCAAATGTTAACATTCATTAATTGGCGTTATCTCTTAACAGCTTCACTCAAGGTTCCCTGAATTACCTTTTCTTCATGACGTGGTTCGAGAAAAACCTTCGCTTCATTCCACCATTCCGAGACGCTTATCTTCAGATTTCAAGAAATTTAGATGAGCTTCGAGGTACTGTAGGATGTGCAACTCGTTATAAATTGTGAAGTGAGAGAACGTAACAAAATTTTAATTCATTCCAACAAAATTTTAATTTATTCCAAACGAAAATACTATTGTGTGAGAGGGTAGCTCACAGTTAGAATGACATTAAACACAATAAGAAACTGCTGAAAACAGCTTCATCGTCATATGAGAGATTATATAAAGATCGTGAAAGAATATCGAGATCATGGAAATTATATCTAAAAAGTTATTCCACCTCAGAGTTTGCAGCTTTGTAACCCTAAACTGTTTCCTAATAAATTTAAAGTATTTTTGCAAACTTCAGCGACTGGAAAACCTAAGTAATAATAAGGTGTTCGAGGTTATGTAATAAATCAAATTGCTTCATTCATGCGTTGCGAAGCTTTAAATGTTTGTCTCTTTACATGAATTTCATGCAGAATTCATAAAGAAACATCTCGAGTGGCACTTTGATACCTTTGACAACAACGACATCAGAGACTTTTCCGATGCATTTATTGAAAAAATGAGAAAAAGTAAAGGAACTGACAATGCCAATTTTTTTCAGGTAATTTAGGCCTATCGTCCTCGATCTTACACATTGTCGACCGCGATGTGAAGGGTACAGATCTTAACATCTTTCTAAACAGAGAGTTTTAACATTCAAATTCAGCCCACAGTTTTGAAAAAACACACAGCTGGGATTACAAAGCAAACAAACATAAAGAAGCCACTATTTCTTGAGATAATTATTGTTTATAAAGCATGCAGTACTACCATTACGCCTTTCGCTTGGCATTCCAAAGATTTTGTTTCTATTCCTGAGTCGTCATCATCAGTTTGCATTTGTCACAGAAAAGGTTTTATTTCCAAAGTTTGATGAGGACTACTTTATAAATTTGCAATCACAAGTCTTATATCTATAAAAACGCATACGGTAAAAACTCCCAAGTGTGATAATAAAGTATAGGTATTAGTTGTAACAAAACTTTGCCATCGTTTGACTGATTACCAGATTCGTTTGCTTTTTACAACGAGGTACTTCACTTGCTCATCATGATCTTTCTGTACCTGGTAAATTTCAGCATACTGTCTCTGCTAATAGCCAAACGTTGAATGCTAAAATCTTAGCAGAAACCGAAGACAATTCTATTTTCCCTCAAAGTCTGGTTCAAAAATCTCAAACATATTTGATCAACTTCTAAATTTTGCAGCCGGATCAGCTTCTGCACTTCGTCCAAGACTTACTAGTTGCTGGAATTGAGACCACAACCAGTTCACTGCGATGGGCACTGTTGTGCTTGCTGCAAGATGCAGCCTACCAAGAAAACATTTACGGAGAAATAAAGCATGTTATCGGTATGTACAGTAAACAGGCACGTAATTCTAAAAACTCCAAAAAGGTGTTTATGTAGGTCAAAGTACGATTCTAACCTCAATACTACAATGAATATTAATCAGCATTACTGTAGTAGCACCATTACATGCTCAACAGCTGGCTGTTTTCAAATCTCCACACTAAATGTAAAAATCTTAAATATAAGCAGAAGTTAAGTAACGTACAAGTCTAGGAAACTTCATCGTTAGTTCGTTAGAAGAAAACACCTGTTTTACTAAACACTCGGATTTACGTTCTTCATTAAAATATGTGAATCATCATGCTCGCTTCCTGCCACTGTGTTGATATTTCGTTTATCCCTGATCATTTTTTGTTTCCAGAGAAGGGTTTTGCCTAACATGTCTTGATTATCATGTTTTGTTTATAAATAGTTTACAAAAACAATGAAGAGATTGACATTTTTGAAACATTTTTAAACAGCTAGTATCCTGTTTTCAAAGAAATGTTTTAAAAAATAAACTACATATTGAGTTACAAGCAATTGGCTCCCAAATATTTTCATTTTTTCTAGGCGAGCATGCCACGCCGAGATTACGCCACCAACAGGAAATGCCTTACACCAAAGCGTTTTTACAAGAAACCCGTCGTTTTCGAAGTGTGGTTCCACTGGCACCATCGCACAAAACAACTAGAGACGTTACGTTGAACGGTTTTTTTATTCCAAAAAATACAGAGGTAAGCCGTTGATGTCTGTGTTGAATTCTAGGAATAGGAACCCGTGAAAAACTTTTGTAAAGAGTGGCACAACCAGCTCGACATTTGTTGAAGTCTATGACTGCAATCATTAGAGTTGCAGCTCATTTATCAATCCAATGGCGAAGTGCGAAAGCACAACACAGTGAAATTTTCTGTCAAAATCGAAGCAACTGTATTTGAATGGATTAAACCTTGGATAATCACTGCTCAAAGAGCATTGAAAAGACAAAATGACTCTTTGAGAAGACAAAGTGAAGAACCTTTATTGAGTATATAACAAATATCTGGTGTCAAATTAAAAACTTTACTAAGCTGGACAAATCGCTACAGTTGACATTTTATTAACATTACAACATGATAATCAAGCAATCTATTTCGCTAGCATTTAAAACCTTTTCAACATGTTTGTGGTGTTTTCTCAGGTTATAGCCAACCAGTGGTCCGTTAACAATGACCCAAACTCTTGGGAATCACCAGAGATATTTTCTCCGGAAAGACATTTGGATGACAACAACAACTTTATCCTGAGCCCTGAGGTGATGTCGTTTTCCCTAGGACCTCGACACTGCTTGGGCCAGGACACTGCACAATCGCAACTGTTTTTGCTTGTGGTTGGAATCATTCAAAAATTCAGAATTGACTTTGATCCCAAACTCAAGCATCCACCAAGCGTGAATAATGGTCGTCACGGATCTGCCTTCGTACCCGCACATTTCGAGATCGTTATTACTGAGCGAGACTGAAGCATTATTTTACACTGGCTATAAGTTAAAAAGCTGAAGTCTAATCTACGAATAACAAGCTTTCAGTCACTAAGAATATTTTGTTGTAAAAACAAAATTTGCCCAATTCAGGGATGAAGCAACAAAATATTACTGCGATTAAACGAAACGTTATATCGGATTAACTGGTAGAAAATGTCCAAAAAGCGTTGAGACTTGCACTGATTGAAAGTAATTTCTGCTTTCCAACAAGGAAATGTGTAGATCATAAAGCACATCAAAAGGAGTCTAAGTGCAACATAGACACACTGGTGATTACTGCGTTTTACACCTAAAACTGACCGAAGCGCCTGCTTATGATATCCTGGTTTTAAATGTGGCTGTGACGAACAACCAGGAAAACAGGCTTCGTCTGTAGTTTGCTTAGCCGGGATGTACCCTTAGATAGATTGTAGTAAACCCTTACATATCTGTATGGCAGCCTTGGAAATTGCTAGATCTTCGCCTTCGCTTCAACAGCCCGACTCTTGGACAAAATCTGCACTCACTCAGGAGTACAGGAACAAATGTGCTGCATGAGGTCTACCCCACAGTAAGACCACCAAGTTGCGATACGGCAAAGCAATAAACTAATCAAGCTCACTTTAACAACAACACAGCATCAACTGTATAAAACCAAAACCTGCACAAAATATCTATTTCAGCATAAAAGTGAATACTGCAGTTCTCTAGAATTTTGGTGTCCCGACTAGCACCAAAATTGCCCCACTCCGCCTCCTCACAAAACACTTCCAAACATAACTGAAACAAACTACTACTGCACTCTCAATTAGCGCAGATTCATTCGTGCAGAATGGTATTCGTAACAGTGGCTGAAAGAATATTGTTGTGAGAACACCAGACTTCTAAAAAGGAATAGATAGGGTTGGAACAGTAGACTTGAAATTTGTTCCATGCCCCATTGTTAGTATTACGTCGCATAATAGAAATATTCTGAAGCTGAATACCAATATTATATACTCACAGCATGGTACGTATTACGTGCAGAGGCTCAATGCCATGGCGGGTGATACGAGGTCCTGAAAATAAGGCCATTGTGCCCTTTTTTGGGTGACAACTAAAAAAAGAGTCACCCAATTTTCATTGGACCCGCTAAGTGGAAATTTTGAGGCTTTTTAGTCACGGCTCTGTGGAACCCAGACATTAGACATGCACATGATATAAGTTACTTTGTATTACTAGTTCGCTGAGGAAACCCACGCGATGGGTTCTCCACCGAACTAGAAATTCTCCTCGAATTGCCATCTGACACATGATGCTCGTAAGGTTAACAAGGCTCTTGTAGAGTCATATTTTTTAAATTTTTTCGTGGCATGCTGTCATTGCTATTGAAGTCTGATTCAACTGTAAAACGCATCCCAGATTACTCCGCACTCTATCCGATTGTCGATTTTCATTATAAACGCGACTAACTTTCAGATTTTCTATCTACGGCAAAGTTTATCCGAAGTCGAAAAAACGTATGAATAGTTAATCATATCGATAATTGGTAGACACGTGCCCAATGTGCCCAATGTCAGATGCAGTACAATTTGCGAGTCATTTGTTTTGTTCATTCGCATTTACATCTGTTCGTAATTCTACCGAAACAACAAACGTTGATTGTTTCAATGAATTTTGTTCGTATTTAAATAAACCGGGAGACAAACACATCTTTCATTTAATGGGTCTGCGGCTGCGAAATACTGAAGTGATGGCGTTTTTAATGACGCACGTTTATCATCCTTTTCGTGTGGTCTTCCGTGTTACGGCTGATTGAGCTGAAAAAAGAAACGAAAACCAGGTAAGATAGTGGCACAGTCACCAAGTTCCCAGGCTTGCTCACCTCTTGGGACAATGTTGGCACTTGTTTGATGTGATTTTCACTCAAAAGGTTAATGTAGCTCTGAAATAAAAACATTTCGTTACGCTGGATTGATTTGCTGATCGATGTCATAAAACGAATTGGCACGTTGGCACTTTTTTATTCAGTTGAAACATTTCAGCCCACTTGTTTGCGCTTTTGCAAGCATAACATGCGGCAACAACGTTTCTGCAAAGCCAGCCAATCCGAGACCATAATTGATAGTGAATCACGAAATTAATAATGAGATGTATTCAGGTTTTGGCTATGGCATCATCATCGGAGCCAACTTGGTAAGTTCGCGAATGTCAGAATCAGCACGAATCTTACCAGTTATAAGACTTGGTTCTTGGGAAGTGGTGACCACTGATGTTGAGGCAGCACTGCTGTTCCAGACGTTAGGTGCTAGTTACTGGTGCTGTTCCAAATACGTTCCACTCTCGTGTGGCAAATCTTAGTGACTGCGCCGCAGCGTTGCACGACTTGCAACACGAGAAACATCAAGCCAGTTGCAAATAGGGGCACAGCAAAATTTGAGAAGGTTGTACCACGACATTTTAGGCCGCTCTTTCGATACAGCAGTTGAACATGATACATGTTTGCAAATTTGACTTACTCATGAATGCTTTAGTCTTGAGTCTTCTTTCTCGGCTCTTACTTTAGTCCTTCAACATTTCACCCATAAGCATTGCTTACATATGTCAGGACTGATGATGCGTGGTGTTACGTGAAATCGATTTTCTATTAAAAAATTAGCTTGTTAATTCGACTGCGTCGCCTTTGTGGAGTCTCCTTATTCAGGAAGGTATTTACATAAGTCGTGATCAACCAAGAACTTTTCAGTAAATATTTTATCAGTCCATATTAGACATTTATTCCATCAATTTTTACTCATGTTTACTGCTTATATACAGTTCAGTTTCATTTATACTTCGTTTTCGTAATTCTTTCGGCGTCTCACGAGTAGTCTGTGAACGCCCATCTCCGCTTGCCTGCGCTGTGGGCCACGACTGCTTTCGCAGTGTAGGTTATGCTGTGCTTGTGACGAGACAATAGCATGCAGCACCGCACGTGGACCGACACCTTGCATTCACCCATCAAGGCCAAGCACGAGGCTGGACAGGCTGCAAGTACCGTTTTTCAAGTTTTCTCGCTCGGCATGACATTTTGCCGGGAATCGAACCCAGCCTATCTGGCGCGTGTTCAACCAACTGCACCACTGAGCCGTTTAAATAGATGTATAATTGTTTGTCAGTGATACCTCCTTGATCTTGGTAAAATTCAGACGTTTTGCCTCAGCGCGTCAGGAACAACAACGCAAAAACAACAGATTAACATAACAAGAAAACATGTTGAAATGTTCCAGAACTAACGTTTTTCACTTGCAGCAAAATTTTATGAACGTAGCCCAGAATGACAAAATATAAAATATGCCATTTTTGACTGCGTCGTGGTTTAACACTTAGCTCTTTCGATGATGGTAACAATAACTGTCTTCAAATCCATCACAGGTTCACATCATTTCATTTTTTCTGATTTCATTACATCGTGTTATTGCTTTCATACCCTTGACAGGGGCGCAACGAGGGGTAGAAAGAGGGGAAATGTCCCAGGCGCGGAATCACTGGAGGGCGCCGAAAAGTCACAACAATGTCGCAAGTACTTCAATACAGTACATTTACTCTCAAAATACCGTAAAGGTTCGAACACGGGGACGCCAAACTTGTTTCTTGCCCCGGGCGCCATCTATGTTGCGGGCGCTATCTATACTTTCGCTCTGAATATGTTCCAAGCAGGCCTTCTGAGTCGGAGTCAATAATTAATTCAATGTTACCGGAGACTGAGTTTCAAAATAACCACTGACTCCGACTCCGGTATTGCGGTTTAAAACCCTTTCAAGGCGGCAAAAGCCACTGTCGACGCTGGAGGTAATTGCGATCATAACTCGCCCACCGATCGCGCTACAGAGTCAATGAAGAAATCATGATGCTGAATTTTGTGAACTTTCTTATTTAAAGAATAAGTACCTTTGCAATTGAAATGTTGCGTGGCAGTGTGACATCAACCGGACAACCCTGTTACGTCATTTTGATCTGTCAAGTCAAACCCAAGTCAAATGAAAAAATTTCAAATGCCAATTCGTTTGTTTTAAAGAAGTACACAAAAATCAGCATCGTGTCCTGTCTTGATTGACTCTCTAGCGCAACCGGTCGGGGAGTTATGAATAAAATTTATCAAAAGTCAAAATTTGAAAAATTCCCGCTCGTTAAGAACTTAAAACAGTTTGTACTTCCAACAAAAAGAAGCGAAATTGTTGATATTCTGCTCTACCCACTAACGAACGAATGAAATAAATTCGTTAAATACCTTAGATATTTAATACAGTGGGCCCAGGGTCCCCCCACCATGTTCATTTTTCACCATATGTACGACATGTGCATGCCACCTAGTCATTTTTATTAGCGAGGAAAGTTTGCTTGTAGACGCTATTAAATTATCGGTCGAACAGACGGCAGTATTTCACTTATATATTATTTGATATTGTGACCAAACAACTATTACACTTATTGTTTTCCTGAAAGTCGGTCAGGTATCTGGATCTAGTGAATTCACAGCCAAGCCACGTAGAACGTGTTAACTTATGTCTGTACTCATTACGTATAGATTTTGCGTCTGCCTTCTCAGATTTGCATAGGTTGCATATGAGTAGCATTGTTAAGTAGGGCTACCATAAGTCCTCTTTTTGGAGTACATGTCCACTTTTTTCATGAGAAATGAAATTATCTCCGAGGACATTAAAAAATGTCAAAATATCCTACTTTTTACATTTCGTATTTTGTATAGCTATCATCAGTGGCTTCACTGAAGGTTTGAACCAGGGTGATAAACTTAGATAGAAGGGGCCACTGGCAACTGTACGGGGTCCACTAACCAACACTCAGAAAAAACTTGAGAAATGATGATGTGAATGGCTAAACTAAAACCTTGAATCACCGGAAAATAATCCGAAAAACACACAAAAACAACAACCTACTGAAAACCAAAAGAATGCTAAAACCAAAATATAAGTTAAATGGGAGACTACTTTTACATTCAGCTTGCCAGGTGGGCAATTCGCCCCTCTGCCCCCATCAGTTATGCCACTGGCTATATTGTATTGACATAGAGCAAGCTGTACACTCAACTCCACCAATACCAAAACTTGTTTGGGTTCGTGCAAAAAGAGCATCAACCAGCTGCAATTTATTGTAAAATGATGGGAACATGAAAGATGAGCAACATTTTTTGAAACTTACAATTACGATTGAATGATTCAGCGAACTGATAAAGATTGCACAGTTATAATTCAGCGTTATGGCTCATTACGCTAATGTGGAACAATTTTTTCCTTGATGCAGCCACAAATCTAAAAGAAAGAGAAATCTTTCTAATCCACTGGTTCTTAACCTGTGGGTAATTACCCACATGTGGGTAATTCTTTCCAGACTCTTTCGAAAATTATGCCAAGATACGGATGCTGAATATGATTCTCTGTTGTTTCACACTTCTGTGCGTTGGCTCTCAAAAGGAAACATGTTGATCCGGCTTGCGCGTTTATTACCAGAGGTTATTGAATTTCTTAAAATCCAACATAAACAAGAACTGAAGACTTATATTGCTGACGTAATGTTTCAAAACAGATTAGCATTCCTAGCGGACATAATTTCTCATTTCAACGAACTGAACCGCAATTTGCAAGGTGTCGGCGCAAGCATACTGGGACTGCGAGATAAGATTGCTGCTTTTATTGCAAAGCTTAAACATTGTTTTACGGCCAATGTCCAATTGTGACTTCATAAACACTAGCTCAAATAACCAGTCAACTATGGACCTGGACGAAAACATACTACCATAGCGCTTAAGGGTTAACAGTTAACGCTAATATCACATCTGTTATATAATCGTGGGCTCTCGAGGCTAAGTCCTACTAGAGACCTCAACACACAAAGAGCTGAAGTCAATGTCATTGACCCTAGCTGCCAATGACAGGACTACACACCCAATTAACACATCATCACATTGTATTACAATATGATCGCAAATATGAGCAATGAGCATGAACTCTTAATGACCAACGGTTTACAATTTCAAAACAAACACAAAACCCCTTCATTTTCCAAAATTATTCTAAGTACAAAATCATGAAAAATTTGGCCAGGACTTTGTCCCTATTTTTAATATTTTCTGAAAATTATTATAAGTCCAAAACAACAAATATTGTGACAGAACTCTGTTATGACAGATGATTTACAACGCTAAAAAATGACAAAGTATTAATAGAACAAACCAAGAATCAAAGTACTTACAGTTGTGCAGGTCAAAAACTTACTGCATTGTTCAGCATACATTGCTTACTAAAGCTTTTCTTTTAACTTTTGCTCTACAAGACCCCCTCCGGCTATTGTACGTCCTTTGCAAGTCAAGTTTGAGCAACTAATCGGAATGAATTTCAATTCCGAAATGCAAGGTATTTATACAAAAACTTTTAGTTTGTTTTATGATGGCCATAATGTGCCCAAAGCTATTTGTTTTTGATGGCCACAATGTGTCCAGAGATGGCCACAATGTTCCCACAAATGGCCACAATGTTCCCACAAATGGCCACAATGTTCCCTTCTTGGTTTGTTCTTGTTAGCGCTATATTGCAACATACTTATTTCGTAAGCCTACACTGAATCATGGTAGGGTTCCCCTCAAATGATGGGATACCCTTCACACCATTATGACATAGCTATTTCACAATACTGAATCACATGTTCTACTACGCATGATTGATTTCACAACGAATACCAGCTCTTTCAATGACATACAGATGGTTCAAGCGTTTCCAATGACATACAAATGATTTTAAATGATTATTTTAAATGTCTAATAGTTCCCCAAGAAGCTCTCGTTCATCAGTAGTCAGTTGCCAATCATTTCTCTCAATTTCAAGCCTGTATTTGTGAAAAGGTAGCAGCTTATGTATGATCCAATTTGCCATGGCTGCAAACTTCTCTTCTTCGCTCAACTCTTTTAACTGCTTGTCTGGTTTTATCATTCCTGATTTATAGAATGCTTGCTTGAATGCAATATTTCTCTTGTTGCATTCTTGTAGCAGTTTTAGCATGTCCATCCTTGCTTTCTTGTATGGCTTGATTCAGATTGCATGTCTTACATATGCATCGTCATACCTCATTGAGCTTGTATTGTTTCTCCTTGCAGTACTTTGATCAGGTTCTTGTTTTGACTACTTCTGAGTCCGTTTCGCTTCATTAATTTTAACTTAATATTTTAGTTCCCCAGTTTTAGTCCCTGTTTTCATTTGTATGTCATACTTTGTTAGTAAACAATGTGTACACTTGTTATTAATTAAACATGAATGTCACTTCTTGTTGGCAATTGTCTTTTCAATTTTGTTCAGGAGTGTCATATCCATGATTTCTTCATGAAAAGATGTTCAGGACGTGTTAAGGTCAAACTGAACCTTAACAATTGGAAAACAAAAATACAATCTGGACAGAGAGTAGCAGTGTTTCCAATGATGAATAAAATGAATGAGACCAACGGTATAAACAGCATTGTTCAAAGTGAGGCTGTTGACCACTTCAACAGCTTGATTGAAGAATTTCATCGTTACTTTCCCGGTGTTGAACACGACACACCTATGATGGCGTTAAACAAGAAACCTTTTCAAAGTTTCTGTTGAAGATTTTCCAACTGAACAAAATGAAGATGAAGGTATTCAAGAAGAGTTTTTGGATATGATTCATGATTCAACTGTCAAGGCTTCTTTCGAAGATGAAAGCTTGGAAAAATTCTGGGGAATGATGGAGAAAGTATATCCAAACGTTGCAGAAAAACCACTAACATTGTTGACTGTGTTCCCTTCTACTTATCTCTGTGAGTCAGCATTTTCAAGTGTTGTTGTTGTTAAAACAAAAGCTCGAAACAGATTGTTAGATCTGGACTCAGATTTGCGTTGCGCTATCTCCAAAATCGCACCCCGTATTTCATTGATTATAGACAAAAAACAAGAGCAAAAATCTCACTGATTGTGTTGTATAAACGTTGACTTCTTGCAGTAAATTGTTCTTTTTGATAAATAGCATTGTTTTACATTGAGTACAGCAGATAAAGTAGATTTTGAACTAGCAAAATAGATAAGTTAGATTTTAGAAAATTGAAATTTGGTCTAAACAAAAATGGGTAATGAAGGAAAAAAGGTTAAGAACCACTGTTCTAATTGAACCAGTTTCTACTCTGTTAAAGCTGGTGTGCAATTTCAAACATCTTTCCTGCCATTAGTTTCATAATATCGTTAAAGGCCATTTTACATTTTAAAGAAATTTAAGGAAACTGCAAAATATTATTGAGCTAAATAGGACAAACAAATAAAGATTTTGTTTTGTGTGTTTTGACTGAAACATCGTCCACACTGCACGTCTTACTTCAATGCTTAAAACTTACCAATAGGCCTCATTGTTATTTGACTGGTTAAGTGTAGATAGTAGGCCTACACTCAAGTAAGTGAC
>Ga0210059_1007883_pt1 | contig 16893 bp, 12 predicted proteins | sample Ectturendosymbi2_FD_188042 | JGI IMG/M metagenome (GOLD analysis project Ga0210059, IMG submission 188042) | Ecteinascidia turbinata endosymbiont from Florida, USA - Sample 2 (SPAdes) (version 2) | ecosystem: Host-associated > Tunicates > Ascidians > Unclassified | place: Key West, Florida...
TTATAAACACATGTTTCTGGTTGCTAGAGACTTGTACGAAATGCTCGTACTTTCTAGAGGAAAACATACGTCCCGGCGCTCAACGGTTGGCATTTGAAGTACGAGTATATCGTACGCCGACCACGAATATATCGTGGGCAGGCGTTCTGCGCTTGGGCAAGTTTCCCGACAAGCGGCGATTGAAGTGCCAGATTGTATGAAGCGTACTTGTCTGTTCTTGATAACAACGTTCAATAAATGCACCTCGGTTAACTTGTGTGTCTTAAAATGCGTCTATGAGTAAGGCGGTGTGTTAATTAAAAACCATTTTGCTGATGCACCATTGGCATTCGATAGTTTTGTTGGCATTTCATTTCGGATGAGTGTAACGGCATTCATCACACACTGCACGCATAGTATGAAGTTCAAGAACAAGATCATAACAACCTATTCTCATTTTGGCAAGTGTCGCATCTATTTCCTGGCGAATCTAATGTTTCAATTACTGCAGTTATTTCACCATTACAGCACTGTGATTTTCGTATTTACGAATGAAATGTACATTATCACATGATGTTAAACTTGATTAGCAAACTGCCTTGTCGCCATTGTGTTTTCACGTTTCATGATATGTGCACATGAATATTTTGAACTATTGCGAAATATAGGCGACATTGGCCGGGGAAGATTTCTCCGTCTTCACAAGGGGAATCGCACCCAAACACGAAAGTTGCAACGAAAAGTTATTTCTCAGTATACTTACAATGTTGCATGCATGGTAAGATATCCAGATCACACCGAAAATGTTATTAGGGAGAAAGGCCTCCTCACGCATTTTAGATATGCAGAGGGAAGGTTGCTTTGAAGCTCAATTTGACACAGTGGACAATTTCGCAAAACGATCATAGAATTGGTCCTGGTAACGCCACTAGCACAGGGCTTAATTTGTATTAAATCCGGCCTTGGATATGCAGTAATACTCGTTAGGCTACTACTCAACTTTGGCTCTCACAGTCGACGAACGTTGAAAATTATGTTGCTATTAACTTTTCCAATTCAATGCATTCTTTGCAGAACAACAAACTGACCGCCAACAATCCTCCACCCCCTTTTCCAACTTTTCTCGACTTTCCAAACTCAACAAATGTTCATACTCACGGCTTGCATATTAGCAGTGTGGTAAGTAAAGTTGATTATAAAATTGATCATGTTCTTTTACATCTACTCCTGACAAAACTTCAAATTTTCAAATATTCAGAGTTCCTTTGAACTTTTCGAATGCCTTGACAATGCTTTGGAACGTAAAGGCAAACGTTTGTGTGCAATTTCTAAGTTGTGTGGGACATGAGGCACATCCATCATATATAACTTCATTCAAACTAGCTTTCTGAAACAAATGACATTTTGAGCTTGGTTTTTCAGCAACAACTTAATTACTGAGTGAAAGATTCTGGTCCATTGAAATAAATGGGTTGTGATTTTAGAATACACTCAGGTCAAAAATTTGAAATAATCAGCAACACAATCCTGTAATCTGACGGATATGTGTCTAATGTACCAGTGAATATTATGCTGAGGATTCTACCAATCGAGAAAATATTTGTGCGCGTGCTGACGGACACGCAGTCCAAATTTATAACGCAAGTATGAAACGTAACGCCCCTCTAGTTGATTGGTATAAATTTTCGGCTTTTCTAAGCTAGCGTTTTGGGTATTCGATCCATGGCAACTGAGATAAATGTTAAAGAGTTCCAGGAGCAAAAGCTTTTACCGCAAGCGCCCTGGAAAGGAAGAAGCCTTAGAATTTGGCCGGACCTTAATGCCTGTTACTGGTTACACCAATGAAATTACAAAAAGTGATGCTGTTCACATGGACGGAGAAAGTTTTCCAAGAGGTCGTGGCATCGTCAAGATTTTTCTTTTTTTTCACGTTAATGACGATGCAGTGTAGATGGACATTGACAAAACGCTTCTCCCTTTCTGCTCAACAAAGAAAATCCCCTGTGTTGCGGCAACAGTCATGGAAATTCGCTTCCTCCCGAGCAATAGCCAGGTACATTGCAATAACCTTCACAATAGGCTTACTGTAGGTTCTCAAAGCAATTTATTCCTTTTCAAAGACGTATTGCCATTATCGTCAACGAAATCACAAATAATATGATTTTTTTTTACCTGGCAAGACTTGTCAAGGTTACTTCGAAACACAAGCTGCAAATATCTGGGAACTCACTCAAAAACCAAAAATAGACCTCTAGTGTTACGACTTATTCCCACAAGCCTGTACAGAGATATTACAACAATTCACGTAGTATGAAATCTGCATAAGCGTAGATTGATCAAGCTTGACTCAGGCATATTGGTCGCACAGTCTGACACTGAGGTTGAATGTTTCAAACTTGTGGAAGCATTGCTGCGAATTCACTCATGCTCACTTCCACACAGAATGATATCATGTGGCTTACCACTATCAGAAGTCAATGTCTCGTTGCACAACTTGAAATATGTCTGCGTTCAACAATCACATGCAACAAATACAGCACTTACTACCGTAACCTGAAGTGAGCCTTTCACGATTTGTTGCCATGTTATTGGTACGCAATAAAAACCAATAGTACAAAAATCCGTTCGCACATTTCGCACCCTGCCTCTGCAGGCAAATGAGCTGATATGATTGAATTGCAAGCTCAACACTTCATGCTCCCTGAACAGTGAACCTGGCTCTTCAGCAGTGTGAGTCCCCTGCAGAACTACATGACTATTCAAGAACAGCAGACGAGAATCTAAAGCAGGACAAATTGAGGGAATGAACGCTATTTTCCGTCTATTTCAGGATCCGGCCGACAATGTGACAGTGACAATCGACCCTTTGTCGCAACGCGACTACGTATATCCGATAATCGACAATCACCCATCAGGCAGTTATTGGTATCACGGTCACAAGGAAGGTTCTACCTGGCTTCAGGTGGGACATTTGATTTTATTTAATGCATCTATTTTGTTTGTTTTTCAGTGATTATGAACATACCAAATCTACAAACATGAGTATTTTATTTTCAATGTTTTTGCTTTTTCAATAAAGTGCATTTTCTAAAATGTTTTTGCTTTTTTTCTAATATGGAGAATACTGCTTTGGAATCTATTAAGGTAATTCGAAGCCAGAATTATTTTAGCAAGATATTAAAGAAAGTTTTTCGTGGTCATATAATCATGTCTTTGGACCAGAAATGAAGGTTTGGCTGCATCAATTGATAGGTTTCAGAATGTTAAAATTGAACAGGATGTAAAAATGTAAAATAACTTTTGCAAATTCGCTTTCAATGATCGTTAACTATTCTTGAAACTTTCGTTGATGATGATTAGTAGGGACACAATAATGTGCAAACGCTTATGATCGCAGGCGGACAGTGGAATGTCGGGGTTGATACTAATCGAAGATCCAGCAGATTGCTCAGTTCCGCGGCACATTCGACGAGTTTCTTGTCCCTTGCACTGCGAACACGACATTCAGCTGATTTTCCAGGCTCAATTGGCTTACCGTGGTTTTGGCTTCAGTCAAGCGCAAAGACTCATCAGAGACAACTTATTCATGTGCCAATCGCGTTCATATTTCTGTTTATCTTTATCGTCGTTGTTGTTTTTCCTCCTGGCAGTCGCCACAAACTCGTCGTTTTTCGGACGCATTGTTCGCTACGTAATTGGTGGATGTTTTGACCAAGGATGCTTTCCTACCTGAAGATTGGTAGTTGTTAATTTACAAATACGAATATTTGCTTCATCTCCGCTTACACTCTTAAAACCTCACCTTGGCAGCACATTTACCTGGTAATAAGCAAGGTTTCCTGTCATCGCCGATCATCATTTTTTGCGATTTGTATTGTTTAGTGTAGTAATTGTTTCTTCGTGACTGCGAAGAAATAAAAAATTGTTTTCCTTTTGTTCTTTCAGAATAGACAAAATCAAGATTTTCAACACTAACGAAACTTTGGAAGAATGGATGATCAAAAATGTGAGATTAATAACAATTAATGGTTTGTTGAAACCAGTGATGAACCTCAAAACTGGTCAAACCAAGCGTTTCAGGTAGGTGGAGTGGCGTGAGGTCTGGTGGTACCCGCTAGGACAAAGCAGGGGAAGGGTCGAGGTTCCCCCCGAACCGGGGCCCGGGCAATAATGGGGCCTCCATATCTGACAGAACACCTTATTTACGACATATTGGAAACAGAACTGAACTCACCAAGAACTGATTTCTCACATTTCCCCTTTCAATCCTCATATTTATCAATTACATCAAGGAAATTTATTTTCTCACAACCCATAACTTCCCAAAGCCAACCATTGCGAAATGCATTGTGAATAGCTACGTTGTCAGCATTTGCCTTGGTAAACTGACTGTTATGCATGTAATGTTTTCTGAATCCACGTAGATTATAAATAGTTTAGTGTAGCCTTGCAAAAATTATTCCGGAAAGTTAAGTTGTAGACCAGTTGCGAATCTAGAGGTTTCAGCCTGGGTGGGACTTAGCTTAAAACACATTAAGCGCCGGTTGTCTGGAAACTTGCCCAAGTACATGCCGCCGGCCCACGGTATATACGTGGCCGGCGTACGATATACTCGTACGTAACTTCAAATGCCAACCGTTGAGCGCCGAGTCGTATGTTTTCCTCTATAAAGCACGAACATTTCGTACAAGTCTCCAGCAACCAGAAACATATATTTATGATGTTCGCTGACGTGCAGTGCGGTCAGGAGAGCATTTCAAAGTAACCATGGTATGTTTTTCCTCCAGTCATGGTGGTTTTGCCTGCAGTCACTCACGCGTTTCGCAGAGTGCAGAAATAAGATCGGCCTGCTGTAACCATGTGGCTGATTGTCCCGTCACATTGCATTTCATTGGGAACGGTTTCTAATTTAATGTGGATAAACAATCACTGAGAAATTTTCTTACTGAGTTAAAACCTATGATGTAGAGATTTGATGATTTTTTCTTGAGCATAAATATTTTCTTCGACAGCAAGTAAGTGCTTCAGTCATTTTTTCGACGCTGATCCACAAATATTCGCTCTTGGCACATTTCAAATGACCCGTTTGTGTAAAGGATTTGTGACCGCATGCCAATGCAGAGTGCATAAATAATTACTCAAAAACTGCTTTACTGAGTTAAAACCTATCATGTAGAGATTTGACGATTTCTGCTTGAGCATAAAAATTTTTTTCGACAGCAAGCAAGTGCTTCAGTCATGTGTTTAACGTTGCTTGACAAACTTTTGTTCTTGGCAGATTTCAGATGACCCGTTAGTGTAAAGCATTTATCAACGCATTCCAGTGTGATGTGGATTAAAAATTAGTGTGAGGTGGAACATTATGTAAGAAGTTGACGGTTTTAGCTGCTACAAAATTGTTTTATTTTCAACAGCAAGTAACTGCTGGAGCAGTCAGTTCGGCTGCTTCAAAAACATTCGCACTTGACAATTAGCCCTGATTCACAGACATTCGCACTTGGCAATGCGCGCTGCTTCATAAACATTCGCACTGGGCAGTCCTCAAATGACCCGTTAGTGCAAAGCCTTTGTGAGGCAAGAAGGGCATCGCAACGAATAACACCCGTTGATTTGCGAAAAAGCATTATTTCAGTGATCACGACTTGCGATTTTTTCGCTGCTTCCCAACAATACATATCAATGGAGATTTAGAGTTCAATAGAAAACAACAAAGGTTGTTGCCTGCAATACCTCGCACTGCACCCTTGCCCCTCGTTCCTTCCCATCGCAACAGCGCCAAGCACCTGAATGTTAATGCATAACTTTTTCATAAATCTCAAACCATATTTACGACCAGCTGATAAAAATGTTGTAGTTTCTTTCCTCTTGTTTCATGCACTACCATCATGACATGCGGCTGCTGCAAGGTAATCAAAACATGTTCTGTGATATTAACATTTCTTCTGCAACAACAACAACACTAGAACCGTTACATTTCTGCATCCAAGAGCTGATAATTGTCGAATGCTCAGCCCAAGTACAAGTAAAATTTTGCATTGTTTTTTCGTTGTACAATGTGTGTAATCATCTTTTTTGTAGTTCAGTTAGTGCAACGAAAACATCTATGAATGTTTTGAATATCGAAACGAAAGTGCTGTACGTTTTAGTCAAATCGAAACCAAACTGAGTTATTCAGCCATCGGCAAAAACAGCTCAACGCATGTACGTTTTCGGACGGAGTCCAAAAGCAGAAATGCTCTCTAGGACCAGATGATATAAAAACTGTTATAACTTTGCTTCTCTACATTTTTTTTATTCACAACTTGGCAGGATGCTTTCTAAACAGCTGTAGCAACCGTTTCTGTTATTTTAACATTTTTCCCAAAGTTGGAATTGGCGCAATAAATTTTCAAAGTAAAAAACAAACAATCCATCCTTGTTTCAGGGTGTTTTTTCTCTCCAAAAGAAATGAAAAATTATGTGATTTTAATTTTCATAAACTACACAATATGACCAGCGTTTTTGTGCAGAATTTGGGTTTCTATCGGGCAAGGTTTTTCCATCCAGAGCCTTTTTGAAACAACGGCTTGCTCACTCAAACGTCAGCGCGAAAACCATAACATCAGACAGCAGCCACGTATATACCGTGGACTGGCGGTCAATTAAAGGGCGCCATGGGGCAAAACGATCATTCACCCCCCTTTTGGAAATTTGGATTAAGAACCAAAAATTTCTAGCAAACATGAAGCCAGCAGCTTAATTCACTGTGCTGTTGTTGTCAGGGCCGGATTAAGGTGGGGGGACAATGGGGGCAATTGCCCCGGGCCCTCCGCTCCATGGGGGCCCCCCGTGGTGACATTTGTTTGTTTTAAATAAAATATTCCTTTGAAATATTGTCGTGATTCAAAAGAGATACAAGAATACAAATCTATATTCTGATGTTGCGTTGAGTATCATTAATATACATTTTTCTGCAAGCTTGATTTTCTGTAAATTTTAGTAATCACTACTGAATATAAATATTTTCGGTTTTGTTCAATGCAAATATATTTGAGTTTGGTTGTAACGTTTTCTAAAAATCGTAATTTTGGCATGGGTTTGTCTACTCGTGAATCACGCCTACTGCACAAATGTCGCGAAAACGATACTAATTGCGTGCTTTAACCCTTTGAGTCCCGCGCATTGCCAAAATTTTGGCGCAGGGTTTGCAACGTTATTACTTGCCAGCCTATTGAGCTAGAAAGCTGTTCAAACTATCTACGGATTTAGCAAGTCTGCCAGTTGAAATCAAGAAAAAATTTCCTTTTGGGTTTGTGGTTATCTGGGGGAGGAGGTCACAAGTTGGGGTCTTATTTTCATTTTTTGGCCTAGTTTAGGCCCAATTTACGCAGTCATGGACGCTAATCCAATGAGCCAATCGTCTCGCTCAAGATTTTGTTAGAAACTAGTTTATCCTACGAGTCTTTAGAGGCCTTGATTGACTTTCTAGCATATCTGGATCAAAAATTATGCCACAAAAACCAAAAGTGGTCCAAATTTCTACCCCTACAAAAGGAAAGCAGGGGTTGACTAACGCCCTCTTTGTGCATGGCCATAACTCGCCGTTGGAATATGTTAGAGAGCTGTTCAAGCCCTCAAAAGACCAGTGAAGACTTGTAGTTTAGATAGCAAAAAAAAAATTTTTAGCTTGAGATCTCTGGTTTTTTGTTGATGTTTTCATAATGAGAGGATGTTTATGCATATTTTGTTTACATTTGGATGATGACGTCATATCCTGGGAGTCGAACAATCCATCAGATTTTGTGGCTCAAAGTTTTTTTTTGATTCTAGGCTACAATACGAGTCTTTAGAGGGTTTGATGGACTTTCTAGCATTTCTGGTTCAAAAGTTATGGTAAAACAAGCAAAAAATAATTAGGTGAATCCCCACTAATTCCTAAGGGAATCCTTACAAGATTAGGGGTCTTTCGGCCATAACGTGGAGACCAGAAACGCCAGGAAGTCTATTTAGGCCTCTAAAACTTAATATTCCAGCCTAGAATCCAAACAAATTTTGAGCCACTATTTCGGCTCATTGTCCGGGTGATGACGTCATAAAAGAATAACCAAAAAATAGCAAAACCTGCCCTTTTTCTAACGACACCCACCGAAAATCCGGAACCCAAACCTCAAAAGTTTTTTTTGTGGAAACTACAAGGCTTCACGAGTCTTTCTCAAGGGTCGAGAATTGCTCTCGATCGATAACTCGCGGCAGTTTATCTCTGGCAAAATGCCGTCAGTGGGAGACTCATGCTTTTTCTGCATTGTTTGGAATTTTAAGTACAACGGGGTTTTTGGGTCATAATTTTTGTTCCACACATGCTAGAAGGTCATTGAAAGGCTCTGTAGACGCAGATGATCATCTAGTTTCCAAAAAAATTTTGAGCCATAAAAATGTCTCATTGGATTAGCACCCAGGGCCAGTTAAAGTGGGTACAAAATTCAAAAATTTGCCTTCTTTGTGACGTCACCAAGAGAAATCCCCCACCCAAATCAAACAACTTTTTTTAAATTGAAATCAGAAGGCTTGCTGAATCCGTAGATGGTTTGAACAGCTCTGTAGCTATAGTAGCTAGCGATTTATAGCTTCTCATGCGTTTAAAATCTGCGCCAAAATTTTGGCGGACGCGGGACTGAAAGCAGCAAAGCTAGTTCTGCTGTCGTTGATGTTTTCAAAGAATGATTCCGTAACTTCTTGTGCTGTCTGGAGGTAGCCGCAGCCAAACTGCGACCTTTGTTTCGTCATGGGTAACCTAAGGTGGAAATACACTTTCTTCCCATGGCTACTCTTTTTGCATTACCATGGGCGCACGTGGTCGGCCCCCCCCCTCCGGGCTTGAAAAATTTCAGGGCAAACTCTGTTTCCAGGGCAAGAACAAGTTGCTCAAAATCCTCAATAATAAAAAATACTTATTCAATACAGTAAAAAATTCTAGGGCAACTCTGTTTTTCAGGGCAGGCGCACGTTGCTCAAAAATTCTGAATGTAAAAAGTATATTGAATACAGTGAAAAATTCCACGGTAAGTCTGTTTTCCAGGGCAAGCGCAAGTTGTTAAAAAATCCTGAATAATAAAAAATATATATTCAGGACTATGAATTCAGGACACCCTCTCTTTTTCAGGGCATGCGCAAGTTTCTCAAAACTCCTGATTGTAAGAAGTATATTCAATACAGTGAATATTTCTGGGCAACTCTGTTTTTCAGGGCAAGCGCAAGTTGTTCAAAAATCCTAAATGGTAAAAGATATATTCAATAGAGTGAAAATTTTCAGGGCAACTCTGTTTTTTCAGGGCAAGCGCAAGATGCTCAAAAATCGTGAACGGTGAAAAAATTTTCAATCCAGTGTATATTCACTTGGGGGTGATTCGTATAATTTGGGCTAGTGTAGTGTGTAATCTGGACCAAAGTCATGAATGGTTGTAATGAATTTGATCTGGACCAAGCCCTCGTTTTCTGTAAAAATGAAACAATCTGATGTCGATAGTTCAACAGCTTGATATAAGAATTCGGTGTTTCTTTCTTTGTTCGTTTTCGAGTGTTTGTTCGTTTTCACTGGGTAGAGGTGCAAGGTGTTAAGATGATAGACTTTTTTGATTAACAGGAGCTTCAGAAGCGGGCAGCACGGACGTGCAGATTGCTTGGCTCCTTTGAGTTCGCGTCTTTAAGTGCCTTGCTCAAGCGCACAGCAGCGATAACACAAGCAGGTTAAGGGAGTCAGACCTTTCGATCCGGAACCGTCGCTTTTAAAACATTGCGTTGCGTCATCGAAGTCCCGTACATATTTGCATCACTAAACGCATTTACCGTAAAATATCTTGTCTGGGAGAACACAACACGCAAGGAATTTCAACCCCTTGAGTTAACAAGCAAGGTAACTACAGAATTTGCCTATAACGGCACCTCTGGAGGATTGCATAAATAACGTTATTGCCGAATTGACATTATAAGCGAGTTGAAATGCATATAAAAGATGCCATCGCGACTAAACAAAATGTAACGTTATGGGCCACTTGACGTTGCAGAGGAAGCCGTTATGAACGAATTCTACTGTATAGAACAGACTTACATAAGGTTTGAGGCCCCATTTGGATTAAACTAAAAAGTTAGTCTCAGGGCAAATTGTTATTTTAGGGGAAATTTTTTCCGCCCCCCCAGTAAAATGCCTTCCCGTACGCCTATGTGCATTACATCATAAAAATATAAAGCTAGACAAGCCATTTACACCACATATTATTTCGTGTTCCATCAGAAAAGGTTTTTGATCAGTCGATTTGCAGAACGAAAGAGCAGAACGGAGATTGCAGTGTTTATACTGTAAGTTAGCGCGATGCCGAAATCTGCGGTGCCATCAATACGGCCATATAAAGTCATATTCTTTTTCTGCGCTTCAGGCAGCTGAAACGAATTTTCAAACAAAAATCGCACCCCTACCAAGCCTATAACAAACGTTATAAAACCATAAAAAGTCATATATTCCATGTTAGGTCAAAAAGTCATATTTTGCATATTTTCAACCTAATTCAATATGGAAACCATTAAAGCAATCTTAAAATATCGGATGAAACTACTATGTCACTAGGTCTAAGCTGCATTTTGCAAACTGAACCCGCTTGATCACCCTGCGAATGTTGGCAAAGACGTAGGCCAGGCGCGGCCAACACGTTGATCGCGATCGACCGGTCGATCGCCGAGTGTCAGATGGTCGATCGCGCCTGATTTTGCATTGAATTGACAAGATACCTATAAAGAACGCTTGTCAATCAAAATTCCAGAAAGTACACAAAAATGATCCATGAATTGGTTGGTCACATGTATTTTTCGTGCCTCTTGCGATGGCTGACCATAGGCCAGCACGGCAGATGCCGCGAAGGTGTTGTGATGTGATTTCCTCTTATTCCGTGACAGTCATGATTTAAAAACGCTTTGCCTTCCATCTGTGTATCATTTACTATGGTGATGGTACATTGCATTTGCACGTGCGTTACTCAACTTTGGCATTTTGTACTTGAGACTTTTTTACCGACCGGTCGATCACGAGTTAGCGAGAAATTTTCCAGTCGATCCCAGTCGAAGACACGTTGACCACCCGTGGTGTAGGTGAACCAAGTTATTTGGTTGAAATGTAACGCACCATCTAAAAATGCATGGTTTTACTCCAGCAAAAAAATAAGCCAATATCCATGCATGCTTTCAAGTTGCTTCAAACGAAATAATGTATATGTTTTTCTCATCTTTTGAACCGTTTAATTTGGAGGGCTTCAACGGACCATGGGGCTGCCATATCTTATGCCTATTATCGCTGGTAGTGCTTCTTCGTACGGTGGTAGCATGATTTAACTCAGTCATTTTTGTTTTGTCATATAAAGTCAAATTTTCTGAATCATAAAGTCATATTATCAAGTTTTTTAGGTCGTAAAAACTAGCCCTAGCCATCAGGAGCTAAACATGTTAAAGTTTCTGAGGAGAAAAAGCGCAAGAAGATGGCGGTGTTACCTAAAACGCTGTGACTCAAACGTTTTTTTTTTCAGCAAAACTTTTAAGCAGGGATAAAAAAGTGGTGTTAACAAAAGCACCTGAAAAGTGCAGGTGAAAATCACGACATAAGTTTCGAAGAACCTTTCACACTCAGACTCACTGGTGTAGGAGGCGGGGTGCATGCGCACCCCCAAAACTTTTGATTTGTGCAAATCCGGGCAAAATCACTTAAAATCCGGGGCAAAATCTGTGGAAGTTTCGCCAAAATGTGCGAATACCTTCACAATATCGCTGTATATGCTTTGATTTTACAAAAAAGTGCAGACCTTTTTTTATTGGACGTCATGTATTTATTGGTTGTTTTTGGGGAATTAAAGGGAAATTTGGGCAAATTTGGGAACATTTGGGCAAAAATGGTGTTTGAAGTGCTTTGATTTGAAAAAATACGCCCAACAACATGGAAAGAAATGTGGTTGTTTTTGTTTTTTTTAATTTTATTTTCTTTGGATTATTTTTCGGACAAGTTTGTGGAAATTTGGGCAAAAATCCTTCGCACCCCCAAAAATTTGCCTGCTCCTACGCCTGTGCTCAGACTTGCTGGTCATATACACATGCATTTTTCTGGTGTTTTCGTTTTGTAATATTTGGTTTCTGCTTATTGTTCGGGTGAATGTTGTTTCTTGCCGAGTCACTCTCTAGCCTGCGGAAATATTTTTTCTTAGTGTGATATACTGTAGTGTTTATATAATAAGCCCTCTTCTCGCAGCCAACCCATGTGCAGCTGAGCACCGTTTTTATTCGATTGTAAGCCGCTGCTTATAAAGTTTATTCACCATTTAATGCGGCTTGCAATCAAGGACGGCTTACATTATTTGTTCTTTTACTTTATCGAAAGGTATAGATGACGCTCAATCTTTCCTTGGCTACGTTTTGTCCACCAAATTCTTCTTTCGTATTCGATTTTCTTCAGCATCACGTGCATTTCCGTCACAAGAGGAATTATGATAAACAAAAAGCACTTGTAGTGGTGTAAACATCATTAATACGGGAAACGCACGAGTACGCAAACGTCGCGAATGCATCTCAGAGGCTTTGGTAACCTATGTTCAAGGGCGGTTTACAATCAAAGGCAGCTCACATTCAACACATTTTCGTGCGGTTTACAATCAAAGGCGACTAACAATCGAGTTAATAAGGTAGGCACATAATCGACTATCTGAAAAAAGAAACGAGAACGTTGCGAATCAGCGAAACATAAACTATACAAACGATGACGTCATGCATTACGTCATAGGGGCCCTCCAGGCAAAATTGCCCCGAGCTCCCCTAACCTTTAATCCAGGCTTGGTTGTTGTGCAGTGTGAGCTTGCAGTTCACTTGTGCTCGCTCGTTTGTCTCTCTGCAGATGCAGGTTGCGACACTTACGTGCGTATTGTTCCACTGTTGGACTTTATTGCGCAACAATAACATGGAAACGAATCTGCAAGTGTTCACTTCATGTTACTGCAGTAGGCAGGGTTGCCATATGGGCGAATTTGTCGGCAGATTCCGGAAATCGGTCGAATTTTGAAAGCGTTTGGTTGCAAATATTTGGGGTTTGGATATTTGGTGATGTTTGGTGATTTTTTGAAAGCATTTGGCTCCAATGTTTTTGGTTTGGCAAAATGTCGCCTATGACCTGTATATTTGTCCGTATTTGCTACCATATTTATATGTAGATTTGCTAATTTTAAGCTTGCGGATGGTTTGAAAATTCATGACATCAAATGAAAGTGTGAAAGTTTTGAAAGTAGAAGCATGATATTGAACCATTCGTATCAAATACAGTATGTTTTTAAAATGTGGAAACTGATTATGTAGGAATAGTTGCAAAATGTTGAAAATCTCTACGCTTTCTGGTAAAATACAAAGCAGAAGATAAAAGACCTTTGAACGACTGATTTACAATGAAAAAAATAACGTTTTGGTAAAGATGCAACCATTTCCAGACGTTTGGCGAATTTTTGCTAATTTTGGCTATTTTTGAAGGGAATTTGGAGACAGTTTTTTCTTTCTATCTGGCAATCCTCGTAGCAGGCGTTTGGCCGCATGCGAGTGTTGAACGGAAGTAATGCAAGGAGGCAATGAGTTCTGATTGCGGATAGCCACGTATTTCATAGCCTCCTGTGCAAAAAGGAGCATGATAAGTTTGAAAAATCCATTGTTAGTGTAAGATTGATCGCTTATCCCGATGAGTGTTAGCGTGAAAATGTCAGTGAAGACAAGCAAGGATTTAAAGCGTGTTTGATTGCTTTCGACGAATTCTACGACGCTTGCATGCTTTTTTCAAAGTGATGTTGGCAAATCTTGCTAGGTAAAGTGAACACATAATTGTGGCTTTGTTAAAGCCGAGGGCAATTTCTTTCTTTGTTAAAAACGTACCCTGCTTGAAAAATCCGCAGATAGATTGTTTTGCTGCTTATCGCAATATACCTGGCTATTGGTGTCAACGAAGTGCATTTCTTGGGACTATTGTCGTAAAATGGATAAATTTCGTTTTGAGTAGAAAGGGTAAAGCGCTTTGTGAACATCCGCTTGCATTGCATCGTCTACAACCATTAAAAGTATAAGCAAAATATCGACGTTGCACCTCTTGAAAAATTTCTGTAGACGCCCACGTAAATAGGAGTTTGGTCCATTTTAACGAACGTTTGCCGATCACTGGTGTATGCAATACTGCTGAACGGAGCTTCAGCAAGTCGATGCTACTCAAAACATTTCACAGATCAACTATGATTGCTGAAAAACCAGCAAATCTGTCAATGATATATTTTGATAGTGAAGCTGCTAAAACATTAGATATGGCTGAGTTGACAGAAACATTTGCATTTTGGAAACTTGTAAAAATTCATTTTCCTAGCTTGAAACAGCAAATCCTTACGTCTGTCTGCTTTACACGTTGTGTTGATTGTGTAGTGCAGAATATCCTTTGATAAGCATTTGTTAACCATAAAGTTGGTTTCTATAATGAAAATCACGGCCAGTTAAAACGATAGCTACGACATATTGCAAGCATTTCGAAAACTCCTGTTATCACCCTCAGTACATTGCAAATTCGATAACTCGTGCTGTCATCATCAGTGCATTGCTAATTCCTTGCAATGTACTGATGATGATAAGAGGAGTTATTCGAGAGGTTTGCAATATGTCATTGATATTGTTTTGATTGGGGGCGATTTCCAAGGTTGTTTAGTACTTCCGCTTTTCGTGTACCAAACAATTGGATTCATTATTGACAGCCCAATGGCAGAGGTTTACAGCTGAACATGTCATTGTAAAGAGACGCCGATATACAGTATTGCTTTCATATTAGTCGAAACTTGTAATTTTGACTCATCGTTGCATCGCTTGCAGCAAGAGGTTTCGTAATTGGTGTCGGTTTTCTGTTAAGCTTCCGTGAACCTTTTTTTCAAGGCGACAAGTTGTGTCAGAGGTTGCAATTTGCATGTTTTCTCTAAACGTTGCTTTAATTATTCATCATTTCAATCGTAATATTTGCTTAAAATTTTCAGGACTGGAGATGCGTACTTTGCATTAAATACATTTCCTATTTATAAAACTTCCTGGAGTCAGCTGAAACGATGCAGAAATTATTCTGTGAAATCTGACAATGTCAACGGCATCTCTGCACAAGATGCATTTTTGCAAGTGCCATTGCTGGACGTAATTGTTCACGATTTTGTATGCGTCGTGAAGCAGCACAAATGCACAGCAGCATCTCTCTTTGCAGTAGATGATGGGAGGACTCCTGCGCATTCATTGAGTAGGCCTTTCTAGCCAGAAAAAACTATTGGGTAACATGTGCTACTGCTGATGCGCAAGGTTATCGACCAAACCAGCTCATTTCATGCAAGTAACAATCAAATTATAACGTTGGACAAAATTGGTCGCATCGTTTGCTCGGCAGCTCTCAAAGAAACCCTGCTGCAACAGGGAGTCATTGCTGCAAGTTGTCAGCAACATTATATTGTGATTTGGTTTTACAAAGTCAAGCAAAACTAATGTCCATGTTTTTGTCGAACAGATTAATAAACACTGCAGCGACACTCACGTTGGGCTTAAACGTGGTAGATGGTGCTGGAAAACCTGCCTGCGATATACGTGAAATTGCTGTGGACGGTATCTATCTCAACCGTGGTAGAAGACAACGGCTAGGAAGAAGCTTTTTATCACAATCATCTCGAATGGATTGGTTGATTGTTTGCAATAAACCCGGGGAATACTATGTGAGTTTGCATATTGGATTTGATTTTCTTAAACATTTGTATTTCCACCAAAATAGTATTGATTGGTTTTCACGACCAACTCTTGTTAAATTGCTCTGGGAAATGCGATTCTACGAAAACAACTACCTTTCCATCAATATCATGATGGTTTAGTGCGAATACAATCGTTAATGATTCGTGTTGACACGATGCCTTGGCCTTGGCTAGCGGTGAAAATGGTTGTTATCTTTCATTTTATTCGAAACATAATGGTTTTTGGAAACCCGTTGATCAATATCAAAACAAACAACCTTTTGGTAGTGACAAGGATTTTCCAAGAGGAAAATCCAGTTCTGCTAGTTAGATGTTGTTTACCTTGTACACAAAAATTACAATGTTACGTCGTTCAGTGAATGCTGTGAAATGTTTGTCTTTTCACATTTCTATCTTACTTCAGCTTTAGAAATGATGCCTCATTTAAATTTAACGAATCTCTCGATCGACACAAGTGCAACACTGCTGCGCGATTGAAAATTAAAGCACAGAATATCTTATAACAAGTGGCTTTTTCTCCAAATTCCGCAGTTCTGCGTCTTCTTACGTTGTGTTCTTCCTCTTGCTTGATCTATTTGACTAATCGTTGGTTCACTTTTGAATTTGGTAATAATTCAGTTATCTGCTGTGAACCAGATGAAATAGGGTTTCAACAGTAGAGGGTTTGTTTTTTATATGTCGATTCTGCAGCACCTAAGTGCTTCCTTTGCGATCAGCAAATCAGTTGGTGATCGCACACCTAGCAGCAATAATGTTTTAACAATTTGTTTTCACTGCATCAATGTGCAATTGCAGTTTGAGTAAATTTTCTTTCTGGTAACTTCACCATCATCTATTTATCGTATTGATCATTCATCATGACACTGGTTTGTCACATAATTGTTTGTCCAAAAACCAACACACCTCTTTTTAACTGAAACATTCCTGAGTCTTCCATTTCCTGCAGAAAGTTTTGCAAAACGCATTGCTCTCCTTACCCGGAGAAGCTGATATATCGTCGCAGACTATTTCAGCCATAACTCGACAGACGACAGCTAGAGAGTTGTTCAAATCATCTACAGATTCGGGAATTCTTCTGGTATAGATTGAAATAAAATTTGATTTGAGTTTGGGGTTTTCTGTT
>Ga0210059_1007885_pt1 | contig 16889 bp, 8 predicted proteins | sample Ectturendosymbi2_FD_188042 | JGI IMG/M metagenome (GOLD analysis project Ga0210059, IMG submission 188042) | Ecteinascidia turbinata endosymbiont from Florida, USA - Sample 2 (SPAdes) (version 2) | ecosystem: Host-associated > Tunicates > Ascidians > Unclassified | place: Key West, Florida...
TATCTTGCATGCATCACCACTGAACTTTGGCTTTGCCCATTGTGTTTCAAACCTTTTGATCTCAGTTGCCTAAAAATTGTTGCATTTTGAAGTACTGAGACTTTCGGTTATTCAAGGAGTTAAAATAAGCCAGTAATATTGGGATTAGTTTTTGTCTGCATTCTCGAAATCCGAACACTTTTTAAGTTATCACTTCAATTTATGAAAATAAGTCTTTTATCGATTTTTTTTAGCTTGACAATGTGTCAGCCAGTGCATATGAATCTCCATGGCAGCCCGCTTTCGGTTTTTATTATGTTGAGTAGTGCTAACTTCTTGTTTTAGATTGGTTGAACGGGCCAGACGAAAGCAAATTATTCGCAAATTCGGTCTCATCAATGTCTCTAACCACACACGTAAGTCGCAGCAACCTTTACCATGCTCTATAGCCGCATGGCTGTGTTTTTGTGTAGACAGCGAATTTTTTGGCGGTATGACTTCTTGTCACAAGCAAAACGGTAAACAAGGCTAGCAATAAGTGGTATTGAATTTATGGATTAATGGCAATGCACGAGTTTTAAATCCAAAGTGGATTAAAATCAAAGTCAACAAAAATTATTTTTGTTACATTTTCAAAACCTAATGCAACAAAAATGAGAGATACGGGCTGCTTAAATAAAAGGCGGTTATCTGTGGTGAAACATTTCCCACACTGTTACCTTGAAGTTGTGACAATGATTCTTCCTCACATTTACGAACTACATATAATTTTTTCCAACAATTATACATTACAGCATTTTGTACATGAAATGAATTCGTTTTCGCGGTCGGTGGTTGGTCAAATTTTGTTATCTTGTTAGTAATAATTTGTCATTTTTAATTGGAAAATTGAAGATATATACGTGCACCCAAGCGTTTTAAGTGACATTTCAGGCTTGATTGGGAGTTATGGTTTTATGGGATAGTTTTCATTTCAGTTGCTAATAATTTGTTTGGTTATCTTAGATTTTAAGTTGCCATGACTTTACAAAAACAAAACCAAGATTGTTTTAATGCAAATAAAGGTTGATCTACTTTTCTGTGAACCTAGCGTACTGTATGTTGTAGGGTAACATTTTTTGATTCAATTAAGAAGTATCTGGGTTTTATGAAAAAATTCGTTGATTAATGTAAAATTTAACTTGCCTGTATGATAAATCTTTACATTTATTGTCTCGTGCCTTCACACCCACACGCAACGAAATACAACTCACGCGGACAAGTCTTCCACAACGAAGAACGAACAGATTACACCGACGTGGAACTAACGGAATCAGTAAACGTCACGTGGCTCACATTTACGAAAATAATCTAAATAACCAACTATTTTAGGTTCAAAAATCAACCCTGTTTTGTAGCAAGACAGTAAAACTAGTTACCTCGAAATTCGAAGAAAGGCCAGCAAAACTGATTTTTTTTTCTTGCAACCTTTCCAGTGCGTCATTTACGCAAACTTCCGCGGGAGATTCAACTGGTGGAGGAAAACTTGCGTCCAATCATGCAGCTCCAAACTCATCCGATCGCGCACGATAAACTGGTGCAAGGATTGTGGTTGGAGTACGACCTCAAGCGGAAAATTTCGCGATTGAAAGCGTACCGCGCGAACGGCATCACTTCCTTTCGAGGTGAGAGCAAGTAGAGTTCTGTCAAAGCGTCAGCATTGCACATCGGCCTAACTTCATGTATCTGGTTATGGTGTCGATTTAAACGGCACAGCTAACTCGCCAACGTGAACGAAGTCTGTTCGCCAATTGTCTGAGCAGCAATTCGGTGCGAACAAGCGCATAATGCTTATTTATTCATCGTAGCATCGCTCTGCATGAATGCGTTTTAGAGTTCTAAAGCGCTCTGTGAATTTCCAGCAGAGATGAAGTTGGCGCGCAGTCAAACCTCCCTCCGCGAACCAAGCAAGACCCGTTCTTACTTCATGGTTATTTTGTTTCAGGTGCAACCCGGCTTATAGTTTTCAGGTCTCGCGTTGAAGCCAAAAATTTTCATGAGGTTCAGTAATTTAAAGCCTCGTCCAAACCTCTGCCTGCTGGCAGCGATAATAGAGAACGTGCTTATGCTCATTCAGTATGGGGAGTTAGTTGATTTTATTGGCGCAAACATTGGACAATTGCATGCAAATTAGTGAAAACGTGAGGACACCGAAAAAAAGCTGTCAACCGGGTTGTCTCATCGAGCACTCTTGCGACAATTTCACAATTTTCTATCATAGTTTAAAGTTGATGGCCGAATTATTGGGGAATTATAGAGTCGTGATACGTCGTTCATTGAGATTGGGTTTGAAATAGCCCTAGTCTGCTTTCGTTTGTTTATGAAGAAAGGCATCGACATGTGTTTCGAACCATAGAGAAAACTGTTGCAAGCTGTTCTTTGCTGCAATTGTGCCAAAAACGTTTTTTCTTACCAGTCGCAAAAGTTTTCGAAAAACTCCAAGCGAAGCGCGAAGAAACGAAACGACAAACGAACTACATGTCGGAAATATTGCCATATCTTCACGATTCCTCTGCTCTAGCCCAGTGGTTACAGCGACAGGTATGTACGGTTTGATCCTTTGTTTGTCATTCCCTGAAATATTTCTCGTTAGAATTACGGGATTGACGGGATTGATAATGTCAGTGGTTGTATTTCTTCTCAAGCAAATCAATCCTTTTGATCGCTGTCTTAAGAAAAAGGCGCTTTAGAGGTGGGGGAAATTAGGCAACTGTTCGTTTTGATTTCTGACACCCGTCGTAGTGCAATCTTTGTCTAAAATGAGGTAATGAGCAAACACAGCTCTTCCATTTTTCTGCAAACCAAATGGCTCGAGTGCATCGTCTCCATGCTTGCCCAACACACCCGTTCATTGCACAATCAACTGTCACTACCAGCGCTACCAAAAACACTCTGTGCGCCATGAAAAGTAACCCACACTGCCATAATTCGCCTGATTCTAACAAATTTCACCACCACAGGGGGCGATTTTCTTGTTCCGAACGCCTACGTTCGTGGTTGGTTTTCTGTGGCGAAATCCTTATCAAGACGTTGCGAACACACACTTCAATGGTTATTGTTTTCAGCTGGTTGTAGAAAGACTTTTGATATCGCCCTTCCCAAACCTGATTGATTAAGGAAAGAACTTGCATATTTTATCAATTGCACTGGGTTCCCGAAGCGATTACGGTAGTCTTAAAAAACCCGATGCTTGGTCCCAAAAAATTTATTAGCTAGTTCCACCACAGAAATCAGACTTCGGTTCTCTGCTATAGCTAGCATTCCAGTTTTTCACATTTAATTTTTGTTTTATATTACGCACAATAAGGGAAACTACCACGGCAGTTTTAATATTATCTTAAGATCCAAATATTTGTGAACGTTTGGAGATTACCAGTCAACGAGGTATTTTTTTAACTTCGTAAACTGTCTGAGGCCAACCTCACGTTATATAATCTGTTACCAAGAAAGCACAGTTGAAATAAATACGTGTGTAATGGCGTAAAATCAAGTCGCTCCAATCAATGCCCGGTTTCTTTGACGTAAATATGCTACAAGGTTGTCAGAATTATGTCGGGTTTTCGGGAAACTGCTGAATTGATGCAAAATATAATTTACCTGAAGACAAAACGTTTTTTTCCCCAATCAACACTTTTTGACCAGCTTTTCTCAATCGGAGTTTCTAGTACTCCCACGTGGAGCAAGATTGGTTTGCCGGAGTTTCTAGACTAGTGACCAGTGTTTCTCTAACCTTTTTTCTGCCACGCCACCTTTGAGTAATTGTCCTTTGTGTCCAGTCCCCCTGACAATGAACAAGTTGCATAAGCAAATGTATTTATTAGTTAATTTCTTTATCAAACTTTCCGTGTTGCAGAGCGCATAAGGCTCGCGTCCCCCTCCGGTTAAGAACCACTGCTCTGCACTTTGTGCCTTAAGACAAACATTTCTTTAACACACGTGATTTTTGTGGAAGTGCAGTATAAACCTACGTAAAAAGTTACGACTTCTGCAACATGTGAAAGGTTTCGATTTTTACTGCTAGCATCTTGTGTTGGAATAGGCGGCTATTGAGACGGGAACCGTAGACGCATCGGCGCCATCTTGCATTATTCCAGCTGTGCGCAAAGCCGTCCGACCCCTCGACATCACTGGGTTACCCGGTTTGGAGAAACTAACGAGCACTGAGAAAGAGGTAAAACCTTGTTTAGTGGAGCAAATGATGGCTGCTTGCGGATATATTTGCCGCCGATTCGTTTCAATTTTTCTCTCCTTTGTCGTTCCGTCTAACCCGGTACCACCTAATAGGGTAGAGAAATAGTGCTTCGAGGAGGTGCACCGGGCATTTTCTGCTGCTGTTGATTGTCCGTCCTGGTTGCTTTGTAGTACAGAGCGGGTGTACACATTGGCACCAACAGGTCACTTGCGTCGTGCCAATGCTAGTTCGACTCGAAATTTTTAAACATTTTTTTAAACAAATGAAAGACACCTTATAATGTTCTTTGATACTCGCAGTGATACTCTGGTAGTCATTAGCGGACTATTTTTAGCAACTGCGATGCACAAACGACGATGACTGATTTTGCACTTCGAAGGTGTATCTGAAGGCCACAAACTTTATTGGTGTCACGAAGCCAGGGCTGCTAGCTGGGGGGACAAGTGCAGTGAACTCTGCTTAAGTATGACACATTAACTTGAGCCTCGCTGTGACAGTATCTTCACCGCGTTGACAGCTTTTTAACTCCCGTCATGTCGTTTGTTATTTCAGTTTTGCGCCAAAGCGCGTTTCGTTCCCGAAGCATATCTCAGCCACAAGCACATCCTCATTAACGAATACCAGAAGAACAGGTCGGTAACCCTGGTAAGCGCGCGCGCACTGGTCAAGATTGACGTGAACAAAACCCGGAAGCTGTACGATTTCATGATCGAACAAGGGTTTATTGCAAAGTGACAAGGCTGCTCCCGTGCGGACGGGCGTGGTTCGCGGAGACCCAAATCTTGACGTCGGAGAATCTGTGGCAAGTTGGCCTGTTCTTTTCGCGGATGCAAGTACTGCAACGCAAGTGGATACCAAGAGCAAGTAGCGATGAAGATGCACTGCACGGGATTGTGTTCTTGTGGCTGATCGGAACTCTTGAAACACTTCTGAGCCGAATCTGCTTTCCGTGAGCGATGGTTCGCCCAGTCAGGTCATATACAAAACCGATACAGCAAATAAACGATTTTCCTTGACGTCTTGTAAAATTACTCGCAGTCTTTTCGAAAACATTTGACAATGGAGTATTTCTACCTACCGCATCAGAGTATGTAGTGTAATCGGTGATGTAGATCTCCAAGATGCGACACATGTAGGCATGGGCGTCCGCAGAAAATTTTCCAAGGGGGGCAACGTCAACATTTGCTAATCCTTGTCAGGTTGCTGACGATGTAATGCAAATGGCCGTTCACGAAACGCTTTACTCTTTCTACACGACTACATCACAAAGAAAGTGCGCCATGTTACGACAACAGTCACAAAAAATGCGCTTCGTTGGCAGCCACAGCCAGTAATATTACGGAAATTTTCACAATAGGCCATCTGCAGATTTTCAAAGCAGGGTAGGCTACTTCTTTTCATAGAAGTGTCGCCATAGTCTTTAACGAAACCAAAAATTATGACTTTATTTTACCTAAGAAGACTTATCAGTGTCACTTAACAACAAGAGCTGCAAAAAAATAAGCAAAGACAAGCAAGGTTTTATTAAAAGGGTGATTGATTGGATCTCCTCCAAAGCGATCAATCACCCTTTTAATAAAACCTTGCTTGTCTTTGCTTATTTTTTTACAGGGAACGCTCATCACACATAAGTCGAACAAGTAGACCAGGCCTGAACAACTCGGAAAGCTCGAAGGGCCAATTGACCAAAAATTTGCTGCGGGCCGCAAAATCTTATTTCGTTTTGTTGTAGTTTGAAAGAAATTCTGGAACAACAATTAATTGTATACCGACGTCGGGCTGTTGCGAAAGCTCTCGCGGGCCGTATGTTGTGTAGGACTAAAGTAGACTATGTTGACACGACTATTGGACAACTTACTAAAGTCAGAATACCATGCAGACTGTAAAAAATTTAGTAATGAATTATTAAAAATCGCCACAGCAAATATTAGCTTGACAATCAGCACTCACTCAGAAGTCAGAAATAAACATTAACGATTAAGACGTATTTCCACAAGCCTGCATAGACGTATGTTCTAACTAGCCACGTAGTTTTATACTGTGTGAAAAGTAGTGGCGTAAGTGACGGGGGGCCAGAGGCAGTGGCGTAGCCAGCCAAAATTTTTTTTGGGGGACAAAGTTTTTGACTTTAAGCGAGCAACACTATTTTGTTTGGGACACCGCCTCTCAACGCACAAAATGACAAGATATGCTAGAAATTTTTTGGGGTTAATGCCCCCCTTGGCTAGGGCTATGGCCAGAGGGGCGAATCTCCCATTCGTCCCCCTAAAGGTAAAAATTGGGCCCCCACTTAGACTTAGCTTATATTTCGGTTTTAAATTTTTTTGGTTTTCAGTAGGTTGTTTTTTTATCGTTTTTCTGAGTATTTTCTGGTGATATAGGGTTTTAGTATAACCATCCACGTCCGGATTTACCGTCATTTCTCAAGTTTTTTCTAAGTGTTGGCTGGTGGCAAGTGGGACCTTTTCAGTCAATTCTCCCCCCTGTCTCAAACCTCTATAGTTACGCCACTGGTGAAAAGAAGCCTGCGTAAGAGTAGATTGATTAAGCTACTCACTCAGTTCAGGCATATTGTTCATACAGTATCACACTAACAACGAAGTTTTCAAACTTGTGGAAACCTTGCTGGAGATTCACCTATGCCTTTTCACGCAGTACAAAACTACGTGCGTTTCCGCTGTCAGCAGTCACCGCCTCGCTGCATTAGCCTACCTGGCAAGATGTCGGCGTTCAACAGTAACAAGCGGCAAAACACTTTCTACCATTTGGTTAAGCGAACCTTTGAACATTTGTTGCCATGTTATTGTTACGCAATAAAGACCAACCATAAAACAATCCGCTTGCCAGTTTCGTAACCTACCTCTGTAGGAAAAAGAGCGGACATGATTGAACTGAAGCTCATCACTGCATAAAACCAGAACAGTGAACCTGGCTCTTGTGCAGTATCAATGTCATACGGGCAAAGTTTTCTAGAAATTTTTGGTTCTTAGTCCCATTTTCCAGGGGGGGGGGCAAATGCCAGTTTTGTCCCCCCCTGCGGACGCCCATGCATGTAGGCTATCATATCAACCTCGTGTTTAACGCAAAAAACAGCCGGATTTTGTGGTGCGGATTTCGGAATATCGTGAAGAAGTCATGATCGATAATTACTTTAATCATGTTTGGCATTGCAAAGAAATAACAAGCTTGTTATTCAAAAGTCGCAGTGATCGGTTTCATAACGCAGGTCACTTCAGACTAATATTGCACATGAAAAAAATGCATGGCTTGCACGAAAATAAGGAGTGTTTGAAGAGAGTCTGCGTAAGTTTTGCATAAATTTTTTATTTTTCATTATTTGCAAAATATGAGTTGGTAGTCTTTTCGCACTGATCAAAGTGCCTGCTTCGAAGCATATATTAACGTTTTTCTGACTCTTAACGTTCAAACGCACCTATGAAACAAATTTTTGATATTTCAGATTTTCCACGAGAACCTTAGGGTTTTGCGTCGCTTTTTTTCTTTCAATAACAAACCTTATGCAAAAATGGTTTAATTCAACCTACATTACGCAAAAGCTAGTTCCACCAAAACTCGGTCGAACTATTTCAGCCCCCAATTGTTGCTGTTCACAAAGCGTGAACTGTTTTATTCGCACAAAAAATTACTCGCAAGAACAATCGATGAAATTATTATCAACCAGAACGCAAAGTTGTTACACATTTCATTGTACTTCTGCTTGGACGTTTTTGTGTTCTGCCACGCTATGCACAACTTTTCTGCAATTTCTCGTCAAAACTTCAATAAAGTTGCATGAACAACTTGTAAAGATAAGTTGGTCGAAACTGAGCAGGATTTTTTTGCTTAGATTGAGCCACTTCTATAACCATTGTCGATTAAGGTAGTGTTTGTGTATTACCTGCAACCAGTGGTGAATCCAGGCCAGACATCGGGGAGTCAATGACATGGGGGAGTGCCAAAAGGTCTGTTTAAAGCACCGTAGTTTGTCTAGTGTTCACAATTGTTGCGTGTTGCGCGGATGTGATTACCTTTTCTAGGCCAATGAAATGGTTGTTCTGTTCAACCTGTGCTTATTTTGATAATCTTAAATTTGATAGTTTTAATGCGATGTTCCTCGTTGCCACTCTATCTCGTCAGTACTGCCCACTGGCCGATTTCCATGTGTCTGCTGACACCTCGGTGTAAAGGTAATTTCCACCCTTGTTGTTCAATTGGCAATTGCACTGGTTTCAACCCTTGTAGTATTAGTTTTTGCGACGATATAATGGTTCACACCATAGGCGTAGCCAAGGGGGGCCTAGCGGCCATGTCCCCCAAATTTTTGGAATATATAGTTATTTTGTGCTTTGAAAGGAGGTATCCCAAGTAAAATAGTTTCATCTGCCTAAAATCAAGCATTTTGGCCCCTTGCAATTTTTTGGGCTGGCTACGCTACTGGTTCACACAGTTCATAGATCATACAGTATCCTATTGCGTAGTTTATAATGCAGATGCTATAGCATGTTTATGAGGGAAGTTCTACACAAGCAACAACATTTACTGGTTCCTTTGTCACAAAGGATTGGTGGAAGACCCATGAGGTCATCTAGTCCAGGACTTCTCAAACTTCTTTGTTCTGCGGCCCCATTTCAGTACAGCTTTTTCATGCGACCCCATGATGGATAGCCTAGATGTTAATGCTACGTGCATACAAATCACAAGAGGCATTTCTGTCTATGACAAAATCATACAAATCGGCTACACACAATCCACGAAAGTAACTATGCACAATTCAGTTTATAGAAGCTATCAAGCACAATTAATGTGACAGAAGCACTTGATTTTTACACAGATTATTTATTTCTTTTTCTTATCCAAAAATGACATAAACTCTGTTTTGAAAATTCCGGTTGCAAACTTTTGTCGTTAAATAATTCCGCAAACTCATCCTGGGCATGACAGGTGTGTCGCCTCCAGAAATATCAATTGTGTACGGTTTGCGGATCCAACTTTTCTTGAATCAAAGTCCAGAGTACTTCTGAAGCTGTGTATGAACCTTTTGACTTTACTCCAAAACTACTCAGTGTTACAACACCAAGAACAACTAAAAAAACAGCTAAAATCAGATCAAATTTGCATACAGGCCAATATGCTGGCAGCGTTTCCCCTGACCACGGCCAGGCGCTGTTGGAGGCACTGTCGCTCCCTGGCGTCACCAGACATACCAGCAAGTTTTTTTGCGAGACCACTCAAAAAAGAGGCAGTGCACGTGCAATAAACACCAGTAGTCTCAATTGCATCTGGTTGAAAGTGGTAATTGCTTTGGTAAGAAATGTTGCAGAAATGAATGAAATTCGACGTAATTCAGGTTTGAAAAAGCGGATGACCTTTTTTGATAAATTTATGAAAATATTTCTGGCCTCAGTCTTGAATGTTCAGGTCTCGGTCGCGAACGTTCAAGGCTCGGTCTCGAATTTCATTTACAAATCTCGGATAAGTTTGCCAGCAGCCCCGTCGCCACGGGGCGCTTTGGTGGGCTTAGACCCACAAACAAAGCTCCAAGCCTCCCCAAATTAAAATATGAAACACTTTATATTAGTGGAATTTTTGTCAAATTTGAATATAAAGCCCCCATATTGACGACTTTCTGGCGACGGTTCTGGTTCCCAGATGCATTTTGTAAACATACCGGCCATTTCTTCAACAGTGGCAGGTCCAGGCCGCATTCGTAAGCGCATATTTAATGCAGGTTAGCTTGCCAATACTTAGCATAAGGCTATAGACCAGTGATTCCCAAAGTGGGCGGTGCCGCCCCCTTGGGGACGGTGAGAAACTCTAGGGGGGCAGTGAAGCAAAAATGGGCGGTTGGGGGCGATAGGAGACCCAGTTATTAATTACATTTCTATTGTCTTACTAACTTTGAGTGACCAAATGTCATAAAAAACAGTATGATCAACATACATGTATGCATGTAATTTGTAAACAAAAACTTAGCGTTTTATAAAATTAAATTTTATGGTGAAATACACGAAAAAATTGTGTTGATATGTGTGTTAGGCATGGTAAGGGGGCGGTGGAAATTTGTTTGTCAGAAAAGGGGGCGCTAGCCAAAAAAGGTTGGGAAACACTACTATAGACTATGCTCCAGAGATGATCAGATAATGGATTTTCACTATCCGATCCTATCCTGTTTTTGAAAAATGATATCCGTATCCGATCCAAATCCTGTTTTGCTTGAAATCATACTATCCGTATTCGAAAACTCTCCGAAAGTGTATTGCGATGCACAACATACATTTTTTGCTGTGTCTATTTTGCCTCATGAGGCAAAATAACTGCTGGAGCTATTTTGCCTTCAGCTAAACACGACTGGTTGAAGTAGTCACACGACAAGTTTGGAACACATGTCCTGCTAGTTGACCATGACACCTGCAAAAGCTCAGTCCCATGCATGGATGATGGTTGTCATGGTTTCAGGGATGGCAAGCAGTTAGCAGCTTCTTGTTTGCATTAAGTGAACTGTAGGCCAGTGCTTCCCAACCTTTTTCAGTTCGCGATCCACTTTTAATGCAAGTTTTATTGTGCGACCCACAATCAGATATATGACTAAGATTAACAGTTACGTAAGACCTGCATCTTTGCTACTGTTTGCCTGAAATCAACAAACTACTAATCTCCCTATAGTTATAGTAACCTACCTACACTTTCCAACGTCTAGGGGCATACGTACTGAAATAGTTAATGCGACGCAACACATCTAATTGTTACATATTTGTTACATTGTTTCATATTTGTTACGTAATGATAATGCAATAACTTCCCGATCTAATAGAAAACTGTAACATTTAGAAATGCTTCGCGACCCACCTGAAATAGCTTCACGACCCACCAATGGGTCACGACCCACTGGTTGGGAAGCACTGCTGTAGGCTAAACCCTAACACTAAACATTGAACCCCTAAACCTAAAACTTGACCTTAACCCTGATCCTAAACACTAACCATAAACTCCTAAATCCCAACCAATTGTCTCTGCGTACCATGCTTGTCATATGACTACTTCAACCAATTGTGTTCAAATGAAGGCAAAATAGTCCCAGCACAGATTTTGCCTCGAAGCAGAATAGACACTTGAATGCATTGTATTACTTTAGTCCCTGTCATGCTTGTAAACAGAAAGTTTGACATATTTTCTCTTGCAAGCTTGACATACTGCATAACGTAAGTACTTTTCCGAGTCATTTGCATAAAGCAAGCTGAAGTTTTGCCACACAGTCCAGTCACCATGTGGGCCTTTGGTGGGCTTAGCCCCTCTGAAACAAAGCTCCAATCCCCCATCTCAAATTGAAATACGAAGCACTATAAAACAGTGATGTTTGTTCAAATTTCAGAATGTCAAGCCCCACTGCGCAAATGTAATGTACTGTAAATCTCTCCTGTAGAAGACTTTCTGGTAACGGTTCTTCCTGCCGGATATCCAACCGGCAAACTGGATAGTGATCATCTCTGCTATGCTCACAAAGCGTTACGTTTATACACTGTTTAAAACATTTTAAAACCAAGTTTGTGGAAGCTTCATAAAATTGTAAAGAAAATAAGATGAAAAATAAATACAATTTCCAAAAAGCGTTCTTTCCAAAAATTGCATTCGAGAATCCAGTGCCATTAAATGAAAAATGATAACTGCAATGTTCAATGTGAATGGAAGCGTTTTCTTAAACTCTAAAATAATAATGCACTTTGTAACATTCCAATTTTACATGTTGTATATCAATTTGTGAAGTGAACACCTTTCCGTACAGTTTGATGGTATTTGCTTTTCTACGGTAGTATTGCGTGTGTGAACAGCATAACACAACTAATAATTTCTCGTGTGCTGCATTCTCTTCAGTTTGAAACCAACATTTTGTAGCTCACCTGAAACTCTTCAAAAATTTTCTCACTTACAGACTGGCTGAGAGATGACCTCCCGGTTGATTCGCTGGCCCTTGCTTGAGCCAGTTATGGTCCACTGACAAAATAATGTGTCTATTCAATGCAGCTCGCGTGACTGTAAAAGGTTGGCTGTTCTCTGCAATGTCACTGTCGTCCACTTCTGTGATTTTCCAGCATTCTGCCTGCAATAGCCTACGGTTGTAGTTCAGACAATAGTAGGCATACCATAATTTCCATTTCAGCCGGGACAGTCCTGGTTTAAGGGCTTTGTCCCGGCATTACGGTGTCAAGCTAAATTTCTGACCTGTTATTTTTTTCAGTTATTTTGCTTCTCAGAACAAAAAAATTAAGTTTGACAATTACTTTTTTATGTGTGTTGTGTAAATTAAAGCATTTTGGTTGGGTGTCAGGTACCCACAACAAGCTATAATACGGGAATAAGTTTAACCACTGAACATTTTTGGACCTAGTCTTAGACCTCAAGTATTTTTCTTATTCTCACCCTGACCCAAACCCTAACCCGACACACTTACCTAAACACGAATCCCTAAGCCCTAATCATCGGTTTTCTCAGCGAATTTGATGTGTAAAATATTACTCTGTGCATGCATACATGATGTGAAGTAATTAATTTCGCAAGTCAAAAATTTCGCTTGACACCGGTCAGTCAACCAAAAAGTCCCGGTTAGGCATTCAGCCAGCTATCATGAATAATATGTGGTCTCATAACAGAAACAGAATGCCGGAGCAGAATGTGAAAGTCCTTATCACCTGTAAAATTAATATTGACTATTCCTGGTGTGATTTTTACGAGAAAATACAATCGAACAAAGACTTCCTGAAAAAAGTATTGCCTACGGAAAAGTATGATTGGGCGATTGGGGAAATTTACAAATGCTTGAACATTGTTTTTTCTTGTTAAAATTTATTATTTTAGTTTTTCTTGGTGTCTTTACTATAGGAATCTTAAATAGCTACATACCCCAGGTAAGACGTGAACCACATTTATCTGATAAGTAGGGCCAGTTTTTATGACCTGAAAAATATATTATATGACTTTGTTTTCCGGAAAATATAACTTTATATGACCAAACAAAAATAACTGAGCTGGAACATGTACAACTAGGCCTACTGCGCAAAGAAGCATTAACAGCGAAAATAGGCATAAGATATGGTAGCCGCATGTTTTGTTGAATCCCCACAAAATGAAATAACTCAAAACATGGGCAAAACATGTAGTAGCCTATGGTTTGAACTATGAAGCAAATTGAGAGCATGCAAAAATCGGGGTAGTAAGAACATGCATTTTTAGGCAGTGCTTTAGTCTACATTTCATTCAAAATATCTTGGTTCACCTACGTCTTTTCCAGCATTCGCAGGGTGCCCAAGTGGGTTTAGCCTATTTTGCAGGATGCAGCTTGCACCTAGCGATACAGTAGTTTCACCTGATATTTTGAGATTGTTTTAATGGCTTCGTTATTGAATTAGGTTGAAAATATGCAAAATATGACTTTATAATAATAATAATATTTTATTACGGACTCATGGTCCATATCACAAACACAGGAGCACAAAATGTGGTTAGCTATGCATCAGCACACATTACAGAAACGGTGTTTGCGCATGACCAACATTGAGAGGAGCAAAGCGCTTTATCCTCACCACAGCTGTATTGTCATTCGCAAGAGCACAGAAAATGGAATGGATAACCATACAGTTTATGACCTAACATGGAAATATGACTTTGTATGACTTTATAACTTTTGTTATAAACTTCGTAGGAGTGCGATTTTTGTTTTAAAAATCGTTTCATACCTTCCCGAAGTACAGAAAAAAATGTGACTTTTATGAGTTTAAATGGCCCTACTGATAAGGCTCGTTGTTCTGAAGCGTCTCTTTCTCAATCACCGAAATATGGTATGCCTAGACAACAGCCCCCCCCCACGCCAGTTACACGACTAATTACCAACAGAAATGCGCATACAGATCAAGTTTGGGATGACGTAAGATGCTTAAAGAAAGAGACAAGTGGAGAGACAATCAGTACTGTTAAGGCGCAAGTAACAATTTGCCCTTATACGAACTTTCCGGAAGGAAATCTCCTGACAAGTTTCACTGCTGGAGTCATTATTATTCGAGAAGTTCTGCGTTAGCTTTTTGCAATTACTGTAAATTATTTATTTTCAAAATACCGGCTTCAGGCATTAGTTTTTAAAATACCGGGTCCTTACCGGCCTCTGCCAAATTAACAGCAAAATACCGGCCAAGCCGGTGAAATACCGGTTATCTGGCAACCCTAGTCTGTAATCTCGGATATCACGGCTTCGACTACCCGTTATTTCTTGACTTTGTCTATTTCTATGGCCATGTTTTGTTGGTTATATCGATGGTTATCGAAGCATGTCAGGCGCGAACGTGAAACAATGGACATTGAGTTGGGCGATGGCAATGAGCACGCAAGATCCCATTGACACAGGGTTGCAGGATTGGGCCATGAATGGCCAATTTCGAAAAATTAGACCATTTTTGAGGTGTGCTGACCATGAAAAAACGGATTTGGTCATTTTCTAAAATTTGGCCATTTTTTCGGTTTGTCACTGTAAAATTAAATTTTCAATGATTAAATATTTTATCCAATCTTTTCTTTGGTAGGCTATTTTTGGACGGTCTTCTGTTCATCTTCATCATGAAGATTGTAACATTCCAATTTTACATTCCAATCTTCATGTCACTGCTAGTGTTGCAGTAGCACTATGGTACTTCAACCTTGAATTGCTTTGAAGTGTGTAGCAATAATTTAGCCATTGCAGTTAGTAGATTTTTTGCAAGTGTTTCATTCAGTGATAATGTCTTATCATGGTTGCCGTTGGTTGGTAGCTGCTGCACTCGTACTGTACCTGAAGACTGCTGCATTCCGTTGTGACTGATACTGTAGTGTGATGTTAGAAGTATTTTACATTGTTGGTAAGATTTTAATTTTAGAAGTTTCTCATCACTTTTACAGTAGCACTCTGCAGCATTCCACCTTACCTTGTAATGTTTGACATGTGTACTATAGTAATTTAGTCCTTGCAATCTATCTGTAGGTTGTGCAAGTGTTTTAGTCGGACCTGCCATAAGTTAGTGTTTGCTCTGAGAAGTGTACTGTTCCTAGCCTTTAATTAGTTCATTCATATATGTGAACTTAATGATGGTTTTGAGCATGTGATCAACTGATTATGAACATCAACTTAATGCAGTTCATGACTTTAATATTTTGTTTGTATATTTGGAGCCCCAAGATAAAGAGAATTCTAGCTTTGTCTTTAAATTGAGAAGTTAATTTCAAACTGTTTAACCAAGAAATGGGTCAAATTGAAGCATGTAATGTAAATGATGTATCTACAATAGTGTTAATATATGGTTCCAAGTTTTATTAAGTTAAATAAAGACAAGATGAGATTGAAGAGGTGTAACACATAATTTTGAGTTCATCACAGAAATTGTTGTTTTAGGATTAAAATTTGATTATTTAGCAAAAATAATCTTTTCTGCAAAAAATAAGCCTCCGAACAAGTTGAGACCCTATGAATATAAAAATTATCATATTTAAAACATTGTTATTTTGGCCACAACTTTTTCAAAAAACAGCAATTTCGGCCATTTTTATCGGGATTTTGGCCATAAGCTACGGAAAATATCTGGCAACCCTGGGCAGTGACTGCCAGTGGAAGTGTTGCCACTTCTTCCCTAGATCTTTTTTTTTGTTTTATCTGGGGTTTTTGTTTTTTTATTGAAAATCTGTTTGTTATTCTGGTCAAACTTTAGAAATGTATGTTGTAATGCTGTGTATTTTCCATTCAAGAATACCACAGTACTAGTTAAAGTTTCATAAGCGTGTAGTAAAGTAGGTAAATAATGTAATACAAACACTAACAGACAGTAGCCACTAGCCAATACAGCACAGAAAGTAAAGTGCACTAGGCCTAGCTAAAACAATTATTGTTTGAAGACAGTGGCTATAGATACGCCTGTGGATCTTGAAATTAGAAAACTTATTCATACGCCACCTGTGACGTAACAGTTACGCATGATGAGAGTGCAGTAGGCTTGGTAGAAACGAACTAAACATAAAAGATAAACCCTAACCTTTCTCAATCCTAACTGTAACCCTAACCTAATGCTAACCTAACGTTAACCTAACCTAACGCTATCCAATCCCTAACCTAACACTTACCCCTGAATGTAACAACTAATCCTGTAAAAAAGCAAAGAAAAAAACAAAACGAAAGTCAGCAACATGAGATTCGAACCGAAAACCATTGGCATAGTAGCCGTAACGCATAACTGTTACGATGTGATCCAGTTTGGATGACAAACTGACCCTTTAATTGAATTGTGTCAGGACAGGCATATCTGTAGTGATTTCCTTGTTTGAAATCTAATGTTTTACAGATTCAGCACTTGGCATCTATCAGCATGGTAACCTATGTCGTTGATAGGCCAGTGGCTGCTTGTGCAAGATGTTGGAATGCTCTTTTGGACAATGGTTTATTGTTTCATATAATAATAATAATAATTCATGCATTTATAAAGCGCCGAAATCCGACATGTTGCTCTAAGGCGCTGAACAATGACGTTGCTGAAGTGACATGCAAAACGAATTAAAAAATACGTTAAAATACACTAAGAACATACTGAACGACAATTTTGAGGAAAGGCAGAATTAAAAAAGTGAGTTTTGAGCAGTCTTTTGAACGAGGAGAGGTTCGCAGCATCTCGCACTT
>Ga0210059_1007886_pt1 | contig 16889 bp, 12 predicted proteins | sample Ectturendosymbi2_FD_188042 | JGI IMG/M metagenome (GOLD analysis project Ga0210059, IMG submission 188042) | Ecteinascidia turbinata endosymbiont from Florida, USA - Sample 2 (SPAdes) (version 2) | ecosystem: Host-associated > Tunicates > Ascidians > Unclassified | place: Key West, Florida...
TCATGCGATCGTCCATGGGGAACTGAAAAGTTCCAAAAGATAATTTTGCAACCTGCTGAAGGATGTCTGCTCTTTTTTTTGTTCTGTCGCAAGTTTGAAACACTACCAAATGATGGCGATGGTCCTAGAAAGACTTCAAATGAACACTTGGTGGGAAAGCGGTATAAGCGCTGTTTCGAAGGTGTTAACGCACAGCGACTGCCTGAACTGGACAACTATGTCGCACTGTCGAACGCACAAGTGTTAATATCAGCAAAAATTTCATGTGGCAATTTTTCCTTAAATCCGTCACTGACGTGAACTGACGCAAGACTTTGGAACCAAAGTACGTGGATTGATGCATTCGGAGCGAATTTTATCACATGTTCTACGCTGACGCAAAGCTGTCCACCCTTATCAGTGCTACTTGCGATGACCCAACTATTGTAGGGCTTTCAGTTGAAGACTTTGAAAATAACTTGTGAACTCCTTACCTGTCACACCGTAGAGTGTCTCTTGCGTCCGGATTGACTTGTGAAGGTGCTCGGAAGAGGGTGGTGGCCGTATTCCTCCCCCGAACGATGCTTGTGCGTTTGCGCTTATTTCGGGAGTGACCTGTACCAGGTTTTCAGAAATGCAACGTCTTGTTTTGCGTTATTAATTGGGTAATCACACGCATTATATTCTGAAATACGACATCCTACCATTTTACCAAATAGCAACATCAAACTTAAGCAAGTTAAATCACGCTTTTAAACATCCATCAATTTAATCGAGTCATACCCGGTGTCTACGATCTAAGACCAAACGTTGACATTTTTTATGGTTGTCAGTGCGGATGACTGTCGGTCGGTAATAGTGACAAATGAGAATGACGCATAAAAATCGAAACTTACGAATGGGGTTCACTAACTTCCTCCAACTTCCAAAATAAACTTTTATGGATTGACCAAGCGCAAGCTAAATGTGCGAGTCAATGCGTTAGACGTTCTGACGATTCAAAGGAAGAAGTTGGAAAAGGTAAAGTCCACCGTTTCTTTAACTTTTTTGAATGTTCGCCCTTTTTTCCTATCTGCACTTGTTAATGGCCCTTTAATTGAAACTCACTTGAAGCAAAGGGCAAAAACTGGTAGGTTACGCGTTTTTTGTTTCTGCATCATTTTGTGTTTTGGCTCGGCATATATAACGTGTTGTGTTGCTAAAACGGACTTTGGAATTCTTGGATCGTCTCAAAGAGTTCAGAACGTTAGTTTAAAAACCTCGTTTTTAAGGTTTTGTCATCGACCATCTCTCCCTTGTAGAACAAGGGTTTCTTAAACTTATTCAACCGCGCCCCCCTTGCGAACCTCTCACGCCCGTCCCCCAAGAGAGGAACTGGTGCAGGCTCAGTGATCCTGTCACTTACCATTCTGTCGGGGGGCACGAGACCGTTTCTTTTGTAATATGCTAACGGCGGGTCGTTGTCGCGGTAACCGCTGGATAGCATTCGCGCTTTGCTCATGAACGACTTCGTTCTTTCCTGTTTCATCCCATGCAGATGCCTTGCTCTCTCACGATCTTGTCTCTCTTGGTTTGCAACCACGTTTGTTTGTCTGGATAGAAACGTCAGTTTGTTTACAGGAAGTTCGTCACGTCCATAACATAAGTTAATATTTGTACTCGTTAGCAAATCATGCAACTCATTTCAGGACGCTCTCCACGATCAGCAGTCAAGCAGGTGAACAATTGTTTGGCAATTGTTCGCAAGTAGTGCGGTGACACTGGTATGCTGTGGATTAAGATTTTGTCGGTTGTAGTTGAGACAACTTTCATGGGCTAGTTTGACGTAGAGCGATCCCATTGGAGCAGATTTTCGAATGCAGTCAAGCCAAACACGATTAGGTGTTGCGCTTCGGGCAATGCGGAACTTAGGAAACGTTTTGAAATATAAAACAAGATGTTTTTCGAGACACTACGCTGGGTACACGAAAAACGGAGTGTTACGAAAGACGTTCTAATAATAGATTTTCGGGATTGTCGCTTAACACCCTTTACGCGAATCTGTCTTGGCGTTTGTTACGTAACATTGCGTCAGCAACGACGTTGTTAAGAGCATAGTTCTTATGCTTCAACGCTCAAAACTTTCTTGAAACGAGCTAGCCATGAAATGGATTAGTGGTACGTCACTGAAAAAAGACAGGTCGTCCGTAAATTAAACAGTATAGCTGAGCAAGTGTCTATTCTACAAAAAAGGTTAGTTTGCCGCTACCTCTTGGAAAAACAACTTCCCTGCGATTCACCCACTGGACTTAACTTTGGTCCGCCCCGCCATGTTGTGGCAATGAGTTGCTAGGCGTGTTCATCGAGTGTGAAAACCAGCGTGGTACAGTGGGTGCACGTAGCGGAACGCGTAAATTACGTACAAACAAATGCGTAAGACCGCAAGCACGATTAACGACGCCCGGACAAAGCTTTAGGTGGCGGGAAGACTTCCTAAGTGGCACGCACTTCACCCGCACATTCGCCATAAGGCGTCACACCTCTTTACCCACCTCTGTTGCTCCGATTCCTCCCTTTCCATTTCGATCTTTTCCTCCTCCTGCCTCCTCTTATCTTCAATGTTCAGTTGCCGTTCGTAGATCTGCTCAAGCTTCCTCATGTACAAGTTCTCTTCCGCGAAGAACTCGTGCGCACGAACTCCTGACGCGACACAAAGTACGGTATTCTCGGCATTTGCTACAACGGGTTCCCTTGCACTGGTTTATTTGAAAATTATCGATTTTGAAAAAAAAAAACTCTTGAAAACAAGCACCCGACAAAACAGCTCTACGTTCTTATCTCGGTTAGCGTTGCGAACCTGATACATCACGTACGTTTTTGCCAGTCGACGTGCGCCGTCTGCACTTTCAGGCGATCCAGTGCGATTCTGTTCTTGCGAAGTCGCATCTGGTCGTTCTTCCGCTCTTGCCGCTTCCGCTGAACTATTAACTTCGCCAGCTTATCTCCCTCCGGCATTTTTCCTTCGAACGCGGACGTTTGCGTTTGTTCCTTTGCAAGTTCGGTCTGCTACGGATGACGTTCAGAAGCGGATCAGTTCGAATTGTATCGACGCAGCAAAAGCTAACTTTACTATTGTAGCATTTTCGGACCGCATGGGTTTCTATGGTCGTGTTTCCTGCCTCCCACGCATGCGTCTTCGTGAAGGAGATCGCTTGTTGTTGCCGCCTTGCTCCTCTAGTAGCTTCAAATATGTCCTTGAACACTCCGGCTTTGCTGGTTGCGTGGTTCACGAACCTGCTGCGAAAACCTGCGTAAAAAAACTTCGCTGTTAATCATTTTCGCCAATGGTTGCAAAACTCTTTATGTGAAATTGAAGTAATTCGTTCCCGCAACGTGCTGCATTGAATGATGGGTATTATATTTGAACTAGTGAATTTTTCATTGCGCCAGTATAAGATCCACGGTTCCTTTTATTTAGCCTTAAGTGCTCTTGTGCGAGCGACGGCAATAGTTTATCCGTCGAACCTATACAAGCTTTGCAGATTGGTTGCAAGAAAGGGAGAAAAATGCATAGCCACAGCACGTTCCGACAAAAAGTCGCAGATACAGATACCAGTAGCCCAGTCAGTATTATTACAGATGTTTGGGAAAGTGCAGTTGCCACAGGGAAGCTACGTGATAGGTCGAAAGCGTGGCGGCAGAACGTGACGTGTTTCAAACCGGGCGGACAGTCGCGAATAATCTGCAGTTATTCCCCCAAAAAATCGCGTGCATAGTTACAAGGTATGTTGATATCTGATTTGCTCGCTTCAGCCCAGGTGACTGCTACGTCGTAGGGTTGATTCGAAGTCCTGTTTACAAGTTGAAGTTGGTAAAGCATGCGTTGAGATAAAAAACTTAAAACTCGCTTTGCCACTATTTTCTTCACTGCGTAGAAACGCGCAGATGGAAACTGCCGGAATGGATCGCAATTTTTCGGGTAACTTCCGGAATGGATCGCATTTTTTCGGCATTCGAATCATATACTGAACTCCCAGTCCAAACCCGATGCTTCTCTTGTCCGTGCGCTCAACTGTGTGGTTGTGCGGTCACTCGCCACTGCTTCATTCAAACGATACCCTTACCTGCTTTGAGTTGAATGACCACTTCGTGGTTGTTGTCTGATGTGCGGTTGCTGCGGGCCTCTGTACGACGGAAAGTGGTCGTTTCCGGACATGCCAGACTCTGCCAATGTCGTCACAGCTTGTGGTTGCTTATGCTTGGATTTTGAGCACTGTTGTTATTTGTTCAGTCGATATTTATAAAAACGTCTTCGTGAAACTTGTCAAAAATATCTAGTTCCCTGTCCTCTTAGACTTGTTTTTTTATCTGTATAAATGTAGTAAGTTCATACAATGCTGTGTACAACATAGGCGTAGCCAGGGGGGCTAGGGGACCATTACCCCCTTAAATTTTTAGAACATTTTGTCATTTTGTGCTTTGAGAGACGGTATCCCAAACAAAATATTGTTATTCGCCTGAAACCAAACATTTGCGCATCCCCACAAAATTTTTGGACTGGCTACGCTGCTGGCGTACAACTGCCTGTCCTGAACTGACTGTCTGTACCATTCTGTTGTTAGCGTTTCAGATATGTCATGTGCATTTGGCTTCAACGCAGGTGGCTTACAAAGCAAACCGATGAGTTGAATGCAGTGTGTTTTCAAACCTACGAACATCACTTTTCCCATCGCGCCAGGAATTCTCATTGATGAAGCAGCAGTTCTATTTATTCAAGCAAATCGATTGCTCCGAAGCGGTTCTCTGTGATTTTTCACTGACAGGCGTAAACAAACTGCAATTTAAACACGCAGTGCAGCCGGTCACTGCCACGCAGGTACTTGTAAGGCCAGCTTGCCTGTCTATTCCCCTTGGACAATGACGGATAATGTATCGCAGCATTCGTAACCTGACTTGAGTAGCCCTCGACGTGAGCTCGCTTCCGCGAAAAGCTGCTTAAAATCCTTCGTCGCGCCACTCATCCACCTGCTCGCGCTCTCGCTGCTGATGAACGGGTCGCGACACCAGCCAGCTGTGCTTCCTCGGTCGTTTGTTCCGCAATCACCTTCGTCGCTTATTATTATCGGGTTGCTTGCCCCCTGCTGACGTGCAATGATACAAAATATCGAGTTCGTTCAATGGCCACGTATGAAGTTACTGTGACGTCACACTAGCTGCGATTGTTGGACATTCATCGACAGCGCCCTTTGCTTCGTCAGGTTCAGATTTGAGTCAAGTGACTCTGGAAAGCTTTTCAGGAAAACTATTGGCCTGTGACATCAAGTACGTTTCGTGGATGAACCCGAAAACTGATGAGGCATGGTGATATTTTAGCTTGTTTGTTTGTGCTCGAAATACACACGAATCTCTTGGAGCTGTTATCTTTAGAGCTTACAAGCAATCCATCACTTGCGCTACAGTACTCTGTAGCACAAGCTTCAACCCTGGCAACATTTTCCCGATTCATATCAACGATTTTAATCTTCTAAACCGGATTTAAGTATTTTTTTGCTGTTAAACTGTCTCCTGTCAAGCGATAAATTGTGGTTCTGTGCAGGATGTGGTTTGTTCAGGTTCAGCAAAGATTATCTTAGATTTCATCGCGCTGAGAAGCACTTTGAATTACATGAATTTCATATTAGCAGTTCGCCCTGTTGGAAAGAATGTTAAGTGAATTTCTTTTCTTTGACCAACTATCGTATTGTCGCAAAAATAACGACCACAACAACCAAAGTATGGTGTGTTGCTGGCTTTTCGCTATAGCAGTTGTTCTTAACCGGGGAAACGCCTTCCCAGGGGGGCACGAGCCCTTACACTTTCTGAAACTTGGATAGTTTCTGAACAGCGAAGTGTTCCGTCCAATTGACTTTTTTAAAGTCATGGGGCTTGAAACATATGGCAATTAGATACTTGGAACCACTGCGCTAAATCAATATTAGTATGACCAGTACATAGGGAGCTAAGCAGCAGGAAACATTTTTCTACAATAAACTTTTTATAATGCAGTGAGAAACTTCTGGTCACGTGAAAAACAAGTTGCAACAAATACGATCAACGTTACAGCTTCAAATGTGTTTTTGTTATTTCTCACGGCAAATTTTGCTGCGTCAAGTTGCCACTTTTCAGTCACGTTACCGCATAATTCTACCAAAACATTGCGCAGTAATGGAGTACGTTCCTATGCCTGGAGCATCTGTGTCTTTGCCCTAGCTTTATTCGCTTGGCTGACCTACTGTACACATGTTCTTGTGCCTGAATGGCGCTGCTTGCATGCATCAGGTTCCCATGGTGATGTATACGCACTGCTCTCGCAGACAAACGGACACGCCTGATTAGTATTTGGGCAGCGCATATAACAAACGGCACATACAAAAGCGTATTCAAACAAAAATGACAATGTTCAATTGCTGGAAAAGCACGCTTGCTTAACTCTATTTCAACGACTTCAATTGTTTCTCTGTTGAACAAGTTATTTCCCTTGCAGCGTAACTTTTTGTAGGCCCGATCTAAATACCTTCTGTTCAACTACTACCTCCTAACACGTTGATGTTCCTGGACTGGGCTGTGATGTCGATTGTATTGCCGCAAAAAGTGTCGTAACCGCTACCTTACGCTGCGACAACTTATCCTTTTTGGAGATTAGTCGTTCTCGTAGTTACACCACGTGTCGTTAACCTTGGTAAAAGGTCGCTGCAAGCATTTCAAGGACTTAGCGCTTTAGAGACTCGCACTAACCACCGCTCTGGTGCGCTGCCTGTCAACGCTTTTGCAGTTTCGTATGCGATGGTTGTTGTCTATCACGGGTTTCATCCTGTTAAGGGATACCTCGGTGCTACCTCCCAAACAACATAATAAAGTCCTTAGCACAGTCAACATGAACCGAGTGGTGATATTCAGCTGCAGTTGGCCTTCTGGTGGAACTAATCCTGCTTCTGAGCACTATATGCCTAATAGCTCCATGGTATTAATAATTCGTGGATACCAATCACCCGTGGCAGCATGTCGTTTTATACTGGCTACTGTTTGCGGTGAGCTTACTTCAGCGCGCTCTCAATGTGAATATAATTTGCAGCACAGTTTCTCCCCATATCTCAGGTTAAACGAACAAAGGTAATGCAAGAAACGCGTTTTCGTCGTGTTGCGAGTTGCATGTGTGTTACGTGCCCTGTGCCTACTTAAAATTTCATATGAAAGAAAAATTGCATGCTTATTTGTTCATGCTTTTGATTGTCGGCTTTGAAGTGAGCTTGTTGTGTTTTAACCGTCTACCTACAGCACAACAGTTACTAACAAAAGTGTTGGATTTAAACTTTTATTGAACCACCTATGTGGAAAACTTACGTGCGGTTTTTGCATGTCAATTTTGAATAAAAGCGGTGATTATGTAAGCAAAAAGGTAACGCCCGTTAAAAATCTTGCTCAAAAGACATTCCTTTTTGCCACTGCTTTCAGTTTGAAGCAACACAGGTAAAAAAACACTGTTAAAGCAAAAAAGGGTTTTCGATAACCTAAGAAGGGCGGCGTAGCCTTTCCTGCGTCCGCCCGCACTGGCGTTTCCCATCAAAAAACACAAAGCCACTTACCGGGCTATTTGTGGACGCTTCAGCAGAAGTTACCGTTTGCTTTAAAGCTGTACAGAATGTTGCCGGGCGTGACTGTGCCGCTGAACACAATAAAAAGTTTTATCCCATAAGCTATGTTCAGTCCTGCAAAGATAACGCCACTGTATAACCAAGTATTGTTATTGAATAATCTGCACAAATACTTCCTTGTCAACTCGGTCCGCCGGAGCACACGACCGGTTTTGTGTCATCAGATCGTCAAAACGAAAAGACTCACGCAGGCGACAAGCTTACGTTAATTTCCTTACAGCACAGTTGTCCAGAATAGACCTTCCGTCGTCACACTACATGTAACAAATAGTCAGTTTTGACAACGCCAGCACTCAATCGTAGGCAGGACCACAACCTTTTCGCTACATTGCCAGCCGCATTACGTTTATTTTCACGAATTACGGCCGTCACAGAGTTCAAGATATATTTCTTTAATTGCTTCTGTTCTGTTTCCACAGTCACACAGCCTAGCTTGCTTTCACACATTTATTTGGCCGTCTTTTTACGAAGTGCCCTCACACTGTAATTAAAGAGTTTTTATTAATACGCGGCCGCCATAACGTATATATTTACTTGCATATGCACGGACCCATACATCTTTATCGAAGGCCATAGGTTGTGCATCCCTGATCGTAGGCAACCCTCTGGTGTAGGGAATACTGGTAAAATGTAAGTCTTCTGTCGTCCTGCCTTCTTGTCACTGTAAGTAGTCATTAAAAGCATAATCTTTATGCCCGGCACTGCCCTTGTTATTTGACTTGTGTTGAGAGACGCATCACGAACCATGCTAAGCTAATAGGCATTGGATACTGTGTCGCATGTTAGCTGCTGGTAGAAAACGTTCAACTGGAGGTTGTTTGCTCAAAGGCACCTAGTGTCGCAAATCTTTTCGCAAGTTGCGTGTCGATGAGTTTTTGGCCATCAGCAACAACGTGCACTATGCAAACAGTAGGTCTTCGTTTGAATTTGTTATTTTTTTGTTGTGATCTAAACACATTGCTTTGCTAGTGTCACTTCTATTCATTTTCTAATGTAACAGCAGCGTGCTAAGTGATCCTTAATGGAAGCTGGTGGCCCTAGGTTGCTTAACTGTGTATGAAAAGTTTGGTTTAATCTTTTTCTGCTGACGCTCTTTCTGCCCCTTGGCACCAGTTAACAAGGGATGAGGCTGGTGTGGGCTGTTCAGAATTTCGAAATACCTTAATAATTGTCTTGCTGATCGTTGAAGTAAATCATTTTATTAAAGGTTCTTTCCGCTTGTTCGTTTCTTGATTGCGTCAATCAACCTTCTCGAGAGGCAAGAAATTCTGTTACCTATCAACCGACACTGAAGAGTTCTCAACAACCTGCGGTTCAGTTTTAATAACAAATCTAGATGGTCCTGCTGCTTGGCGCAAACCTTGGCTATAATCAGACATGTTCGAAATATTACGGCCATGTTCGTTACGAGGAGTGTTACTGGTTGTGGGCACTGCAAAGTTATGGCGAAAAATTGATTACCGGCGTTGCATCTGGTACTGTTGTCTGAAGGTTACTGGGAATTCAGTTTGGAAATAATAAAAGGAAAAAAACGTTTAAAACTTTATGAAAGCGAATAGAACAGAACTTCGAGGTTTTGAAAACCATAAAAGATTTAGGCGATTTAAATGAAGGCACCTTTTCATTCTTATACAAATGCAAGCCGCGACCGTCACGTGAAAGCTTGCTTAATCGCTGTTTGGAACCATTTATTGTCATCAAGGTAACAATATTCGTCTTGTCTCGTTTCCTCCGTTAAAGTCGTCGACTTCTTTTCTGTCTTAATCTGTTTCTGTTATACTTTTCGTTAACTTTTTCTACTAGGCTAACCTGGTACGACCTACAGTTCACTAGTATCTAGACTCTTCCGCCCCACCTCCACTGCGCAAAATCAGATCAATGAAGCAAACACGATCTTGTTGGTTTGGATTTAAATATTTGGGTGCTTCGTCGGTCCTGCTGCACCCTGCTTATTAATCCGCGACTTATTATCCCGTCCTGCGTCAGTTCTTACGCCCAGAGTTATCGCTTTCTATTCTTTTGCCGATCTTGATTTCCGTGCTGCTTTGTTCTACACCGAAACGCGCGAACACCACCTGTTTTCACGTTGTAGTCACCCAGAGTCGGAGGTAAGGCGCCGCTTGACTAATTGCTTGGGAGTCTCATCACAGTTACGTCAAGAGCGTTCTCGAGATTGTTGTGATATCAAGTTGTTTGAATTATCGAGGAAAGCTTGAAACGCGTCTCATGTTTCACCTTCGGTTTCAAAATATTAGTTCGCGTATTTTATGACGCGGTACACCATTGTCCGTAGTTATCCAACCCAAAAGCCCTTTAATTGAATTAGGTTTCAAACTAAACCTCTTCGTGGCCTTATTGTTTATACTCTTCGTTACAACCGCCGGACCAAACATTTCTTATTGCAGTGCCCCAACATTTTCTAGTGCCACTGAAGGAAATACAGTCTTTTTTTGCATTCTTTTTTAAGACGTTAATTACTTTGTACTTCGATTGTCTGCCGGTTTCATATGCATCAGTCTGATATTTTGAAACTCGCACGAAAATACGAATTTTGCGAACACCAGCCTCAGCTACCCAAACCATTTTTTCCACGCAGAACAACTTATTCCGTGTCTGATTAAACCTTTGCCCTCTCTGTTTGTGATGGCGCGCCCTGCGCTCCTCACAATGGCCGCTTGCGAGGGCGCGTTTTTTACTCTCGACATGTTCGGAATTGTTTTTCTTTCGACGTGCCCGGGAATCCTTAGCGTTGTTACCCGCCGCGGGGCTTTTTTGTTCGAAACTGCTAAACATTAGTGGCTGCGACCGCAACATTTTGTCTGTCGTTTTATTTCGGTGCGGTGCGACCGGCTTTTCTGTTTGATGTGGAGTCGCACCTCTTCACTGCCCATTTCTCCAGAACGTATTTAAACGAACTCAGCAAGTTGCTTTTCTTTGCAGGCGCGCCCTACAGATTGGAATGGCGCTTTCGGCCGCTGTGTCGTCACACAAAACCGGTTCCGTAACAATGGGCGCTCGAGCTTGGAAACAAGACGGGATTGTTTGTTGACACTGATTTCTGTTGGTTAAAGCACGTCGCACTTCTTCGTCGACAGATAAAGGGAGACCGGGCAGTGAGGCGTGTGCCCGCAACGCGTCAAGAGTCTGTTTTGCAAACACTTTTAAGGACGAGCGAAAGCGCTCGTCCAGCGACTGACCAGCGCACTTGAGCGTTCGCACGCGTTATCAACGACAAAACGATCTGCGTTCCTTGCTGGTGGTGCGTCGCTTTTGCGCTGCGAAGTGGCAAGGTGACTTTCCGCCCACGGATTGGCGACCCAGCTTTCCTCAGTGGCGACGTACGTGGAAGACGGTCTTCCTCAACTGTCCTGTGAGTGAGATAGGAGTTGCAAAATGGTGGAAATGTCTTCAAGTTGCCGTTGCAAGGCGCTGTGCACGATCGATTTTGTTTTGAAAAACAACGCGCGCAATCTACATCAATGCACGCCGTGTTTTTAAAATTTCCTCTCGTATTCCGGACAATGTCTTTAACACGTTTTCATGCATTGGCGTTTGTTCGCTTGTTTAGAAACGACAGAAGCAACGTATTTTCTATCACATCGAAATCTCACGCACTGCTGTACATGCAAATGTCGTGGTCATAATCAACAATGTGAAATCTGAATGTCGTAGAATTTCCTGAAAGATGAACAAAATGGTGCATTCCAACGTTACTACGGCGAAACTGAATCACCATGTGCAAAGTTCATAACCAAACCAACAAGGCCACTTGTGCGCAGCATTAGCTGCAACCACTGCAGGTTAATTGAACATCTAAGTGCCTGTTTCCAGATTGAATTCATGAAAATGGCGATTCAAATCTATAAGTGTGTAAGTCCCACGAAAATTTCATCAAATATACGTTAACGCGCCAGAAAGGTTTAAGGGCAGGCCTGTACAACTCTGAAAGCTCAAATCCACCAACATAAATATGTCGCCGGCCGCAAAAGTCAATTTTATTCCAGTTCGGAAGAAATTCTGGAACGACAATTATCTGAAGTCGGATTTTTGTAACATTTTCTGAAATTGAGAAAGCTCTCCCGGATCGTATGCTGTGCAGGCCTGGTTTAAGGCGCATTGCTTGTGGTCATGCACCCCCTAAATGTGCCCATATTTTGTCGTGCGTCGCAATTCACCGCTGGTTAACAGCACCTTTGTGCTGGACGACTGTAGACCTGGTTTGTAAATTTACATTGCAACCCAAATATTTGCTGAGTCATCTGAGCTAGGTTGAAATTGGAAACCCTGTTGTAGTAAGCGTGCTTCAAACCTTGAACAGAGTCATTTTGCAAGCCGGTACCTGTCTCATGCGCTCCAGATGTCAAAGCGATACATTCCAAAAATTTTGATCGCCGTTTGTGTTACACGGGTCCAGGATTAAGCCCAGCTACATTATTGTACTTCGATTTTTGTCAACGGATATCTTTGCGGTGTTGACCTTGTTTTTACCAACCACACCTGTGCCGTTGCTGAAAAATAAAAATGAGTTGCAAAATTTAGTTGATGCTTTTGCTTCAGATTGTCGATTTTCAAAAGATTGGTATAAAAATGGCTACAGGCTTGTAAGTGAATTTGATAGTGTATTTGCAAAAATTCAGCGCATTGATGATCAACCGTTTACTATGTCCCATCTCGTCGTTAACGACGATTGGCTCAGCGATTCTCCATTTTTTCTGTGTAGTTTGTAGCTGAGAATGAATAACCGTCACTCATAGAGGCACGCCATCTGTTGCGATCGGCAGCAAGTATCGCAAAAAAAGATAAGCCATTTGGTCCTATGAGAAAAAGAGCGACAATGCAGCAGAGATAAGCGGACTGTCGTATTTCGCGAACCAGACCTAGTCTAGAATTATTAAAACTCAGTCCAACCACAATCCAGAATATTGTTTAAATGTCAAGTCCAAAAAATTAACAAAATGCAGCTTTTCAAAAATAAAATTTCCGCAGTTCTTTTCCATTAACTCAGTCCGAATGCGGTCCTAAAATTTTGAAGCGATTTACACTCAAGATCAAACACAAAATTCGTTATAGTCCGAATCCAGTTCAAGTCCAGTCCGATACTCGTATCTGTCTTGCAGTTACCCTAGAAGAGCAATAAGCTCTTCAGTTGAGCATTATTACGTCAGGATAATGCGCCCGAGTGGATACAGAATACATACGTTCGCCGATAACCGTAGCGGTTGGCCAGCATCAATTCTTATACGGTCAACAGAAGCTTTCTGGGTTCATCCGAATTGCAAAGGAAAATTGGTAGAGAAGTGCATATGCGTACGTGCATTTTAAGAAAAAAATCTTTGATATTTGAACTGTCAAGACCTTTTTGCGACGTAAATTTCTCGCACCTCGCTTCAGCTGTTTGAATACCAAACTTTCACCCTATATTGTGGTTGACTGCAGGTATTTTATAATTTCGGGGCGCTGCGAACTCTACAGCAAACCCGCCAAGGGCGTAACGAGGTTAGATGGCGCCTGGGGCAAGAAGGAAGTATGGCGCCCCCATGTTCGAACCTGAGGTCTTTCGGAAGCAAAGTTACTATTTTGATGAAAGTAATTGTGACATTTTTGGGAATTTTCGGTCCCCCTTGCAGTCATTCGGCGCCCGGGGAATTCTGCCCTCTCTCCCCCTTGTGACGCTCCTGAAAACCACATACAGTAAACCTCGGTTAATCCGGATCTTCGCCAAAACCGGATAAAACTTGTGGTACGAATGATTTCTAACGTTTTTCTTTATAAAAATCTTCGGTTTGTCCGGATTTTTTAATCAGGATCTTCGCCAATACCGGATAAAATTTGCTCTTTTCGCATCTCGTAATCCGGATTTTTCTGCACTTCCACGCTGTTGTGTTCTTTGAGTGCACTGACTGGTATCTAGGAAAGATTCGGCAGCTTGCAGACGCAACACTAGGATGCTCACAATCACCAACGAACGTTTAGAATTATGATAACAACGGCCGCAACCGCACGCAACGTTCACCTAATCGTAGAGACTATTATTGCGTGACACTTGGGCATGGCATTCACGTTGAACGTAACGCTCAAGGCACGCCGCCGTACTACGGTTTCAGTCTGTTGATCAGTTTTGAGTGTGCATGTGTGAAACATTATCACTGAGTGTATTGTACTCGGTGAGATGTCTGTAGGACATTGCGTTCCGAGCAGAGTGACTACTTATGGACCAGTCGCAGATATTTCTGCGTCAGTCCAAACTCCCAGATTTCTTCGCAGCCAAATAATTAAAATTATGAACTTAAGATTGTTTATAACTGCCTGGATATGGCGGTTACTAGTCTGATGTACGCCTACCATTGTAAATACATCAATAAATTCGCTTTGCTTTTGCGAACGTCTGCTGCTGAGTCGTAAATGTGTTTAATTCAAGTGATTTTCACCGACATCTCAGTACTTAAATGACGTCAAGCTAGAAACAGCCATCTTCGGTTAATCCGGATCTTCGCCTAAACCGGATAAAATCGTCGGTCAAATCGAATCCGGATTAACCGAGGTTTACTGTACCTTCCAGCAGCACGGGTCCTTCCCAAACATCCAAGGTGCAAACAGCAGCTTCGACAACATTTCTCTCGTGTTGGATTCAGATGTTTTGCCACCTTTAAACAATCTCGATCATTCACTAATTTTCACTGCGTTGAACCGTCTGCTTCAAAATTCTTCACCTTCATCGAAATTGTTATGGGACTACGCCAACGCTGATTTCACTAATCTAAATGATGCTCTCTTATGTGTACCCTGGGAAGACATCGTTGCAAATTCTCCAAATGTCGATTTAGCTCTCGCGAATATAACGGACATAATTAACCAATGCGCTCGTCAGTACATTGCTACAAAGAAAGTAATCTCACACAATGCACCTACTCAATTAAGCAAACCATGGTTGTCCTTAAATTTGAAACGTTTAATTCGCAAAAACAACGTTTATTTACCAAATGGCGCAAAACACCTAGTCTATAAATATTCCTTCAATAGGCTTCGAAATACGATTCAACGTACTATCAAAGAAAGGAAACAACAATACAAACTGCGTATTATGGATAAACTTCAGTATGTATCCAGCTCACGACCCGATGTTTGGAAGACTGTTAAAGATCTTCTTGGCACTGCATCACCGTCGAATGCTTTAAAAACTGGCAACGATGTGTGCTACGACAATGTCTCTAAAGCCAATTTGTTTAATAACCATTTCGCTTCAATATCCAATGCTCCGGATGAAGTTCTTTTTAAACCGCTTCCACCCTTCAACTACATCACTAATCTGCGTATACCGCCACTTACTATCGAACCATTTGCTGTCTATCGTGTTTTAGCAGGTCTGAATTCAAGAAAATCCAAACGTTTTGATAATTTACAGAACCAATTGCTTTGTCATGTTCCATGTCGCCAGCTACACCATTTAGTCTCCTTTTTAACTTCATTCTTGCAACCAACCGGTATCCAAGGTCGTGGAAAATTGCGTCGGTCATACCTTTGCACAAATCCGGTCCGACATATGACATATCTAACTATATACCTATTGCTATACTTCCTTCAGTTTCCAAAGTTTTCGAAAAAATAATGTATAATCATTTGTACACGTACTTCGAATCTAACGGTCTTCTTTTCAGTCGCAATTCCGGTTTCCGCAAGCACCACTCTACTACTTCTAATCTGCTTGAAGTGTCTCATAGACTGCTCCACGCCAAAGACAACGGTTATTCATCACGCGTGGTGTTCCTGGATATTTCCAAAGCATTTGACAAAGTTGTTCATTCTGGCCTCCTGTTTAAGCTGCAACAGTTAGGTGCAAGCGGATCGTTTTTTAACTTAATGGAATCTTACCTACTAGGCAGATCCCAGTTTGTACAAATTTCAAATGCCAAGTCCGATATATTGCATACCAATTGTGGAGTCCCACAAGGTTTCGTTCTTGGTCCCTTGCTTTTTCTGGTGTATGTAAATGACATTTCAAAAAATATGAAATTTTCTGTTTCCCTCTTTGCTGACGAGACCGTTCTATCTTACTTCTCAAAATACCCCTACAATCTACATAGCGTTTTGTCAAGTGATTTGAAAACTTTACAATCTTGGGTTGACTCTGGAGCATCAGTTTCAATGCATCTAAAACCAAAGTCCTTACCATATCTTCCAATGTTTCTCATCATCCACCTCTCCATTTAGCTATAACCAGGGCCACCATCGACATAAAACCAAAAAAATAAGGACGGCTGAGGAAAATTTGATTTATTACACAAAAAAGCAATTGTTTCTGTTTGCACAACTAACGTCAGATCATCTTACCTATGTTTTGTATGACACACAGTTTTTAACAATCTCTTTCAATTATTCACATGCGTTTATACAGTGGAACAACGCTCAGCGATAAACAGACTAAGCATAGCTTCAGCCTGTACAACTTTTTAAGGAATATAGTCATATAACGCTCATTACGCGCAGAAGCAAATCATTCAACTTTCACCAAGCCATCTAGTTGCTTGTTATTTTGACACAATTATCTGCTTGAAGCAGATTCGTTGCGTCATAGTACAAATTCCAAATGATTGAAAGGTGGTTATGCCAGGCCTATTGATGTTTCCTAATTTAAAGTGTCATAAAGAAGATAAGGTATTTTTTGATGAAGAAGGTGTAAGCGTCTTCATCTCGAAAAACTGTTGAAACATGATTTTGGTCAGGAATTTGTTAGTAACAAATTGTTACCTGCTAAGCCTGCCAAACAGACTTTAAAATCCTGCTAGAAAAACAGCTAACTGCTAGATTGAAAATTTTACAGCTAACAGTGAAAAAATCCTGCTAGATTTAGCAGCAAATCAGCAAAAATAGCAACACTGTCTATACCTGATACTGATCATGGGCGCAATTTGGTGGGGGACACGAGGGACGTGTCCCCCCACTTTTTCAGACGGGGGGGACATAATATGCCATGTCCCCCCCACTTTTTTCTCTTTAGGTTTTGTATTTGGTGAGGTTTCAAAAATAAAAGTGATGTTTGTCGCGTTTTGTGTGATGAGCTTTTCATGGTAGATGGTAGGCCACACATAGCCATGTTGATGTTGAAACAGAAGTTTGGTGTGGTGTCACTGATTCTGTTAGTTTATAAATTTTTAGCTTCGATAAAATAATTTTTAGCATGTTTCAAGTTTCTAGAGACCGTGAAAGATGTTTAACTGCTTCTGTCCGACATTTTACCCTGTG
>Ga0210059_1007887_pt1 | contig 16887 bp, 12 predicted proteins | sample Ectturendosymbi2_FD_188042 | JGI IMG/M metagenome (GOLD analysis project Ga0210059, IMG submission 188042) | Ecteinascidia turbinata endosymbiont from Florida, USA - Sample 2 (SPAdes) (version 2) | ecosystem: Host-associated > Tunicates > Ascidians > Unclassified | place: Key West, Florida...
ATCATGCTATTGCTGCCATTCTATCTCAAGGTGGTCGACCCGTGGCGTTCATGTCTCGCACACTTAGCCATTGCGAGAAACGTTACCCTGCCGTCGAAAAAGAAGCGACTGCTGTGATCGAAGCTGTGCGGAAATGGCAACATTTTCTCAAAGGCCGTCATTTTACTATTGTCACTGATCAAGAAGCCATTTCGTTCATGTTTGACCAGCGCCACCATGGCAAGATTAAAAACACTAAAATACTTTGTTGGCGACTAGAACTGGGTCAATATACATTTGATATCCGTCATTAACCTGGCGTTGCACATGAGGCATCCCGCTCGAGGAAATACACTTCCGAAGATGCCAAGTTCATCGCTTCGGAAATCCAACACAAATGTTTACTTCAAGTTACGAAATTAGGCGTTTTGTCGCATGTGACTCTTGAACGCAGACATCTTGGCAGGTAATGTAGCGAGGCTGTGATTGCTGATAGCGGCAAGCAGGGACGTCCGGGAGCGGTGGTATTGCCTCCCTCACCTTTCAGAAGAGGGACAACGGGGGAAAGGTGTCTTTTCATAGGTAATTTTATGATTATCAAGATCGAATTGAAACATGTTGTCTATAGTTTGTTTTATTATTTTTGAAGTCAACATTACTGTTGAACTGTAGCAAGCAAAATTGGCAGGCCGTAACCAGATTGGGACACCATGGGGGGCGAAGAGTTTGCAGAAAGGGGACCAAATTTTTTAAACAATGTCCAACACATTCTTCCAGGGAGTGGCAAAAATAATTTTCAAGGGAACCCCTTCTAGTTACGAGCCTTATAATTGGTAACGATTTTTTTGTTTTTCATAAGGTTCCATTGCCCTCAACTTTTTTCTGCCCCCCCCCTGCCCTACCGACGTTCCGGCGTCCCTGATCATGTCACAAAGAATGCCATTATATAGTTCTTTCCAGAAAGAATTCTACAAGCTCGAAAATAAGCAGAAAAGTCTGCAGTTAAAACAAAAAAAAACTATAAATGTTTTTTATAGCAGGCAGAATGAACAAACTAGTATTTTTTGTTCCATAGCTCAATGGTATAAAACCATGCCTAAAACATGCCTGAAAACCTTTTGCCTAAAGCGAGGTAGCAATCCGTATGGCCCCAAGAAGGTGCTTGAAATCACTGATCAAGCGTTTGAAACACAACAAATGAGTAGTTGAGGAATATAAAACCATCACTATGACATGACAACCGTTTCACTTATTCTATTGCAAGCCCACAAACTGCAAATATTCTAGCAAAAAAACGCCAAAACGAAACAAGATGGTGGAAGGTTGTATAAACTGGAAGGCCATGCTAGATAAATTTACTCTAGAATTTATACGTAAAGTGTCACGTCTATACAACTTGTGTCACTCTCCAATAACCTCAGTAGTCCAACGACGGTCTAGATTGCCGTGGCACGTATGGCATAACATTTTCCAAAATACGTCGGACGACCTACAACAGCGCCCTCATACTGAAGCGTGCTACGTCGTACAACGTAGCACGGCACCGAATGTGCAGACAGACGTTTCACGCCCCTTGCAATGATATCTCGCGCCCTAAGGGATGCACGCACCTCTGGTTGGGGAACCACGGGCTTGATGAATTCACAAATGCAATGCGGAATCATTGCCTGGGGAAGAGCAGCTTCATGTCATCTACTGTCAATATCGGTTTTATTAATTTGCTCGATAAGGTAATTTCAACACATCAGAAACCGCTACTCCTAATGTTGTACCAACAGTTACAAAACGCACAAAATTCTGCAACTAAAAGAACTATACAGTCTTCAAGTGGGAACATTCATGTATATACAGTATAAGATAAATTTCACTTTCGGGCTATATTTAACAAATATTTTACGGTCATCACGGATGTGCATCCGTACAATAATAGGCAAAATAGGAAAATTGAAACCCGACAATGTGCATTCCTGAAAACACGTTCAAATTTAAACCCAGTACGATGATGTTGAATTCAAGTGCAATAGAAATTCGGTCACAAACGCCTTGAAAAACAGAAAAAAAATCATGTTTGGTCCTTTGTATAGTCTAATAATAAGCGTGAATGTTTCGTCTATGACAAAGTTGATAGTATTGTTGCTTTCCCGTTTGTGTCCTGTCGCAGTGTGAAAGTTTGCGCGGTTGACGCTCCTGCTCCCGCTAGCAACAGTGTTATCTCCCAAATAATTTACTTTTATTGCGTTAACTACATATCGATCGTATTTTCTTAGTTGAATGTTCGTATAATGTAATGGGGCATCTTCAGTCTCCAACCACATTGCCATCATTGCATCGTGTGTCAATTGAGCAGCAAACGAATTTCCGTTTCCATGCGCAGGTCACCACATCAAATGCAAATACATTTCCCGAACCACGACTGCACACCTCTTTCTCAGCCTGCTTAAATTCTGTAACACGCTGGACTCGTCCATAACTGTCGTGACGCATTTCTATCTTTGCCTATCAAGAATGTTTCGAATATACTGGACGCAAAAAATGAAAAACGTTTACGGAGTGCAGTTAAAACATTGTGGGGTACCGGGTTAAAATTCCTGCATCGCGTGTTGCTCTCATCGATCATCTAAACGCATTGCGCATATAAAACCGTACACTTACAGAAAAATGCTTTTACATAGTTCTGTTGATTAACTGTTCCCTTACGGTGTACATAGCTACACCCTGGTGTGATCTGCTGCCCAAATGATCCCCGGTTCTTGGCAGCCTCCCACTATCCCACATTTTATGAATCAATCTACTTGGAACATACCACATACGCAGCATATCTGAACATCATTGCAACCGCGTTGGCACCATCTATGCGTGTGTTCTCTGGTAGTGCCATATATCTTCACTTGTGTTCCTTCAAAGTGACCATGTTAACGACGTGTATGCGTGTGTTTATTATTATTGCCGCATTTATATGCTCGTGTTCATTAAACGTGTATGTGTGTTCCGTGTTATGGGGCAATGTGTGCTTAAATTTATTCCGTTGCGTGTGGGCGAGGAGACGTTCACGAATAAACAAGCTTTCTCAATGGTTCATGCGTGGTTCAAATGGAGGACGAAATGGTCTGAAGAACAGGCACGAAATACCTTAAAAATTCATTGTTAAGAGCGAAGCACCTCAGCAAATGTCATATTTTTTTGCTGCGTATTGGTTTGTCAAGACAAGTGACGGACGTTCGTGAATAGTACTGAAGCTTTTGTCGTTCGTATGAATAATTTTACTTGCGTCTACTGCATATTCACATTTGAATTTATGTTCATAGTCTATCAGGTTGATTGAGACTTATACATTCTATATCTAGAGAGTATTGCTAACGCTTTAAACATTCCCGGCTGCAGCTTAAAGTCAATAATTCACTAAACTGTTGAAAAACATACGCGGCATCAATGTGTTACAGCAATACTTAAAGAAAATAAAGTGTGCCTTTCACGTAATGCAAAAAATAAAAAGATTTTAGAATTTAATTTAATCTTAAAGTAACTTTCAAATTACAGCATAATATTTTACTTCCACCGGGGTGTGATGAACAGTATGGAAGAAACGTGAATATGTGTCGATGTTTGCATTCAATTTCCATCCATCGTTTCAAACATTCGACGAAAGCAGAAGTAGCGCAGCTGACCAAGTATTTCCAACACCGTTTCAAGGCTCAAAAGTCATGCAATAATTTCATCAAGACTTTCAAACTCCAAAATAATGTTCATTGCTGTTCAGGCAGTGATAAAAATTTGCTCATTCTCCAGACACAGAAATTGATTCATGTTCTTTTCGTTGCGAGTTACTTTACCTTACTGGTCAACGAGGCCTGATTTTTTATGTTCTCCGGATCATTTCAGGCCGGCGTCGGAGTTACCTGGAATATTAAACAGATTCCATTGACATTTAACTCTTTTTTTCGAAGAAAATTGAACCTAAACATCTTAGCAATTAGATTTGTTTGTTTATCGAGAAATAAACAATTATTAAAAAAAAAGTTTCAAAACCAATCCGATTCGAGCATTTACGTGGCGCAAACAGAGTAAATAGTCCAAAAAAATGACAATACATCGCAACAGATCAAGAAGTACCATTGCCCTGGTGTGATATGTACGAGTTACTAAAGGCAGAACAATGAGATAAATACAACGTTCACAACGTTATACGTCGCTACAAACCACGCAGCTGTGTAATTCATGAATACATGAACATCAAACCATTTATGACTAGAGCAAAACCAACAACGATGGTGGTGAGACGTGAAAATACTGACCTAAGAGATAAGCAAGGCAAACCTGTTGGCTGCATCAACGGTAAATCTACTTAGATGGCCACCAAAGTCTAGATCACGTGATTACATCTTCGAACTTATTTGGTCATGTTTTGGTGCCGAACCAGCTAACCTATCAGACATTGATGAAGCACGTGACGCTGCTTGATTGGACCATATTCTCCTCCTTCGTTGGTGTGTACATATTTGCGGGTGGTCAGATTTGTTATTCTGAGCAATGTTGGTCAGGGAACGCAAAAAGCAACTAGACTTCATGTTAATTTTCGACCTGAGCGTTTGCGTACTTTGCCGTTGTCTTACGCGGGTGTAATCGTCGTGAAAGTTCACAAATGCGATAAGCAAGCACTTTCCTCCTCCGTTCTTACGTTTAAATTGTTTTCTTACATTGCGCAAATTGCAAGCATCGCTGGATTTGCGTTGAGTGAGTGTCGGCTGTGAGGTGTAAGCAGCGCACGTTAATGACACAACATCATAACATATATGAAAATGTTTTCAACATTTAGTTTGTTTGCAGCGAATCACCGCGTTCATGAAAAGAACAACATAAAATCTTCACCACACTCTATGCATTGTACAAAAATGCTAAATTATTTTGTTGTTTGGCAGAAATATCGCTGAAAATTAGGATCTGAAATGTTTATAACAAAAGAATTATTTCTTAAATCATCAAATTATTTGGCACTGACTTCACTCCTATTGTTATAATTCGAAACTGCATTTTATGCTTCTATAGTAAGCAAGTTCTACCGAAAAACGTTTTTCGAATAAAAAGCTTCTGACCACTGCTAGATTCCATATTGGAGTTGTTAGTTGATTTGATGCAAAACGGTTTCTGTTCAAGATATGTCGATCGTATGAAGTATAGGTTGAAGAGGAACATGTGCAAGCAATTGGAACCTTGTTTTAAAGTTAAATAACGTACCATAAAAAATAAAATAGGACTAAACACGGTGACCGAGACGACAGGCGAAAAACATTTAAAATTTACCTTACAAAGTATGGTATACAAAGTATGAACGCTGTAAACTTGCATTAGTGGTTTTTCTTATGGGAAAATTGTAATAGTAATCACCGTCACCCACGAAACGCACAACAATTTTTAATCTGATTCATTCGTAGGAATCACTTAGAATCAGGCCCGTAACGAGTGGGGATCAACCGGGCAATTTTTCCTGTTTCGAGAATTATAAATACATGATGTTTAGTTGTAAAGTGGAAGAGCAAGCTACAATCATTTTGTCCTCCCTCCCGAAAATAGTACAGCAACAAGTTACAATCATTTTGCCCCCACGAAAATATGAGGTAGTTGCAGACCTTCTTAGAAATATTTTACATTTTGCTGTTCCTGAAGACACACGCCTAATCGCTGGCCCATAATATAACTGTGTACTGTACAGTAGGTATAACATCGCAGAAGATAATTTGCTTGAAAAATTGTTTCCAACTAAGAAATCTTCACAAATGAAATGCGGCATTATTTTGAAAAAATAGAAATCTCGAAATAAGAATGTCTGTTGTTTCAAACGAGTTTAGCGTGCAATAACGATATCCTTGAAATAAATGTAAAATTATCTAACTGAGATGTAAATATTCTGAAACATTTTGTGAAAAAAAGCATTTGAAGCCAAAGATTTGCTATTACTTTCAAAGTTGATGTTGGCCAACGGAATGTGGCCTCAGTTTGTTCGGATAATAATTTAATTACTGCACAACAGCGTAGGTTATGAAAATTCATTATATGGGAATGAGCAGGGATCCACCCACAAGCTCTGGCAATAGTATGACTCTCAGTCCGCGTGCAAATCAATTTCAAGCACAAATTGATCCCACCTGCTTGCTGCAGCTCAATCGTCCAAGAATATATCGCAAGAACGCCATGTACCCTCTACGATAGGAAGGATTCATTATTCCGTAGATTATGAAGTTGACAACGGAGTTGGTGAATACCAAACGTATACTTATCTGCCAATAGCAGAATATAATACAGCATAGATTAAACGTGAAAACCACTCGAAACAACTTTCAATTTTTTGTTTGATATCAATAGCACACATGTTGGGGATTTTCTTTGAAAGTTCCGACTTGTAAATTGTAACCACATTTTTTCGGGGAAAGACAGTACTGGATGCTTATATGAATTAAATATTATTATTTTCAGTGAACCAACGTTTGCAGTTTACACTAAAAACGCAATGATTTGAAGTTAAATTTAGTGTTGAACATGGTTGTCAAAGGCAAAACAAACGCAAGGTGAGTAAAAGCATGAAACACGCGAGTGTATTTATTTGACAAAGTTGCACTTATTGGCGTTACGGAGGTTTGCAGTGATAGAACCACACTTGATCATCACCTCGAATTTTTTGCAAAGACGTGTTTCTTATTCTTACCTCAGAATTTAAACCCTCGTTCTTTTATCTAGTGAAAACTTAAACATTCGATTGAACTTTTTGATGCAATCCTTCAAGTTCCGCGTGCCCCACTTTTTTTGCAAAGCTTTGCAACGCTGTGGTTGTAAAAAGTGTGGTTGTAAAACATCACAAGTGACATTAGATCGGCATGTACAGACAAGTTGCAAAATCAGTGCTCGATAGCCACAACTACGTGAAACAACCACCATGCTCATCTTTGTGCAAAAATTGCGAAAAGGTGTGAATTATGCATAAGCTTAAGTCGCAAAAATGGTAGCGCACGCAATTTAACTGCTGCTGACTGTTGTGTATCAAACAGATTAGCTTGGCCAAATTCAGCAAGCGGCTGCATTTTGCCAGAATTTGACGCGTTTATGTACGATGCATCACCTGGCAGTAAAATGTTTTCTCGCTCAATGCTCGAGCTTCTGCGAAATGCGACAGCGCTTCTTACAAGCAGCTTATTACAGATTTATTGCGTAGAATCTATGGACGATGCGCTATACATAATAAACTCTGCTTTACCGTAGTTTCAATGTCACTTGGTGCGTACGACGTAACAGTCACAAAATATTACAGTATAATGGATTATGACAGCAAAAAGAAATTTGTCTACAGCAGCTAAAACCTGGGCAAATTTGCATAAATGATAGTGGCAGTCGTCATCATACTTTTACTTTGAGTCTTTGTTGGGGAAGAAAAGGACAAGGAGGTGAGATGTATTTGTTGCACGAGGGTTAGGTTACACTTGTGGAGGAAAATGGATATAAAAAGCATTGGTGCTTCAACACCAAGCGGCAATTGGTTGAGATTTTATATGCTGTGCAGGAACTATGATTTTCAAAATATTGAACCATGATGCGTACCTTAACATTTTAACTTACTGAAGGTCGGTCCATTACACTTATTGAACACTTTGATAGAAGAAAGCAGTGTATACGCAAGTACAGCAGAAGACTAACGGCGTCCATGGTAAAACAGTTGTCAGATTTCATGTTTGATACACTGATATTTGCATTGACTACAGTAGATAGGCTGTTTCCTCGTGGCTCATAATTTTGATACAGATCTGATTGTCAACGCATCTTCCTATGGAATTTGTGAAACGATTCTAAGGGATGGTGGCATTTAAAATATGGTCAAGGTTTGAGTAAACGAAAAAAACCAAAGGGTAGATTGAAAAATAAAAGCTCAAAATAAATTGAAAAATTTCAATGTGAATAAGTGAAAACTGAAAAAGTTACATTTTGAAAAAAATGGTAAGCTGAATTGCATTAAATAACATCAAATTTATTTAAAAATTTGACAGTTGCAATGTTGTCTGAGATAGGATTGGTAATTTAAGGAACAGAATTTGTTCTATGAAGGTATCTTCGAATTTCCCAACAAAAGCTGAAGTTAACCATGCGCATCATCGTGATTTTCCAGTACTAGCAGTTTTGCTATTGCCTCAAAGTAATATTATACGTAGAGGGTTTCCGCTCTCAGTTTAATATGAGCTGATTTCTGCTCATTGTTTAAGACCAGGGTCGTCGCAAGCTCTGAAAAATTACGTTCACGTCTGCACCCAGGCATCACGCTGCACGTGAAAAGCTCTGGTATAATCAAAACTCTTCTTCATTTTGCAAAAATCTACAAATATCGAAAATACAATGTTTTTTACTCCAGCACTTGAAACGAAATGGTGTCTACGGAAAACGTGTTCGGACGTTTTCACATTTACCTTTTTTATCAAAGGATTCACGTGTTCCGGATGAAGCAGAATAATGATCCCGTATGGGAGCAAGCACAAAACGAACACCAAGACTGTTACAGACAAGGTTTTAGCCAAGTCAAACTGATTCTTGAGCTTTCGTTGCTCTGCCCCTCTTGGTGACAAGGATTAGCTTCGTCGTGTCGTTTGATGTTTGCTCGACGTTTTGCGGCGTAGCTTTTGAGAAGAAAACTGATGTTAGGATGTTGTTTATCATGCGGAATAAGAAGTATTAGTTCAGGGGTGTGCAAACCGTGGCCTGAAGGTTTGTGGCCCGCGGAAACGTGCAGATTTTAAAATGGTAATGCTAATCTTCCGTAGGTGGCCAACGAGTTTTCTACCCCGCAGAGCTTGACACATGCAGCTGTGGCCCGTGGAAAAATATGATTATGTGCATTTATTCCTGCAGTATTGCACGGTTGCACACCTCTGTATTGGTTAACTGAAATAGTCTCCTAAATTTTATTGATGGTGAACACTGATGGCTTCGGGATATCAGTTAATTGAAGCATTAAAACCTATACAAAGAACGTACGCGAAGAGTCTCCAGTAACAAATAACAGTGGCACAAATCGGCGAACCAATGGCGAGCGAAATGAGAAATATGTTGTAGCCTCGAGACAAGTCGTCGTCGTATGTGCAGATCATCATGTTGTGCTCGTATCTGGTTTCGACAACATCATGCTGTGACGGTTTCAAGTGACAGTTGGACATGACACATACAATACAGGGTATTCCGCCAAACATTCTTGACTTACTGGAGACGCGACCATCCCAAAACAGTTGGCATCACAAGAAAGTTGACCCAAACCCAGTTGAAGGCAGCTGCGATGAATAGCGATTTGGTGTTGAAAAATCGTGAGTAAGATGTGTTACGCACGACGTACCAGTACCTGAAATATGCCATCAAATAATTAACATGTGTTTGCGTACAGGAATGAATTGTTTGTGAACACTACAAAAAAATTGTCTGAAGAAACGTTTCCTGAAAATTTTTTTATATAAGCGAAACGAAAAAACTAAAACCTCATTCGTGAAAACGCTTACAATATTTGCATTGCTGCAAAACAAGACAGCATAAATCAATATTAAACGCTGTCGAAGCATTTAACAAATGCTGTTACAGTAACAGTATGATTATTCAGAAAATTTTGGAGGAATTTTATAAAATGCTTTTTGATGTTCTATTTTATATGCGGAAAAAGTCAGAACAGAACTCGTTTCGGCAATAATGAAATAACTTTTTTCTAACTAGTCTCCACCACGGCGACGAGGTCGAATCAATTAGCAAATCGTTTGATTGGAAATCGGTTTGATGATTTCCGAATTTTTTTGATTGGTTGAACTTCTTCGCCGTTGTGGAGACTGATTACCTGAAAACACATACGCGCATGTCTAAATCACGACAAAGTCACACAAACAGTCGGTTGGTTCCACGAAAGGTTGAAGCAAATGTAGAGCTTGCCATTTTTTTCTTATTTTTGAAGTAATTCCGTTTATTTCAAGAACAAATTGCGCAGAAAAATGCTACATTAACAGCATTGCACATTTTGTGTTAATTGTACGTTTTTATGCTTGTGATAAAGTGACGTTTATTACAAAAATTTGTAAATAAACAAACCTTTTCCACACATTCTACTTCTCACAAAAAGCAAATTTTGTTGTGTTATCCTATTTCACTGTGTTCTGTTAATAGATTACCAACTGCTCCCCCAAGTGCAGGTAAAATGTCTATTATTGTTTTTTGCAAATTTGTGGCATATATGTCAGTCAATTTAATGTTTTTCATTTGCTTGTTTACACGGCGCACTAGACTTACGTTCCAAACTCGGACGGAATTATTGATAGATTGGAGAAGAAAGGAAGATTATTAATTTCTACGACATATGTTTCACAGAAAATACAGGCATAATAAAGATACATGCGACACAATACGCAAACCTTCCCTTTGTTTGAATTGATGTGTTGGTGCATAAAGCTCAGCATGTTGTGATTTGTTTTTACAAGTAAACACTTTCAGAATTTAGGATTGAGCGATTCCATGTAACGATGTACTTCCTTCAGGGAAACAATTGACATTTGGTAGATTTGGTAGAACCATTTTCTTATCCACTGGACAAACCAAGCAAGAAAGCAATCTCAGTTTTGCTTCTATGTTAAGTAAACCATAGTTTCACATGAAAAATGATTTTTCGCTCTTCACCTGTTAAAAGCAATGCAGGCCAAGTTGCTGGCTGAGCAAGCGCATGACACGGTAGCTAAGTAAGCAAGTGCCTGACATCCTTTTTCAGTTAACGCGTTGGTGGTAACGATGACATTCGCGATAACGGTCGGCAAATAAAGTCCAGCAATCTGCACAAACATTCGTGTTAGTCATAAACAACGGGCAGTTATTAACAAATATGCAAAACAATTGGCATTGTCTTTTGATCGCTAATTGTGCATCACAGTTGCCCGACACAAATAAACAGTTCGTATCGCTTCAAAAATGAAAGTCCCTGTCCCAAAAATAAAAAAAGAACTGTTTGGAGATTCTGGGCAGATGTGAATGGGCAAAACGCGTAATGTGTGCGGCATTACTTTACAGTGTCAACCACTATAAATCCAATATACAAACACAACCTCTATTTTCATGTGAAAACGTTTTCAGTTTTTGATTTGTTTTCGTTGAAATGGTCTAAACGTGTATGATATGTTTGTAACAATAACACAGTCCTGGTTTGTTGCAGGAGAGCATGGAATTTTTTTAACCTCACTTGAAATGCACTTTTAGATTATAAATATGATTTGTAGTTGTTCACCTCTTGCCAAAGTCGTTGCTAAGTAAAAAAACAGCAAAGCTTTAAGAGGTTATGAGGCAGAACAGACCAAAGGTATTGTCGGCCATGTCCCGTCAAGAAACGAAATAACGCAAAACAAATCCTCTTCTTTCCCAGTGTAATGATTATTGCATTTCTGCACCTGCAGTCTAGATTCAATGCAAAGCCTCTCCTTCACAAATGTGCCAAAAGCAATGCCTTCCACGGGTTCCCCCTGATATCGAAAGGCTGCTGTGCCGATAGTACGATCGGTTTATCCAATGGTATTTTTTGGGCAGTAATCACCAGTAAATGCGCAACAACAATCAACCCCACCGCGCATACGTCGTCGCACGCATCACCACCGATCAACAAACGGGAGCTTTCGAACTCCGTGAAACTCTCAGTTTTTAAAATCAGTTTTCGTTTTGATGATCACCTATGGGCACTGGCCATGAATCTTGGGTAATGAGTGGAGTGTAAACGACCGACATGAGATTTTTGAAAGATGTCACGACGTTATATTTCGCGACAAAGTGCGCAGCTATGAAACTAGCAAAATGCTAAATGTCGAGCCACTTCTCACAATACAAAGATCTCAGATACACTGGTTCGGTCACGTGACCATCATGTTGCAGTAAAGATTGTTGAGATACGTTCTGCTGACTACACCAACTGAGCAGTGGCCAAGAGGTGGTTCAGGGCAGGTTGGCGTGATTACATCTCCGACCTTATTTGTCCCGTCCCCTGTGGTGTCAGAGGAACTATCTGAGATTACTGTTGACTGTGAGCTGTTTCGAGCAATATCCGCGACCCTCCCCAGAGGAAAAGCAGAAGCACGTGTTCAGAATCAATGAATATATACTTTGGGGGTATCACGCTATCCCACATATTATTGATATTTCCTCGAAAGTTCTTCCGCGTCCGTATGTGGTTTGCAGGTCGTTGTCTTCAGCGATTTACAAATTTATTAGTAATGGCGCACTGAAAGTACAAGTGCAGAATAACCTGATAATCAAAATAACGGCCTCAGCAATCGATGTGAACGACATTGCAGACATTTCAGTAACTATTGCTACCATCATCAGTACATTTGCAATAAGCCGTCCAGAACATTTTTGTAATGTTTAGTGAAGGCAAACATGCATCTAGTTTATTTTAATTTTTTATAAATGAAACTAATTTATGTTCATTTCTTCCACATAGTCATCCAGTGTTTTGAAAGAACCTTAGAAAATTGGCCAAGTACGTTTTGGTGGAGAAGATCAGATACAGTCAAATTCTTTACAGCGGCTTGCGTACCCCAGTGAAGAGCATACTTACAATCAAGTCAGCAATAGCAAGGTTGATAATAAAGATGTTTCCGTTTGTTTTGATCTTTCCTTCATGTAAAATGGACAAAATGACGAGCAGATTGCCGAAGGTACCAACAACAGAGAGGATGGTCAAATATAAAGCGTCAAATATCCTTCCAGGTCCGTATTGCATGTAATAAGGTCCATAATCGATAAATGAAGTTTCTGCAGTTGTGTTGTTGAAAGACATGGTAGCCTATGACAGGATTTTTTTTCACATGTAGAAATGTGATCTGTCATAAACATAAATTTGATCTGTCAATAATTAATTTCAATTTTGTGGGCTTGCATAAGATATAAAAATCAAATTTTCATTGTTTAAATAAGGAAAAACTGACGAATTATGAAATCTGTTTTTGGTAAACATACTCGGTGTTGATTGTTTCATCAACAGCGCAAACGCTTTTCAATTCTCGTAGGAGAGGCAAAACTAAACTGATGAAATAAACTTTCTGTAGACCTGCAACAGTAACATTCTTTTCAAAAACAATAACTTCCGATTTTTGCTTCCACCAAAAACAAAAACAATCATTTGATTCACAGCTGCTAACATGAAATGCTCAAAATTAAACATCATGCGTTGGTTATCGCGCGCGTGGTCAAGGACCACGTTCGGGCTGTGGGCAACGGGCCATTAGAAAAATTCGCCACAGATCTTCCCCATCTGCTATTCACACATAGAGGCGCACGTTGCGTCCGCTATGCATCTGGGAAGGCGAATGGAGACAGCGCAGAGTGCTACTCTGGGAGACTTGAGAGCCACGCATACAAGGCAATCTCGTCTTAAGCTAGTAACTGGAAACTGGAACATCATTTTGACAATGTAAGGGCGTGAACTGGTTGAGGAAGCCAAACGATATTGCCTGGATGTTGTTGGCATCTCGTAAGTGTCGTGGTTCTAACACTTTTCAGCTGGATGATGAGTGGAAACTTTTCTTCTCCGGCGTTGAATCAGCAAAGTTTGCCTAGGGTGTAGTGGCGATACTTCTCAATCCCAAGCTGGTTAACTATGTTGATGAAGAATCCTAATAGGTGGAAGGATGTACATGATGAATTTATCAGAACGCTCACTGTGTTTGATACAGGTATACGCCCAAATCTTCAGTGCACTGCACCGGGAATTCGTGGAGGAAACTTGTTATTCCCTGCGAAGGAGTAAAGCAAATTAATCCACTATCATTTTTGGATACTTCAACGCAAACGTTGGTAACGATTCCGGGTGTATGGAAGGGTGTGATCGGCCGACATGGTAATGCTGTCTTAATGATAACGGAAGACTCCTGCTGCAATTGTGCTGTCACTACGCATTGTGTTTATGAACACTTATTTACTACATAGAGATGTGCGAAGGTGCACCTGGTGCATGCATGCTTTGGCTCATTCTGCATAGTTTCAGTTGACCTTCTTCGTTCAGTGCTGGACGTTCATGTCATAGGGGTGCAGAACTGCTGACCGATCACTACCTTCTTGTCTGCAACTTGCATCAGGAAAAAACCGCAAGACTTGCAGAAACGTGCAGGACCAGCAGGTCATACAGCACAAAGCGGGAGGCCCTGGCGGACAAATATGTAAGAAAGGCGTTTGCAGATAGCCTATCGTCCTTGATCCGAGATCTCCCGAAACGCACGGCGGACGCTGAGGTGGAGTGGCAACTGTTCAAAGCAGCTGTAGCTTCATCTGCTGCTTGGGTATGCGGTTGAAAACGATTTGGTGTGCCGAATACTGGCAAAAATGCAACTCTTCGGTCGAACCACGATTTGAAAGATGCTATTCAAGCAAAGAAAGTAACCTAAAAGTCATGACTTCAGAACAATAGTGAATCGTCTTCGCATTAGCGGTACACTGAATCGCAAAAGTTCGCAGAACAAACGGTGAAAATGCCCAAAATGCAATCCTGTGAGAATTCCGTACAAAAACGAGGATTCCAATTACTGGCAAGCCAATAATATGTTCTAACAAATCAATGGGCGTCTTCTATGATAAAATCTCATACTGCTAAATCCATTGAAGGCCAAAACTGTGTCTAACTCAGCAATGAGGACACCTTTGGCAGATGGATGGAGAATGAAAAAGATCTTGTAGATCCTGACGACCGGTCACACGAGGTACATTTGGGGGAGGGCAATATCATAACTGCCTTCCAAGCTGTCAAACTCTGAAGGCTAGGCAAGCTGTAGGCTGCGATGAAATCCGACCTGAAATGCTCAAGCCTTGAATCACGAAGGAGTTTCTTGCCTGAGTGGTGTGTTTCAAGTGACTTGGTGTTCTGGATGGGCACCGATCATGAAACATACCCATACAGAAAACAGGAGGAATGAATGCACCAACTACATGAGCATTTCTCTCCTTATCTTCCCTGAAAAAGTATATGCCAGGTGCCTTGAAAAAAGATACCACGAAATATTTCAACCAGACCTGGATGCTACCCAATACGGTTTTCGTCCAGGCCGTAGCACTACAGACCAGATTTTCACTCTCCAGCAAATTTTCGACAAATCTTGGGTGTATGTCAAAGACGTCTGCACATGTTTTGTCGCCCTCGAGAAAGGATACGACTGAGTTCTTCCGGAAAAGCCTTGGCGAGTGTTGCGTGAGTGCGGTGTTGATCGCAGCCTTTTACTGTTAAGTCATTGTATTCCTGCTCAGACATTTGTGTCCGTGTCGGCAGCGTTAAGTCACAACCGTTGACCGTGAGTGTTAGACTTCGACAGTGGTTTGTGCTGTCACCCCTCCTCTTTATATTTCATATGAATTGGTGAAAGAGTCACAGCCGATTAGACGGGCATGTCGCTGCTGGGAGCTGCACATGTCAACCGCTTGCTTCTCGCGGATGATTTGGCACTGCTACATCTTCTCAACAGGACCTTCAACTTGAAGTTGATCGATTTTTTGCTGCATGTGACCAAGCCGGAAATAAAATTAGCACTGAAAAGATTGAAGTGTTATGCTTCTCCAGAAACTCAAGGCAGTGAATGTTGCAAGTAAGCAGCCAATACACTACATCTGGTGGAAAAGTTGAAATACTTTTCGGTGGTATTCACGAGGTGCGGAAGGCGGAATAAGGGTATTGATACGCGGGTTGGTGAAGCAAAGGCCGTTGTGCGTGAGCTTTATCGGTTTGTGGTTACAAAACGGGAGCATGTGAGTTTCCAATTGGTCTTTATCCCGATCATCATCTATAGTCATGAAGCATCTGATAATAATTTAATATGCACTATATCAAGTGCAAGCGGCAGAGCTGGAGCGTAGAGTTCATGTTGTTTGTTGTGACATTTCGCGGCAAAGTGTGCAGCTGGTAAATTCGTAAAAGGATAAGTAGCTCCCTGAATGTGGAGGCACTTATGCTCCGAACAGAGAGATTGAAGCTGTGGTTGGTTCGGTCATGTTTCCAGAATGTCCCACAAAAATTGCGAGGCGAGTCCTTCTGGCTACGGCCATTGAAAGCCGCCCGGAAGTCGTCCAATGATAAGTTGGTGTGAATACGCCTCGGACCTTGCTTGGGGCCGCTTTGGTGTGGATCCAGCAGGACTGAGATTGCTGTTGACCGTGAAGTTTGTCGAGTCCTCCTCGGGTTGCTGCTCCAACGACCCTCCACAGAAAAAAGTGGACACGAAAATTAGTGAATGATTTTAAGATAAGAAAGGAGTTCCTTCAATATATTTTAACATATTCTTTGTATTGAATTTTTGCTCCAATAATGAAGAAATGCACTAGTTTGAAATATAATACTTTTCACTGCAAAAAACACAAAAACTTCTGCAGAGTTTTTTGTAGTATCGTAAATTATTCCGAAAGTAAAAAATGAGAGCATAGTTAAAAAATTGCGATGGTTTTGCCCTTCAAAATGTATTACTGGTGAAAGTGAGCAATATTACTATTGAAAACAGTATTTTGCCACATTAGAAACGTTAATTGGTGTTCCGCTGATTTTCAAAACTTGTTGGAGAAAAATCGATTTGTTACATTTCTACTGACAGGTTGAACATAATCTAAAGCAAAAAAGGTCTTATTGGGATAGGTGAGTATTGTATTGTATTGAGTAACGTCTTCAATCCCACACGCAAGTCGCTTGAATTTAAGCATGCATCGCAGTAACATGCAAAACGCAAATACATGAAGGAAGACGAGGATACACACATGGCGGTAGTAGAGAGTATACGCATGATGGCGCAAATACATTTACTTTGATGAAACACAAGTTTTTGAGACATATGCATGAACGACGTCATCATGCTTATTATAATGTAGTACTGCGATGACTTCCAAGTACATCGATTTATAAAA
>Ga0210059_1007888_pt1 | contig 16887 bp, 7 predicted proteins | sample Ectturendosymbi2_FD_188042 | JGI IMG/M metagenome (GOLD analysis project Ga0210059, IMG submission 188042) | Ecteinascidia turbinata endosymbiont from Florida, USA - Sample 2 (SPAdes) (version 2) | ecosystem: Host-associated > Tunicates > Ascidians > Unclassified | place: Key West, Florida...
TAACTGCTTTACGTTAAACGTTCCTCTGGTCTTACGTTAGTGTATGGAGTACAGAGCGGGTTGTAGAATTTTTGCGTGATGGTGTTATAAGTCGCATTGGATTTCCCCATGTCCACAAAGGATGAACTTCGAAAAATCCTAAATGCGTGTTATCGTTGAGAAAATATTGCAAATTCATAACTTTTTGGTGATGGTGATAGTTACTTTCAAGCTTATGACAATTGCTTGGCAGTTTCCACAAAAATGCAGGGTTCCTACGGAGTCTTGAAAAGTATGGAAAAAATTTGGTCATTTTCCAGTCTGGAAACTTTTTTTTCGGTCTGTTAGTATGGAAACAGAAAATAATTTTCCAGACATGCATTTTTGGCATGCATTTACATAAACATTTCGTTAAATATTGATTTCATTTTACTTCCATTGTGTTAACTATTATAGTGCCTGTATTTGACCTGGGTATGTCATTCAAAAGTTTAAGTCTGGAAATTTATATTCAAAGTTGCGTAGAAACCCTGAAAATGTCGTACCACCGCAGACTTAGCATGATGACGTCATCGAGACACACACCAGAAATTGCATGCGTAGTCAAATCGACCACGCTACGCCACTGGTTCAGGTGTTCATGCAGGCAATAATACTGTAGAAACGCAAATACTGTACCATCATATAGTATGGAAAGATGTTCACTTGCGAAATTGATATAGAACATGTAAAATTGGAATTTTACTAAGTGCAATATTTTTTTAGAATTTAAGAAAACGCGTCCGTTCATACTAAACACTGCAGTTATCGTTTTTCATTTTAAGTAGGTTAGTTTGCTAATGCTTAGCATAGGGCTATAGACTCTGCTCGCAAAGCGTACATTTATACACTGTTTGAAACATATTAAAAGCAACCAATGTGGGAGCTTCATGAAATTGTAAAAAAATAACACGAAAATTAAATGCATTGTCAGAAAAGTGTTCTGTTGGGTACACAACTTTTCGGTCTGGTCGATTCGGTCTGGCCGTTTCGGTCACGGGACATTTCGGTGGCGACATTTCTGTACATAAGGAACTGATGAAATTTGTTAACCTTGCTCAGGTAATCTCTGCCCAATTTGGGCAAACAGTTCTTCTAGTTAAATTTGAAATTAGTTAACGTTCACGTAGAAAGCTGGTTCTTTCAGTAACTGCATTTTTTATGGGCCGAACTTTGTTGAAGCACGAACATTACAATTTAAAGGACACCAAGCGTTTACATCAACTAGTTTCACATTTGCCCGCAAGCAATCCAGAGGCGAATTTTAATTTTCTGGGCCCTAGGCTATTTTAAATTGGGGGCCCTTCTGAAAGGATTGCGAGGACTGGTACTCGCTACATTGACTGAAAAAGTTGTTCCAATTCATAACCACGTTGCTTTATTCTGAATTACCTCGATACCTGGAACGAAAGCAGTCATAGTGAAATCTACGAAAAAGCCAGGGTTGAAATTATCTGACAACACTTTTACTCAGGGCGGATCCAGCCAGTAAGGTTAGCTGGGGGGCGATTTTAGTAATATTTGGTAGTTAAGTCTCATCACGGGTTCGCTATTGTAAGAGAGATGAAGTAGGCCTACACTTCACAACATTGCTTTGACAAAACAATGGACAGAAACATGACCTTATATCGTGAATGCTGTTTTCCGATTGGTACAAAATCAGGTTGAATGAAATTACTTTCATAGGTTTTAGGGGGGTGATCTCCCGAATCTCTCCCCCCTTGGATCCGCCCCTGCTCCTATTACATATTCATTGAGTTACCTGTGCAATTGCACGGTTTGCACGTTTCAATAGCTGGCTCTGAGCAACGACCTGTATTTCTTACGACACCTACAGTAACAGCCTGTTACATAGTCAGCGATCGACGGGACTTTTTGTCTGAAAAATCGCTGATACTTTTTGGCGTACTTTATCTTTCTAGCTAAAACATGTTCAACATACAGAATAGGAAGACTTTGCAGCATGCCCCCCTGCCCGAATCAAACCTGCTAGGAATTTTACTAGTACTTTATATCAATTTTCAACTGTTAGAAAATCAATGAAGGAACAGTCGGTCTCAAAACGAGGTCAGTGACTGACGACGTCATTGACAGGTCCCTCCCGAGCAAACTTCTTGGCTGCACTACAGGTAAACTGAAACTGGTCCTTTCGTACCTCCGAGCCTTAATGACTAAGAGCAAGTCAGGGCAGATTATGTGATCTAGATTTGATGGGGAAAGGAGCATTTTGGTGAAATTTAACCGGACAAGGCTGGATATATTAATGTTTCGATAGAACTGTCTTTTTCGAACACAAGTGATACATGACTTGCATTAAATCAGGGTTTTTAAGGGGTTTTAGGGATCCGACTCGGGTCCCTAGAATTGAAAATCGGGTCCCTAGAACCAGACAAAATTGTCATCGGGTCCCTAGGATCAGAGAAATCGGGTCCCTACAACTTGTAGGCTACAAGTCCATACCAGGTACCCAACATTTTCCTTAAAAAAAAACTGATTAAAGAATTTATTGTACAATCCAAACTAAATGTTTTTCATTTTAAAAGAAATTGTCGTTTGCAGTTGCAATATGTCGTTTGATTTTTTTGTAAGATATGCAATTTTGTCAGGCAACACTATGTAGGTCTATAAATTATGATATCGTTATTATTTGAATGTTTTGATATTCTTCATAATAAAAATAAATAAGTATATAAGTATGGTATGGTCCTTATGGATAATTTATATTTTATTTGTTGAAAATTTCAAAGCGAGAATAAACACAAATATTTTCTGTTTTAAAACATTTATTTTCTTAATGATTTCGAAAAAATTGTGGCTACATATAATAGCCTACACAAATTATTAGAAAGGGCGCATACTTTAACTTTGCTATTGGCCCCATTTCGCATAGATAGGTCATTGCATTTTGCGCCATTGAATATCAGCAGCTGTAGCTACAGTGTGGACTAGTCTTGCCTTTACCCTGTATCGTACCCATAAAAAGCAACAAGAGGTAGACCCAGGATAAACAAAAGTACCTCACCGGCCTCGTGTAACCTGAAAAATGGATGCAGGCGTTTTGTTCCAAACATTATACGTAACATAACCAATTCTCAACCCCATCAAAAGATAATGGTCATCGTCATTCACTACAATCTTTTCTGTAGCAGGGCCTCCAAACTGCGGTCCGCGGGCCAAATCCGGCCCGCGAATACTTTTGTCAAAAATGAAAAATTACTTGAAGAAAAACGTTTTAATTTGGTAGAATATAACATATCCTGAAACAATCCCAATACATAAGATGTTCGGCCCACGCACTTTTGTGTAATAGTTTATGTGGCCCTCGGATAAAAAAAGTTTAGAAACCCTGTTCTGTAGATATCTGTTGTTAGCGGTATAGTAAAAAATCGTGCATTGAGCAACACAAAAATACAAATATAATAACAAAAATGCTAGAAATTCTCCTTGCTCCGAAAATTTTGGGGCCCCTCAAGATCGGGGGCCCTAGGCTTAAGCCTTTTTAGCCTAATGGCAAATCCGCGCCTGGTTGGGTCCCGAATAGTATCTCAAATTCAGGCATCTGAAGACTCAGGCATTGATCTATACCACCACAAAACAAAAAAAGCAAACCTACTCGTAAACGAACAAGAAGTCTCTCTGAGACAACTCCAGTGCTGCAGCGGGCTATTTTTAAAAATCACTAGATTCACAAAAAATCACTAGATCTGAAAAAATCATTATGATCAGTGTTTGCGTTGAAGCTAACAATTTTGCTCGAAATCATTTAGCTGTGCACTTTATCGACCAAAACGTTTTACATCATTTGCAAGCTTGTGAATATAGATCATGCTGAAGCCTCGAAAATTTTTTTCACAACAATCGTCAGGCTTCTTTCATGAGCTGAAAACGACAACATTCACGGAGTAATTTCATATCAATGAACCTAACATTTGAAACCCTTTGAGGCTCGCAGAAGCCACGATCGTGCCTTGCTCATATTTGACTATAACTTGCCAGCCTCTAGAGCTAGAGAGCTGTTCAAATCCTCTGAAAGATGTAGAAAGTCTTGTAGTTTGGATTAAACAAAATTAGGAAGTTTTGATCTTTTTTGTGGGTGACCTCATAATTGAGGTAGTTTTAGGATTTTTCGGCCCATGTCACAGGCCCCCAACCCCAAGATGCATTTCTTGTTTCTTTCTTTAAAAAAAACTAGGCAAAAATGCATATCTTTTGGAGACCTTGTTGACTGGCCATCTAGCATTTGTGGTTGGCAAGTTATAGCCAAAAAACACATACTTTTGGCAAAAATCCAAATCCTTAGATTTTTGTGTGCGTAGGGTATCTAACATGTTTGTCTGTAAGCAGTGGCGTAGCCATAAAAAAAATTGGAGAGGTTTAAAATGTTTGATTTTAGGCGAATAACACTATTTTGTGATGAAAAACGCTCCTCAAAGCACAAAATGACTATATGTTCTAAAAATGTTGGGGGCATGGCGCCCTAGGCCCCCCTGGCTACGCCTATGTCTGTAAGTTATGCAAGTAGGTGGGTATGATATATGCGTAGGTAAGCAAAGACGTACATAATGTTATTACAGAAGGGAGAAAGCATAGTCTTGATTATTACAATCGAGACGTTTGCAGTCGGACATGATTTTGCAAGTTATGACAGTCTTTTGAAAACGAAGAGTGTATTTCAACCACGGACTGTTTTTCAACGATACTCTTCACCAGTCCTTAGCAGTTCCACCGCTTTTCATCACTGTTCCGTCATATGTTTGCGCGGTTCACTACACTCTACCGTTTCTACCAATCACATGACGCCCTGGTGAAAGTGCCGTACGGACACTCTTTGTCAGGCCGAAAAAGTGAGGCACTACAGTGAGTTGAGCACGCACTTCTGAAGCTGAAGTTGTGATACAGGCTCTTTGACTGTATAACATAATTGACAAAAAAATTACAAGTTTGTACCAGTTAGGCTGCGTTTATTTTATTTCGATTAAATGAAAGTAGAACACGATATGAGAAATCAGTTGTGTATTTATTGAATTTCATCAGAGATATACAGTTGTTTAGACGTTTTATTAAAGTAATACAAAGCAAAGTTATGTATTTAAAGAGAGTGTTCATTCAGTAGACGCAAATTTATGAAAAAATGCGATAATTATCATCTAAAGTTTTAAGTTGTAAGTTTTTGTACAATTACTGACATTTCCTACCACAGTCAGGGATAAACTGATGCTAATTCTTTCTACAAACCATTTCATCAAAAAAGCATGCTGCTGCTTCTTTTACTGTACATCTGAATGAAATTTAAAAAAACCAGAGGTGAGATGGCAAACAAAACAAATATTTACATCTAGCAATTTTCCAAATAGTACTTGTAGTAAATTTGCGCTTCGTATATGTTCATTCATTTCTTATGTGGGAGACTTTTGTATACGAAACAGCTAGTTTCGGTTATTTACAGGGATTGCGTTGCTAGTTATCTTCCCCTTCTTAACTACAATTTTGTTTTTCAATAACAATTGTTGTTTTGTTGCCATCTATCAAAAGCTTTCATCCACTTTTGCTTTTCTTCTTTCCAGTTTTCTAAGGTCTTCATGTATGAAGAAAATTGACATTCACCTGAGAAGGTATTTTCAATTAAAAGCTTTTTGCTTTCAAACGAAATCAGTTCATCTGAGACTGCCTATCTACGATTTCAATCATTAGTGAAAGGAAACAGCATAAGGGCGTCTTAATTAGAAACGTGTATCGTAAGTCACTTTTGTTGGACAAAGTTGATATAGAATACGGTAGAATGCAAGCGTTTAGTTTCCCAGTGCAAAAATATATTCATAACCGATTGTAATGAAACGTCTTGATTTAAGTTAGGAGCGTCGTTATTTTGTTATATGTACAAAAGAAAAAAATTTCTTGCGAAACGTTCAGAGCAAAACATTTTGTGATACAGCGGTCTTATATTACAAACTGACACTAACCGGTTGGTGGAGTTGGAGGGCTTGTTGGTGTGTGGGTCGGGGTGGTATACGGCGTAGTTGGCGGTGCAGTTGGTGTTGGGTTTATTGTAGATGTAGATGTAGCTGTAGCTGGAAGAATGCAAACAGTTTGTTTGAAAACGTCATGATGCAAAAGCTTATGTTTTTTTTAATGAGAACTAACTAGGATCGCTTGTGGTGGTCACCGAAGGACAAGGAGGTAAGGAGGCAGGGTTGTTTCCTGCAAGAACAAAAACAAAAAGTAAAGACTGAAGCATCAATGCCAGTGTTTTGACTGACAATCTACTCTAGCTTATTAGGATGTAACCCATTTCACATTTGGCTCATGTTACCATCACGAATAAAGCCAGGTGCTTAGAACAACGACCAATAGTTTTTAAAATTGTTTTAGGGTCCCAAGTTGAAACAATAGCCATAGTCATCAAAAAGCATGTAAACAAGGCCAAACTACTATCTGCCGCAATGAGCATAAACATGTTGCAATATGTTTTACATGAATCTTATTAGAATACTGTTTCAGGTCGACTTTTGCTGCTTACAAACCAGCAAGAGATTATCTCATGCCGTTCATGATCTATATGAAGAGCAGCGTTTTACATAATTTCATGGGATAAATAAAATGCAGAAAGAAAATTAGATTTAGTGTTTTAACTGAAGTCATATTAGTGAAAAACATTTTCGTGTGAGTTCTCAGATTTTCTGCTTCAATCGACATATTAGTAAAATTTGGTTTATTGGAGTTTTTCTTATGTTTTCTTTTTCAATGCTCAATCAATTGTCTTTTAAGTTCGCAGTTTTGTCTCACGCATTTGGGAAGTAATTTAAAATCAGCAGCAAAGAGCAAAAACCGATTAGTTGAAGGAAGTGAAGTTGAACGCTTCGAAAAGCAATGTTTTATCAATACCAACATTCAGTGGATGAGACCCGAAACGTCAGACCAGAAACACTGCGATGACGTGATATACGCAGAAAAGGTGAATATTAATAGGCCGTCCGTCACAACTGGAGAGACACAAGGCAAGGCGAAAACGTTTCGTTTGCTTTGCTTTTTGTGCGTTTTTTACTTCTAAGACAAAGAAATTCTGAGTTGTTTTTTAATCAAAGTTAGTGCCTGTTGATAATAACAGTAAACAGCATGTCAGGCGAGCTATTGATAATTACAGTGGAAATAACAACATGAAGATGTTTACTTCTCCTTCACAATAGAAAACTAATCACGCCAACAGATTGCCTACCGGCAACTTGATCAAAAATATTTCTTAAAAATGCTTCGACTTCCATTCTGGTTGTTTCAGCAGTACCTGGATATCTAAAAAAATATAATAACTAGAAACAACTGCTTAAACAAACGTGCGTTGTGTTACCAGAAGCCACAGAGGTAAAATGTCCGTCTTCTCATTTCAGTTTTGCATCAATGGTAGTGACTCAAGCAACAGATGCTGAGAAGTCGTTTGCTTGTTGAGAATGTGCTTTTACATGGTCAAGAAAAGTGCTAACAACACATTTGTTTGGCTTTTTGGACTTTCAAACATTTTCCATTAAAATTGTACGAACTAATTATCGTGCAACTCATCCCATACAAATAAAGCAGATGAAAAGTATGTTAATCCTAAATGGTAACTGACTGAGTTTTTGTGGCTGTAATCTGAAATACTCCTATTTTGAGCCAAATTTGTTTTGCGCAGGGTCGAATTGCTGGGAAAGGCCCGAAAACTGAGACGAAGTCACAATTATCACGACCCTTCCCAGGGCCGCAACCAGGAACGGGCAAACCGGGCAACTGACCTCCAAAATTTTGCAAACATGATGGCGTTCACGCAGTGCACACGAAGAGTTATTTCTCGAGACTGCGTTACTTCTACGTGAACTTCTCAACACCATTTTTTGATTAACTAATCAATGTACATGACAAAACATTTAACCAATCAATATACCATGCTTCCGAAAACTCCCAACACAGAACCGGAGACAAGCTTTGAGGCGTCAATTGTGAAGTGAAACCATCCGTTTCATGAACGTGGCGTTGTGGTTGTGAATGTGACCACACAGAGCAGGAATCCATGGCTACCAATCGAGGCTACTGCTTCACAGTGCTGCCACTTTAGCAGATTTGCTGCTAAATGTAGCAGGATTTTTTCACTGTTAGCTGTAAGATTTTCAATTTAGCAGTTAGCTGGTTTTCTAACAGGATTATATCAACGTTGAGCAGGCGACAAATTCCTGACCAAAAATTTGTTTCAACAATTTTACAAGATAAAAAGATTTACACCTTCTTTATCAAAACATATTTTCTTTGTGACTCTTTAACTTTTGCCACACCACGAGCAGGCACATCCAGCAGCTGCCTTCAATCATATGCAGTTTTTTGGTCTGGGTGAATGTTGCTTTCTGTGCTATTTGTATAACGTGTCATCTATTCTTCTGTGTTTTTTTTTATATTAACTGATGTCTAAGATTGATTGATTTATTGGCTTTACATCTGAAAACTTCAAAGAGACTACTGCTAAAACCTAAAATATTAACAGAAAGCTTTTGCTGAAAAAGTATGTGGGATTGGTAATACTCGTTAAGTAGCTTACACTTTTCTGAATTTATCATCATTTCCTCTCTTTTAATTGGTAAGCTGACCATCCCTGGTGTCACACACAGTGATTTTTGACTAGATCTACTGTAGTGGTTTTTGGGCTGACCTAGTGATTTTTCACTGTAATCTAGTGATTTTTTGCAAGGTATGTGTTCGAAGATTGGATGTGTTGTTTCTAGCTTTTCAGCCCGTTGTTTAGAAAAACAATTGATTACGTGAATCGTATGTGAAGATTTTCACCTACAGAAGAAAACAAAATTTTCTGATATCAATTTCTTATTGTTTTCACTTCTCTACTGTTTATTAACGCATTGTTGGCTACGACGTTATCTCCATTTCTTTGCAGGATCAGTGCAATAGAAATATACTGACTAAATATCAAGTTTATTGATCTGGCCTACAGTAAACTACTTCGTTAGTTTTATCGCTTTAAGCTCTTGAAAGCAAACTGAAACTTTCCCACATAAGATTTTCCATGCTTCATCATCATCGGTTTTAACAAACTTGCAAATGGTATTAAGGTTTTCAGACGATGAAAGACGTGAACAATTTATTTCAAGCAAAACTGTTAGCTTCAACGCAGAAATTTTTAATCTAGTGATTTTGTCAGATCTAGTGAGTTTTATTGTGAATCTAATGATTTTTACAAAGCAACTGTGGCAGCACTGCTGATCATAGCAAAAAGGCCGAATATCAAGGTTGACTGCGCATCGATGACGTCATAATCATTGCCAAAAGTGACATCTGCCCCCCCGAAATATTTCGCTCGTTGCGGCCCTGACCCTTTCAGTCGTTGACGACGATAACCTTGGAGTTCTTACGGAACAAAGTATTTATTGGTTTTATTCCTCACCCTGGGACATCACGCCGTGTTTATCGATCCGTAGCCACCTACAGTACTCTCACCAGAACAGGGAAGCACGAAACCCCGCCAACTCGCGTTTGACTAGGACTTCTTCGTCTGAATTTTTAGTGAGTATCAAACCAAGCCATGATCGGACCCTCAGTCCACAGAGTGCCAACTGCGGCACTGTTGGAGCTGCCTTTGGTAGATAGCGACGTGATGAAGCTGATGTGAACGTTATAAGCGAGTGTTCATTTTGTTCGCTGCTCGATGAGGTTTTGGGCGACCAAACACAGTAAACAAGACGCAGATCAAGTACCTTAAACAAACGTTTTAAAACCATAGATAAAATTCTATCAACCACAGAAAATAGAATTTCAATATCACAAAATTCTATCAACCACAACCAGAATTATAAATCTATAACATATATTTGTAAAATGAACAAGTAATCACTGTTTTTATTGTATGTACAAGCAGAAGGACTTTTTGTTTCAAACACCACCTTACTAAATACCTGAAGCAATAAGATAAATTTTTTAATCCTAATGGAAATGCTAGTTTCAAAAAAAAAAAAAAAAAAGAGTGTCTATGATATGTGTTCAAACTTCGATTGTCATTAAAAATAGCCTGTCATTGTTTTTCTATTTGACAATGAAAAGGTGACTACACACTTCACCATATCGTTATGTCACTTTTATAAACACAAAAGTTTTTTATAATTTGACGCATACCACAAATTCATTGATTATTTTAAATTGCTGATTTGGTATCATGCACAATGGGGAGATCTTAATAAACTCTCATGAACGAAACTCTCTCTTGAAGTTTACTCAAAGTAATTACATGCAAAGCAAGTAGCAGTTTTTTCACTTTAGTTAATTCCAATCGAAACTAAATACTACTGCATTTAAATAAATTTTTTTTTCTTCCGTGAGTACACTGCACAATTACTAAGTGAACTAGCACTTCCGCATTTTCCTAGGGCTGAATTTCAAAACGAGACGAATACTTATTTATAAAACAAGAATAGTAACATGATATCATGTATATAAACAACCATTGGAAATGTTCGTTTCATAGGAATAATCAACCATGTCACAACCACTGACGATTACAAGTTCCTCAACGCGGATAAGTTCCTGAATGAAACTGGCCATTGATCAGTTATATCAAAAAACATGCCTTCGTTTTTTTCGACTGAAACTACCAATATTATTGTGTAAAGAGTAAAAGATTTGTTGCGACATTCTATCCCATCACTTCAAAAATATTTGCAGTTTTGCATCATGACTCGAGTTCAGGTGACATACTTATTGTTTGGTCGAAAATACATATTTTTAAGCTTCTTGATAAATAGTAAAATTTTGATGTCAAAAAACTTACTTTGAAAGCAGCATGTAAGCGAGATATACGTTTCTCATATTTCCACGAAGTTCTGCCACATTTGAAGTTGTACGTTTTTCAACGGAATTAACATTCAAGTTAAAAGTCCAGTTCCCTGTAGTGCCCAAGGCCTTAACAAAAAAGATTTAATTTTGAGTAGTGTCTTTATAAAAGTAATTTCTTCATTTAAGTGACCACCGTACACGAGAAAATTTCGATTAAAAACCTCAACAAAATATTGTTTCTAAACTCCAAAGTTTTGCCTTCCAACTTTAGATACTTGAAGTGAAAGTATCGGCATTCGTTGTTTGCGCTGTTATGATGTGGCAAGTGTGAACAGTATTTACACAGTTTTGTTTCTTATTCCGAATGAAATTTTTATAATGTGCTTCCGGCAAAACCAAGCCTGCATGAAGATTGAGAGAGCTTGAGTAAAATTTTGTTGGTTCAGTTTCGGTATGCTCGTTATTCTGTACTCCTTTCGGAGTGTTACGAGTGGTCTGCGGCGCCTATCTCCGCTTGTTTGCGCCGTGGCTGCTTTCACAGTGTATGCTGCACTACTGGTGAGTCAATGGAAGCACCGCTCGTGAACCGTTCTTTTGCAAAATCTTTTAACCCCGAACATGAGGCTTGGCAGGCAACAAGCACCAACTGCACAAATTATCCTGTGATTTCTTTTTAGAATCTAGGTGTTTGGAATTTCTTTCCTGGTGATAAACTTCGGTGGTATTGCTCTATGTAAAAATTTGTCCTAGGAGACATGGATGTTGTCAGAACATTCGGAAAGCTAAAACAACCTTATGCTTTGAAATTCATGCATATTGTAAAAATTTTTGGTTGATTTAAATTTTCGACGAACGAAAACATTCATGAATTGGTTATGAAGATTTTCTTGCTAACTTACTGAGGAACTGGAAATTACGCAGTACATCTGAACAATTGTCGGATCATACGCCGAATAGATTTGGAATGTTTCGTATTGAATGGTGTAGGATTGTACTTGTACTTGGCCTCCAAACGTGTTATACAATCCATATCCGTCTGCACCGACGTTGCTCTCTTCCTACAAGAAGCAATGAAACTTTCGATTTTTCACTGGCAAGGTTATATTTTTAAAAATATTCAAATAACTCAGTGCTCAAGTTAACCTCAAGATAAATGCATATAAAGTCTACAGTTGTTAGTAGAATCAATGTGATATTTTCTATTAAGAATGAAAAAGATCTGAGAAGCATGTTTGAAATGAGAATCTTTTTCAGCGCAGCAAAGTTTTTATCAAAATAGGACAGTTATTGGATGAGTTTACACCGGTTTAAGTTGCACATTCAGCACGATCATAGCGCAACAAAGTTTTCAGCTATAGTTCCACATTTTTGTTGCTTGTGACTGCTAAAATCAATTTAGTGAAACATGCAAATGAAGCTGATAAAGTTGCTATGTTTGCTAAAGACTCAATTTTATGGCCGTTGGTCTTACAAACGTAATTTATAAAAGATTACAGAAGGTACCTTCAGTTCAACAATTCCAGGCTGCTTGACAGAAATCAACAGTGCGAATGGATGTAAAGTAGCAAAGCTTCTTCCAAAAAATACACCAGGATCACTGGAAATATGATACTGATGTAAAATTTTATGAAATGTATTTTCTAAATCAGCACAGTTTCCTTTGACCAATGTATTAGAAACTTTCGTTTTTGGTTTCATCTCGCATTTATATATGTATGTGCTTTCAATGTATGTTTCAAATTGCAGTTATAGTTTACGAAAAATCTTTTTTCAGTTTGGTTTTGGGTGATGGTAATCGACGGCAGGCCTAAGCGTGAATATTGGTTTATTGGCGGAATGGTTGAGGTGAACGCTCTTGCCCAATGAGCGCTGTGACCATTCACTCAAGCGGGCACTCTCCTATTGAGCTAATGCCGCACCATGTTGTCACTCAGGGCATAAACGGATTTAACAGTTTTCACCCTTACCTGAGAATGGTGTTGTACGTCACTGGCTGAAAGCTCTCCCCATTTACTCTCACGAAAAGCTGCATGTGAAAAACAAGGTTCATAAGAATAACAATCTAGATTTAGGAAAACGTCCAGTGTCATTTGTTTTCTCACCTGATTTCCAGTATCATACATGTCATACCCACCGTCATTAATATGAGATGAACTTCCGTCGTAACTATATAGATAAAACTGGCACAAAGATTTGTACGCAAGCGCAGCATATCCTGTCAAGGCGCTCATGAATGAAATCTCCTGAGAGTAATCTGAAAAAAGCAGTTTGATCGAAAGGACATAAAGTGGTTTCGTTTCTGCGGTTTTAGCTTACACAGTTTAAGAAGATTGCAGAGTGTATCAAGGTAAAGTGTTTGGCAGGTCTCTACATTTTCCCTGCGAAAAAGAAAATTTCGAACCAGACGATTTTTGAAGGGTGGTGAATATGGTGTGAATCAATGAGGCAGAAAAGGTTTCCTGAAAACAACGTCAAATGGCAGGAGATTCTATACTCACACAACTCAGACTCACATTACTCATCTTCAAACAAATAATCTTCACACAAATCAACTTTCATGCAACATAATTTCACAAGACTTATCTCAAAACAATTTAATCTTATATATTTTAACCTGAAGCAACTTTCTCGAGAAGAATAGAAAACTGTGAATCATATTACAGTACTGTGACTTATTGCGTAATGCTCTTGAACTGAAACTTTCCAAAGATACTATGTTCACAAGCAAATTTTATAACACGTAGTGTGAATATAATGACGGTGTTGCTTTTTAAATAGTGGTGGTACTTCTATGCTTGTCAAGCTTTTGAACCGTTTTGACTGTAAGTGGATGTATCTTATGAGTGACCGAATTTTCTTCAAAGTTTTTGTTGTGTTTAATCATCATTTCGGGGTATGGTATATATCGCATTTCAATGGTACCTTGGTGGTTTTAATACTTATCCTAGCGATGAGTTCAGTCAACCAATATACCCCGTGACTTTGTTCCATATTGGCAAATTATTTTTCATCTTTTAGTTACATAATTATCTTATTTTTCATTTCCTTATCTATGAAGATGGAAGGTCTCTATTCCAAACGTTTGTGAGCCTAGGAACAAGCACAAAATATGCAATACAAGGTGGCACTCGCACCTCTTAAAAAAGAAGGTACGCACACGAAACTTGCACTGAACAATCCTAAATGAAAACGAGCGCTAGACTTTCTTCTTTTCTAGTAGGCTCTATAAGAACTAAAACTTTATTTGTCGCCAAGTTATGATTGAACAAAGTCCAAGCCACTGTAGGGCTTTGCAGTTCTTAAAGTGTTTAAGAAATCGACTTTATGCGTGCGGTAGGTTAAGCGATATTTGTCAGACATTGGGAAAGGGGATGCTTTTAGTGAAATGACTTGCAAATTTCGGATAACCTTCACTGCCAAATTCCACTTCCAATCCAGCAAGGCATCCACTCACGTTTCTGCCATTAACAGAATGTTGACCTATTCTAATGTATGGGAAAGACCAAGCAAATCCCTGGCTTGCTGTAATCGAAAATATTGATGCGTAATGCATCTTTTAAGCAACTGGTACCGGCGGTGCAAGATACTTTACAGCGCATGGCTGCACATCGCAAACTTCTGCTTTGCTTTAATTATCGTGTATAGTGTGATCAGACTGGATTACGTATTCTATGTTTGAATTGAAAAGTTGCAAGTTTTTTATGATTCAGCATTGAAGGAAAATTTCTTTTTGTACCCAATGCAATGTATAGGCCAAAGTCATCACTATATACATTTTATATACAGAATATTGAAAACATAGGAAACTCTATTAGATTTATGAAATATTGCGTAATACACACCTGGAGTCGACAGTTCCGCTGTCGTGACTGGTGTCGAAGGAACAGTTGTTGGTTGGTGAATGAAACAGCGAAAGTATAATTCAGTGCTGTCTGCCAGCATAAAGTAATCGAACATGTAAATTACTGCAGATTTTGAAATAAGAAAAATTTGTAGTTGTCTTTGTTAGGTAAAGACAATGATTGAAAAACGCCAAGTCACATATTGAGTAAACGCTCTTCAGTCATGAATGCCATTTGTGGCTTAATAAAATTTCAAGCACTTTTGCCTTGTAGGCATATGTTTCAAAGAACATACAGTAGTTGATATACTGTAGAATATGCAATAACCTCACTTTTCATGAATATTCATCACCATTGTGCAAATCACATAGCAAATTGATCAATTTCTCCGCAATTCAAACGGTCAACACAAACTTTTATCGATTGTCTGTTTCAATGAATAAATACAAAATTTATCGGAATACGAAGGATACAAAATGAATTAAAATGAACAACCAAAGACAACTAAACTCTGATACAGCTTTCCAAACTACTTCAGACCAAAGCGTTCATAAAACTGTTTGGCACTGGCATAGGCGTGCCGCAGAAATTTTTCCAGAGGGAGGGCAACGTCAACATTTTGCTGATGCTTCTCAGGTTGCTGACGATGCCGTGCAAACTTACGTTCACGAAACGCTTTACCGCTTCTACACAACTACACCACAAAGAAAATGCGACAACAGTACGACAACAGTAAAAAAAAATGCACTTCGTGGCAGCCATAACCAGCTATATTACGATAATTTTCACAATAGGTCATCTGCAGATTTTCAAAGCAGGGTAATTCTTACTACAGAAGTATTGCCATGGTCTTTAACGAAACCACAAATTATGACTTTGTTTTACCTAGCAAGACTTATCAGTAGGGCAAGTTTTGTTGCAGTAAAAAAGTGAGACAGTTGCATTTATTTTCAACAAAAGTTGCATTTATGCGCAGTAAAAAAGTGAGAAAGTTGCATTTATTTTCAACAAAAGTTGCATTTATGCGCAAACATTGCAAACGACAGTTATTTACTCAAGCGGTTTATTTACATACAATGCTAAATATTTCCAAACAATTTTTGGGGAGAAATGGCTGTCTTTTGCCAACACTTTGCCAAGCATGCTAAAACTTCTCTCCACAGTGCATGAAGTTCCTTGGCAATTTAACAATTTGGCATACAGTTCTAGACTGATGTTTGGCCGGATCATTTTCACAGTTGCTTTTAGGTCACTATTAAGTTCAAATCGGTGATCTAAATACAAATTTATTCCAACTGGATCGCTGCCAAATTCAAATGTGTAGCCTCTTTCATAGGCTTGAGCAATGGTATATTTTGGGCTCTCTGCTCTTTGTATTTCATCAATGAGTTTGATGTAACTAAGCTGTCTCAAAAGAATTTGACTGCGAAAGAATTCACACAACCTATTTTCGTTTGCGCGGACTTGGCCAAAAGCGAAGATTTTTCGCAATTCCACCTCTAATGGAGTTCGGGCACTGTCGTACTTGGCTGGCAGGGCTCTCACGTGACAAATGAAACTCCAAAAATCCCTAGAACAGTTACCAAAAAATCTCTAAATATGTGGTGGTGCAACATAAAATCGGAGTGCCAATGATAAATGCCAAAAATAGAACCAAATATGATTTGCAAAAATAAACTGAAATAGTTCATTTCACACATTTTCATACTTCTCCGAAAACTACTGAGGCAAGCACATGCGAAAGATGGCAATTCGGGGCATTAACTAACAGGAAAGCAACCAGCAGCAATAGAGCTCCCTCACTGAGTTCACTCTGCTACTACTAGGTTGCACTATCATTATATAGGGATAAGAGAATTACGATAATTCGCTTGTGGTGACTATCACAGTGACTTGTCACTCATGGACACCATCTAGTGGTGACCATTTGTTTACATGTGGCGCCATCTTCTGGCCGCCACACTAGGGACAAAATCTCTAAAAGTGAGAACACTGTTGGCTGGGGTTGTAAAACTTCTAGCTTGCAAACCAACTGTTTCGTCATAGATAACATTGAGACGCAGCTAATCCGTCGTATAGCTCTTTTTCATGCAATCAAGGAAAATATAACTAACTGAAATAGCTTTGTAGTATCTTTTTTTAGTTACACTTTTACATTTTGCGCAATTTTTGATAAAAGTTACAGTAAAAAGTTGCACGTAAAAATCGAAAAAGTTGCAAAAAGTTGCAA
>Ga0210059_1007889_pt1 | contig 16885 bp, 9 predicted proteins | sample Ectturendosymbi2_FD_188042 | JGI IMG/M metagenome (GOLD analysis project Ga0210059, IMG submission 188042) | Ecteinascidia turbinata endosymbiont from Florida, USA - Sample 2 (SPAdes) (version 2) | ecosystem: Host-associated > Tunicates > Ascidians > Unclassified | place: Key West, Florida...
TGGTGGAATTTTAGAAAGTCATGCATGCAAAGAACGCTCGAACATTGCAGTGTTTGTTCGTTTGAGGGTGTGTATGTCACAATGCATTCGTACTTTACCTGGCCTTGACCAGTTTAGGAATTAGCGTCCCACTCTGCAGTAGTGTTGTACCAAGTGAATAAATAGTGTTAAGAATGGGTTTGTAAACCTGAGGCTCGGCCTCCAACGCCGTTACAAAACGTTCTGTTAAGTAAGTTTCTGTAGCCCGGTGTCAAGCGAAATTTCTGACCTATTATTTTTTGTCAGTAATTTTGCTTCTCATACTAAAGGAATCAAATTTGGAGATTACGTTTTGATGTGTGTTGTGCTAATTAGAATTTTTTGGTTAGATGTCAGATACCCACAGCAAGCTGCAGTACGGGAATAAGTAAAACCAATGAAAAATATTTGACTTTACCTTAGACTTCAATTATTTTTCTTTTTCTAACTGTAACATAAACCCTAACCCGACACATGTACCTAAGCACCAAACCCTAAGACCTATTCATCAGTTTTCTCAGCGTATTTTACTGTATAATATATGTAGAATGTTGCTCTGTGCATGAGCATATGGCTTGAAGTCAGAAATTTCGCTTGACACTGGTGATTCAGCCTCCAACGCTGTTGTAAAACGTTCTATCGTTATTAACCAGCGTTGTGCAGAATGTGTGTGTTTGTACACTATGGACTTCGCGTCTGCGGGCAAAAATACATTATTATTATATGTGACCGTTTGCGAAAAAGTTGTGCCACGGTTGAATAAGCACCATGACGTCATCAGATGAAATTTCATGAAAATTGCCCCCCCCCGAAATGAAGAGCTGGTTGCGACCCTCTATAGGGTCATGCAGGAAGTTTATTTTTGCAACTGGTATTAATTTAAATTCAAGGAAGTGCAGCATCACAGACTTTATATTGTTTCAAAATGATTTGCCAGCTAATGCATACTGCAAATGGTATAGCATTATTAAATACAAAATTCTTCCCCAGTTGTTTCATTACCTTTTTTGGTACGTGGATTCACGTACCAAAACAGCCTTTTGTTTGGTACGTGGATTCACGTACCAAAACAGCGTTTTGTAACAGCGTTTTGTTATTACCTCTGGTTTGTTTCCGTACATTCATGCTTTAATTTGTTTTCAAGCACTACGGCATGTACTTCACAATTTATTATTGTTGATTATTTTCTAATTGAGCATTTTCCTAGTGAGCGCAAAACACGCATCTGCATTTTAACTTTTCCACACCAGACAGACTTCGCTTTTGGTGATATGATATGCATGAAATAAGCTTGTAGTTCTTGCAGTTTTGGGGAAGCAGTAGATAATTTTCATAAATAAATCATATGTACTTTTCTATATAGAGGTGCGTCCTGAACTCAGTGGATCAGTGGCTATGTGGTATGCCTCTGAATGTGACAATTTTTTATTTCTGGTCGGGTCATACTAAAGGCTTTGAAAAACAGTACTTGCAGGCACGAAGTTACTGTATGGGTGCAAAGGAAACCATACACCGTGCTGCATTTGACGTGTTGATAAATCATATGTACTTTTCTATATAGAGGTGCGTCCTGAACTCAATGGATCAGTGGTTATGTGGTTTGCCTCTGAATGTGACAATTTTTTACTTCTGGTCGGGTCATACTAAAGGCTTTGAAAAACAGTACTTGCAGGCACGAAGTTATTGTATGGGTGCAAAGGAAACCATACACCGTGCTGCATTTGACGTGTTGTTAAAACATCGTTAACTACGAAAACAGCTACGTAGCCCCGTGGAGCAGAATGAAGGTGGATCAGCATTCGCTGACCTCTGCTGACTCATCAGGACAATCCAAAGGTCTAACAAGGGAAATTAATGAATCTTTTTATTTTCGCGCTTCTACCCCTTTCGGATACCAAAGGTTTTTCTGCAAGATGACATTTTCCAATAAATTTATAATAAACTATCTTACAAAAGTCTCGATGAATCACAAGCAGTAAACAAAGTAAAAAACTTGTACAAAAACATACGAAGTGTAGAAAATCTTTCTGAGCAGTTGATAATGGGAATGTTTTAAACGCTAGAAGTTCCAATAAAAAACAGAATGTCGTTGAATCTTGGTAGTGGCAAAATGTTTTTTCAATAAATGAAGAAGAAATCTAAAAAATGCGTTGAAAGAAATTTGGATATGGGACTAAAATCCCACATTTGATTTTAAAATGAAATATTTTGTATTGCTGTATCTTGGTTGCAAGCCTTCTTCATTTCTACTTTGATGTGTTTTCTTTTTTATTTCATTTTATCCGTTTTTTTTCAGACATACCTGTTTTTGCTGGCTGTGATGGATTTCGTCAAGGGCAACCGTTTGACTACCAGCTTCCAGACATTTACAAACATAGAAGCTTATATGATATGTGTAATAATACGCTCACATTCTTAATGGAGATATTTGTTGCGGGATGTATTACTTACTGCGTATACCGCTTTTATGGCAGTGGAAAATAACACGTTGAAGTATGCCCTATGTAAATACACTAAAAAATCAAACATAAAAAAGTGCTAATACTGAATGCTTTCATTCTCTGACTAGCTCAAAACCAGTAGCATGTGTACTGAGGTATTATCCAGGGCTGCGGAACTGTGGCAAAAATGAAACTGCTCCTTTTCATTTTCATGAACATAGCTCCAGCTCAGGCTTCTGTTCGTTTTAACACAGTAATATTTCAATTTTCATGGTGTGTCTGTGCACAAATATAAAATAATATTTCACACCAAGTTGATTAGATTAATCTAGTAGTTTTTTGCATTCAGTGCTTTTTTGCATGAGAAAATCAGCGAATGAATCACAATCACAAGAATATTCAACGAGCAGTTACTAGCAGAAACGTAATTCATGTTAATGGTAACATAAACAAATTCTGAAAAAGTAGTCAGTGGTTTTGCCATTAACGCCTAAGGAACTTCTGTTATTGATTACAATCAAAATCACGAAAACGTCTGTTTGGAAAACCATATTCGTGTCCGAGTATTTTGTCTCAGTCCAGTTCCAGTCTTCTTGTGCTTCCACTAATTGCATGCTTCGCCTGTTGCAGCCTTGGCGATTCCAGCTAAAAGCGCTGCCAGGGCAAAAAATGCAAAGAGCGAAAAAGCACATGGTCAATTACTTTTGTCATGTTTTCTTTCTAACGTGCAGAAAAGTGCATTGACACACAATGCACGAAGTGCTTAAACGTCGTTGGTATGAAGAAATACTATGGCTTAATACACACCCATTGCATACCTAGTCCCATACCCATTGCATACCATTACTCATCCCATACACATTGCATACCCTTAATACATACCCAGTGGAGTGAAGTTACTTGAATACAGGTATGCGCAAGTTTGAATCATCGCAAAAAGATGAAAGCAGAGCCTAATCGGCTGTTTCCTCTAAAGCAGGGGTCACCAACGTGGTGCCTGCGGGCACCACTTCGCCAGCAAGGACCATGTATGTCGCCCGCGGGCCTGTTCTAAAATGATCAATGTCTTCACATTAACGATTATCAATACTAAAATAACTGAAGGTAAATTGAGCAAAATTTGTATCTCATAAGTTTGTATCAAACTAGTAGCCCTTCGCATTAATAGGTACACAAGAAGTAGCTCGCAGTTTCAAAAAGGTTGGTGACCCCTGCTTCCAAAGCCTACAGAAAACCTTCTAGAGCTTTTAATTGTCGACATACCCATTGATTATAGCTTCGTTTGTTTAGGTCGCTGCACTACTACAGATCGGGTTTGATGAATCTGACTAAAAAATAAGATGCTGTGATAGTTTACAACGTTCCTCTTACTTCTACAAGTAATATCACGCTGATCTAACTCAATAGCTGATCATGGGTTTCCCACGCCGGGGGACGAAGTTGCAGCATAGATGCGAAGAGTGAGTTGGGAGTACAGGGGCGTTGAAATCTGACTCGGGTCCCGCCTATAATTTTTTCTTGGAGCCGTCTGAAATCTTCATATGACAGTGATATCACGGATTGACGTCAGGACCCTTGAATCTTGAAAATCGTAAATTATCGTAGAGTTAGGAATCTTATTGCTTCGCATTATGCTATCTACTCTTTGCAATTTCTGTCACCATTGAACATTCAAACCGTTGTGTTGGGACCTTCCAAATTGTGGTACTACAGTTTAAAAATAACAATTATTGAAAGAAAATGCAAAAACTAAGCAAAAAATCCCTGATCATCTGAAAAAATCTGCATGAATTGTAACGACAGATATTTATGGGCATAAAAAACTTCTGCTAAAGCGTCGTAAAATTTGGCCAGAATTGCACCTTGTACCCGCTTGTTTTCCTCTCCTGTCTGGCCACAATCACCGCTGGGGCGAGTTGTAGTGGATTTTGGAACAGACATTCCCAGAGGTTGTGAATTTTGAAATGTCATAAAGAACAGACTAAGGACAGACTCAGGAATATATATAAAAGAAGGACAGACAGAAGAATGCATATAAAAAAAACTGAAGGCAAACAGTTTTACACGAAACGAACTGCAAGACAAATACAAAAATTGCAAAATTCTGAAACGTTTTTTTGGATTCAATATCGTGAAAAGTTAACAGAAAAGCGAAGACTTACTGCGATGTAATGCTTTACATGTAATTATCTGATTTCAAAAGCAAAGTTTTCTTGCCTTTGCTGCTGCAAAATCAGCGATTATCATTTCAAAAAAACTTTGAAGGTGTCACATGTGTTAACCAAGAAAACAATCTAAGGTCAGTAGGCCTGCAGCGAGGGGGTGAGCAACCGGCCAGTTGCTCCCCCACAGAAATGTTTAAAATCATGTTTAGATGTTTGGTACAACAACGTAAAACAAGTTACAATAATTTTGTCGCCTGGAAATAGTAAAACAACAAGTTACAATACTTTTATAGAGATGTCGAATTTATATAAAAAGCATGCAGCAGTAACCTAAATATTCACAATATAACTCAGATACGCAATGCTGTTGCCATTTGTAATTAGAATCTTGCAAAAGTGTTGAGCATTTGTAACATCCCACAAATAAAAATCATCTCAACTACCTTGAGAACCACATCATATCCATGTCAGCATGAAGTTTGCCAAACCATCAAAACTAAAATCAGAGCTGTTGTCGTAACACCATGCTGTGAAACTTCGTCGCTGCTCTGAAAGTATGCGCAGCAGCGTCTGCATGCACTGTGAACGCTGGATTGCAGTCCCATTGTGACGCAACTATAGAATGAAAGCGAAGTTGGAAATTCGCAACCCTGGTTATCTGAAAGCATTGTGACACAGCCGTGAGTCAAACCACATTCGGACGCTGATTGCTGGAGACAGAAGTTCTTACTAAAGCTCGTAATTGCTCCCTTTGTGAACCTTATTGACCTTGATGAGATTTCACAACTGGCTGCTGAAATTCGACATTTTGAAAATCGCAATTATTAACATCCGCTGGCATTTGACATTTCGAAATTGTTGCGTAATATTCCGACCTCAATTTGGCGCCCACAAAAAGCTGCGCCCTGGGGCATATGTCTCCCCTTTCCCTTAGTCACGCCGCTGGTCCAGCTACCATACAAAAGCCTTAGCGATGATTGAACTACGGAAACATTAGATATCTATTTTAGCAATTTGGTATCGTAACTCGGAACAATCGCGCATGGTTGTGCTATAAAAGCACTGTTTTGGCAACGTAAGTTTAAACTTTCAGTGAATTTGGCAAAACCGTTATTATCTAGAAGGGGACCTGTAGATGGAGCTACCTCGCAAGTAATGATACCTCCAGCTCCGGCTCTAAATTCTAATCTGATCTCCAGCTCGGGCTCCTTGCAAATTATTCAGCTCCTGCACTGCGGGCTCCGGCTCCGCAGCCCCGGTATCATCAACGATTGTCGAAATAGTTCAAACTTCAAATGATTTACACTACAAAGGATGTTTATTGCGAAACAACTGTTTGCAAGCCAACATTCGATTTTCAAAAACAAAGACTTATCTTAAACAAAGTCTGAACACAAAACATAAATACTTTTGTTCTTTGAGAAAACCTTCAGAAAGTTTATAATGTAGATTACATAGATTTTTTGCTTGATACCAGTCTTACAATAACAACCGTCAATAAGACACTTTTGAATGTCTATTGAAAGAAATCCTTTCTCAGCACAGAATCAGACACTAAGATCTTACAGAGTATATATTTCGCCTACAAAGTAGGCATCATCAGCTCTTATTCAAATAGAACTTTTGCAATCTATTTTCTTGTGTCTGCTTTCTTATATACACTTTTGCATTTTCTTTTTTTCTTATTTACACTTTTTTTTTCTCATCTATTTTCTTATATACACTTTTGCAATCTATTTTCTTGTCCAAGTTATGGGTAATATATTGTACTGCATATTTTCGATATCAGGTAATTTGTCGAGTGTCATTTTGAATTGTTCACAACGGACTTGTACACGAAGTTTTAACATGGGGAACGTGGTACAACTTGCCTTATATACTGTGAATAAGCTCAAAAACCAAACACTGCGTTATCTTACCAAAATCAAAAAAGTGACGGCAAACTTATTGAAGAGTATTTGACGTCATGTAGACTTTTTTAAATCAAAGAAAACACCAATACGACAATCAAATCTTTTCCGGCCTAAATCAGCCGAGACTATGTAGATATATTATAGCCATGCAGCTCTGATAGTAGAAACATTGAAAACAAAGAAAATCTCTTGCACATCCCTCAGCAAATACCACACAAAATTAAAGTCAGTCTACAACATATCTAAGCTGTAGATGTTATTCCAAATAAAGATAATGACCAAAACTTTTAGATTGTTTTCTCTATTAAAAAAGGCAGTTTAAAGCGATTTATTGCTTGACACTTTTCACATCGTTTTCTAATTGATTCTAAAGAAGAAAAATTGGCACGTTTCTTCAATATGAATCTGCACATTTCTCTTTGTCTATGCGTCCTTGTTTTTTTGGTAGTCTTTGCCTCTGTGTAAATTTTTTGTTTTGTATCGTATTCTTTCATTATGTTTATTTCATCTGCATTGCACTTGGATAGGGTTTTAGCTGACGCGCAGCCATTATTCTGTAGTCCCTTTAGAGCAGGGGTTCCCAACCTTGGGTACATGTACCCCCAGGGGTAAATTTGTCTATCCTTAGGGGTACATTCAAGGTTATCAATAGAAGAGCAAAATGTATTTCCGTAGAATTTATTTCCAAATATTTTCACATATACCAGTGAATATTCTTTTCAAAAATCATTATACGCTTGTCGTTAAATATATCAATGAATAATCATGATAAAATGTATTGTCATAGGAAATCTTAGGGGTGCATGTACATCTGTCGAAATGCTGAAGGGGTACATACTTATCTGTTGAAATGCTGAAAGGGTACATGCTCATCTGTCGGAATGCTGAAGAGGTACATGGTAAGAGCAAGGTTGGGAACCCCTGTTTTAGAGCAAATAACGAGCTCAAATTTTCTGTCTGTTTTTTTTTCTGAATAACGAAACGTAAAATTAGTCCGATTTCGCTATGTGTATGAAAACTTGGAGTGGACTACGAAACCAGCAGTGCTTGATAAATAGACTTGCTCAGTGTATATTTTATTTGTTTTAAATAGCGTATCCCTTTTAGATGTAGTGATTTCCGCATGGCTGCACTTGTAATAGAATCAATGGAAGGTATCTACTATGCTAATGTGCCCACAGCAACGGCCTCCCATTTTACCACCTGATTGCAAAAGTTACTGTAAAATTGTCACGATCGGTCCGTACAACGAAGTAATTTGTGTAGGAAATGCCACGAAATGCATAAAACTAATCAAAACGATTGCGCTTCGGTCATTGCGCGCGTGATCAAGGACGGTACTCGTGATTTAGGTAACAGGGATCTGTTCAAAAAATTCGCGAGTCTCCGGCACCGACTATTCACAAGTGTTGGAGCACACAGTTTCCGCCTGCTACGCATCTGGGATGTGAATGGAAACAACGCAGAGTGCTTTCACGTGAAAACCATTCGTAAACACCAATCTTTCCTTATGTTAGTGAGTGGAAACTGGAACATCACTTTACTATCAGAAAATGAGGACAAACTGGTCGAGGAAACCAAACGTTATTGATTGGATATTGTTGGCATCTCTTCGACTAAGGGTTGTGGCTGCAACGCTGTTGAGCTGCTCGATGAGTGAAAATAATTTTATTCATGCTTTGAGCCAGTGAAGGTTTTGGGTGGAATGAGGTAGGGATACTAGTAAGCTCTTAGCTGGCAAGCTGTGTTGTTAAACGTATCTCAATAGCAGCAGGGATGTGCATAAATAGAGGCTGAGTTTATTAGAGCGCTCTCTGTGTTTGAAACAGGGACTGTATATATCCCAGATCAAGTGCAATGTACCTGGAATTTAGGGAGGAAACTATAGTGATGCCGTGCGAAGGGATGAAGCTAACAAATCCACGATCTTAATGGAGCATGTAATCAGCCAACAGGTCGTTGCTGACGGCTGGTCAACAAAAATTGGTTGCATTGATGCAAACAAATGTTCTTATTTAATTTTGGGTGATGAACTCAAATCTGAAAATAGTTTTTACTGTAAGCTACAATTTTTATGCAATTCACGATTTTTTATTTTTTGTGTCTATTTCCCAAGGCGGTCCCACCTACCTTGGCAGCGTTTTTCTATTGTCATCAAGTCTCGGTGCAACCACTCTAACTGTTCTTCACTGGCAGCTCCACAATATTCAGGAAATTTGTCCGAATGACTGAACAGGAAGTGCATTTTAATTCTAATTTTGCACCCCAAGTCATGAAATGCTGAGAGCATCTTGACGAATTTTTCATAATTTGGTGCTTTTTATTTCCTAGAAAAGTTTTCATTATTTCCACAAAAGACAACCATTCTGCCTTCTTAATATTCATTGTTTGACTAAAATCTTGATTACGCACAGGCGTACGCATCTGTGGTCCATCAAATACTCCCTCTTTGATTTTCTCATATGTTAAACCAGGAAAGATGCATCGAAGATGCTGAAAACATTTACCATGCAGAGATAAAGCTTTACAAACTGCTTCATCAAGCCTAACTTGATGTGAAGAGGAACAAAATTATTTTGTCTCTGCTTACTGTTGGATTGTGAATAACATTTGGCACTGTGTGCGTATGCTGACCACCCAGCAATCATGCATGGAGACTGGCAGATAGTGGAAAGGGTCCTGAGTAAGAACATGGCAACCATAGGTGAATACCTCCAGACCTAGAAGCTAAATCTTGGCACTACAAAAACGGTGTCGGCACCCTTTCACCTTAACAACAAGGAAGCTAAACGTGAGCTAAAAGTCAACTTCAACAACGAAATCTGCCCTTCTGCTCCGAGCCCAAATAACTCGGAGTAACGCCGGACAGGTTGCTCACTTAATGCCGACACCTCCAGTCACTTCGCAAGAAGCTGACATCACGCGTCGCACTCTTGAAGCGGCATGCTGACTCTGGCTGAGGTGCTAGAGTAACAACGTTGCGAACAGCCACCTTAGTGCTGGTCCACTCAACAACAGAATATTGCCCTCCTGTTTGGTGCGGCAGTGCTCACACCCGCCTCATTGACCTTGCCATCAACGACGCCTTGCAAGTTGTGTCTGTATACTTACGTCCTTCACCACCGGACAACTTTTTATCCTCGGAGTCATCCAACCTGCTGAGCTTCGTCGCAATGGAGCCACACTGTTTCTAGCAACCCGTACCATGGTGCCTGGACACCTGCTACACTAAGCGCTCACCTGTCCACCGCGTGCGAATTGTAGAGGCCACTTCGCATACAAGCTTGTACCCTCTACAGGAACGAAAGAAGAGCACTCAGAAACCATGGTAAACACCGGAAAGCCAAGCAAATTCCAAAGAAAACATTCGTACAGGTATGCAGTCTTGGGAGAAAGTCCAAACCTGGTAGATAAAACCAGAAAAACCGGAACAGTTGACCTACTGGAAAATTCCGATAGAGCAAAATGGTTTACCAAGAGTTGCGCAATAAAAGCATGTGACCAAGCATGTGACCATGCATGTGACTGCAAGTACGTAACATGCAATGACCACAACATTTACGTCAAAATAAGAGCAAAAGCAAACAAGAACGGAGAACACAAGTGGTCACTCCCAGCACGAATGGCACGTCCCAATGAGCAGTCCATGATATGACAAGTCCAGAAAAATCAACACTGGAACATCCAAATTGACCACCATATCAGAGAAATATAAAAGAACAAAGCTGCACTTCTGAACCAGAAGACCATGACATGAAACGTCCAGCGAAAGAACCCTCAAAAAGTCCACCAACTCAGAAAAATATAAAATAATAAAACTAAACTTCCGAAATACTAAAACTGATATAAGTCATGCTAATAACGACTTCCTTCATGACATGCCGAAAAAGCACACCCAAAAAGCTCATTGGAAACAAACCAAGAAAAAAGTTCATTTGATGAAAAAATGACTCACGACTCCAAAAAGATGAAGAAAAGAAACCAAGAATTTAGTGTATAAATTAACGTTTATTTTTGCATGAAGTCAGTCTTTTTACTCGGTATTCCAAGGTAAATGCTGCATATAAGGCTTCACACCAGCGATGGTTGTCTCAATAAAATAGTGAACACATTTCTTGCGGTGGTAGCCCGGAAGGTTATTTGCGGCATTTACTCTGTTGCACTAAGTGATACAGTTTCTCGTGGTAGAAACGTGGTCAGTGTGAACAAAGCACGATATAGATAGTTTCACGCGGTAGAAACTATGGAACGCGAGAGAAAGTACCAAAAGGATAGCTTCCTGCGGCAGGAGCTATGCCAAGCTGAACGATATGCGAAGCAAAATAGTCTCTCACAGGCAGACGGTTTCAGCAGCTTCACACGGGCAGAAGCTACGCCGGCATGAACGATATATGAACAGCCAGTTTCTCACGGGTAGAAACTTGACAATGGTGAAAGATGCGCACTAATAGAAGCTTCTCCCGGGTAAAAGCTCACGAATAACAGCCGACGTAGGCAAGTTCTCGGGGGCAGAAATTTGGCATAAGCAGGACTTACAATACAGTAGGCACAAGTTCTCACGGGTATAACTTCGGCATAAGCAGGCTCCAAGACCTTCAAAACGGTACGCAAGAGGCAATGATTCACGGGGCGGTTACCCCTTCGCAGAAAGGCAAAAACTGTCCTTGACTTTAACTTTCACGGACTCACGATAAACCCAAAAAGTTAAGTCTAAAACGCCTTTGTTCTGTGACCTTAGGGACGTTAAAATAAGGACGTTATAGAATGCACGGCGTCTCAAATCGAGACAACTATTTGTACTTGCCGCAAAATAACTCATAAGTTCATCTGGCAAAAATAACATACGTTCGGCGCACTGGGCGAGATCACTAATGGAATGCGGAGTGGTTGGACAACCCTAACAAGACTCCGCACTTTCATCCCCAACTCCGGCACCCACCCTCTTGAATGGCACTTCAAAGGACAGCGTGAGTCCGGCTTGAACCAACTCCGCACCAGTTTGGGACGTTTCAACTTCCGCTTGCGCACTGTAAATGGGGTATGGCCTCCTCTGCGGCCTGTGAGTGTGGCGCAGAAGAACGAACCGTCGACTATGTTGTCCTCTAGCTCTGCACGGAATGTTGAGTAAATGCATAATATTGCGTATAAATAATTTGTCGCATTAGTTGGCGTTTGTACTTTCATTTTTGTTGCTTTCAAAATTTACGCCCAACAGTTCATTGGTGCGGTCATAGTTCTGACAACCAACTTAAGAACTGCAAACTAGTTTATCAAGGCTAAGCAAAAGTTCTTCAGGGTAAAAAAATAGACTAATGTAAAGCCGAGAAAAAAAGTCTATGTGGATCGCCAAAAATGTAAGTAGATCCGATGGAAAGCGTAGTTGACCAGACTTTAAAAGTACGTTTTTGTTAATGTGTTCATCTAATGATCCAGGAACACAATGCAGAGGCTAGTATTACAGAAGTAAGAAAAATATCTGCAAACAGGACACGAAGCACTTGTACTGTCCAGACAGGTTTTACGATTGCGTTGTACATGTTACTTTGAGCTCCAACGCAAACACAGTATACATAAGTACGGCACGCACAGCGTACATACGAACATTGGCAAAAACATACGTATAAAGCAGGTTAGCGATTTCTTTCACGTGACGCAGAGGCTATTACCTATGTTGCTGCCAGAATCATTTCGCCCACGATGAGGTGCCTCGATGGCAAGACATACCGAGACAAACGGACTTCACATATGTCTTGTATCCCGCATGTCCGAACACATTTCACACCTACCCTCAAGTCTCTTTACAACATGGAGCAGGCAAAGGGGCGAAATAAACAAGTTTTAAGAAAAGTTGAACTCCAGACCTACACCTCCGTCCAAGCGGACGCCCGAACGTTTAAATAGAATGAAAACACGAGTACACAAAAGCGCTCATTTTGCATTGTATGGATCGTAATACTTTGACTTGATTGTTTTGAATGTTTGATGATATTACATTTTGTCTTAATTGCGAGTGTGCATCAAAACTAGTCTAAATACTATATGAAATACGTTGAAATTAATTGTTACTGCAACTTATTGACATCATCTACTAAAAGTTCAGAACAATTCTAAAAGTAAACTTTCTGCGAACAAATTAAGTAAATTTTCTGCAAACATTTTTCTTGAATGTTATTTTTGAAAAACCTGACTCGGGCGCACCATTTCATCTACAGAAAAGCGTTTGCAATTGTTGTCTTTGGAACAAAGGTCATGGATTTTCAACAAAGACATCAAATATACGAGACGAATGAATAAACATCTGGCAAGTTTAAAATGCTAGCAAGATGCATATTGGAAATAACATTTTGCAAAAATTCCTCATGTTTGAACACTGCTGCTTCCTAAACTTCCAGCTTCACGTATAGCAATTTTCTCTTTGTTTCCGAATCAGCAGAAACTCCCACATGCAGAAGAGTCAGAGCATTCTTAACCAATGCCTGCCTCTTTAACATACATTTTTAAAATGTTCTCTAGCCGTTCAGTAGACGAAGCGAAAGTGCATCTTGTTTGTGGATATGGCTGGCGCATGCAGTTGCAAACGTCTTGAAAGCTTTGCTGAATATGAGAATATGCTTTGAGGTACCTGCAATGCATTGGTACAGCAATTTGATCTTTCATGAATGCTTTGGTAGTGGGTTTTTAAACCAATCCAACAACTTTGATTTACAAACAAAACATCCTATCTAAATAATTTTGCCCTTGGCAATAAAAAGTATATAGCGGGTTCTACGAAAACTTTAAATTTTTGCTTCTTTGGGAGGGAAATAATAAGCTGCTAAAAACTATGCAATCTGCTTTCTACATCAGCGGAAAGGTCTAGGTATAATCTCACTTTTTTTCTTTGCCTTAAACAAAATCACTTCCTCTTCTTTTTCGACATGAACCACTTCTTTCTTTGTATTCTTTTTTCCCAGAATATCTCTATTTTGGTGTTTTGAAAACGTTTTCACCAACGTGAAACAACGACTCTGATTTGATCCATCTAAGGCTGTACAAATTTGACCAGACGTTTTGTTGTTCGAAGCAATTTTTACTTTGTTTTCAAGATCAGATAACAGAAGTTATGAAACCTCTGGAATAACGCTCATCTCGATTTCCTTCTTCAGTACAGTGTAAACAAACATTACCATGTATTCCTACAGGAAAGCATGTCAATTAAAGAGAAACTGTTTAACGATATATAACCAGAGTTCGTACCATTTACTTGATGTTGATGGTCGATGTCTACCTGTTTTCGCTAATGCTCCTTGGTTATACAAAAACACGGAAAGCGCATAATAAAACCAGCGGCCAAATACAAAGTGGTTTTAAAAAATGAATGGGAAACACTGCAATAGGAAAAGGTCACACTGAAGGAGAGTTTGTTAAAAAATGAATGCCGAGTTCAGTCGCCATGTGCTGGAGATACTAGAAAGATTGAAAGCGTCAGTCTTTCACGTACAACTGTGCAAAGAGGGTGGAAGATATTCCGGAAAACTTAACTGGCCAGTTGAAACTGGAAGTTAAGGAATTTCCTTTTCTTGTGTTGTGGAGGAAACCACAGATTGCAGAAACACAGCACAAGTTTTAGTGTTTGATAGAAGTGTTGATGTGGATTTAATAAACTGAAGTGTTTCCATGTACCCAGACCGTAGGTCGAGCAACTGGAGAAGATCTGTGGATCAAAATATTTGACTGCATTATAAAAAAACTATCAAGTCATTTCAAAAAATCGGTGAAAGACCTAGTAGTCTCCTACGGGTACTACGAATGGAAAAAAGAATGGAGCTGTGGCATTGGTCCAAGAGTGTATTAGGATAATAATATTTACTATCGCCCCATACACCAGCAGATTTTTGCAGAAATATCTTGGATTTTGATCACGTAAATTATTTCTTCGTTGTGATTGTTAACTACCTTCGAAGTAGGCATCTAAGTGAGGTTGCCAGACGTCCTTGAGGGCCAAGGACTTTCTCTGATTTGTATTCAAAAGTGATTATGTCCTTTGTCCTTGAAAACCATTTTGTTGTCCTTGAGTATTTTCCGGCAGTCTTGAAAGTTTATGATCTGTTGTGAAATTGTTCATTCTTGAACTATTGATGACATTGAACATTCAATAATCAGGATTAAACGATGTAGTTGAACAGAATAACGTGTAGATTTCTTACAATGTACATGTAATAATTACTTTAAAAATGTGGTTGATGTGATGCACAACTATATTAAAAAGTGTTCAAAGCAGGCATGAAGCAAAATTTCAATAATTCCAAAACGACAAAATGTCCATGACAAAATTTCAAGTGACCTGGCAACCCTACATACAAGGCATCGCGTATTTAAGAAAGATACGATTGCAAAGTTTTCAGAAAAATAACAGAGCGGAGAAAGTTTCCTGATACAGAGGATACATCATGAAAGATATATTCCATATTTTTACGACATTATTTCGCAACCTTAATATTAAGCTAAAAGCCTAAGGAGGGCTGATTTTGGCCTCCTTGCGGCGATAAACTGGTTCAACACAAAACTGAAAATTTTCAAAAATTGATTCTTCGTAGATAATGACACATTTTTCAATGTGATCACTCATATCTCAAGAGGTGCTTTCGAAAGTATGACTTGAATATCCTTCACAGATGGAAATCCTCACTGACAGTTAATAATAGACTGGCTGTGCTGCTGAAACGTATTGACGATGAATTTCAATAGATTATGAAGAGTCACCTCCAAATGTACAGTTGAGAGTTACTGACCTGAAAGGCTCATCTGTACACAAACGTAAGCAAATGGAAAGCAATCGTTGGCATGTGGGTCGTGAAAAGAAATATGAGTATGTTGTGGACGTTTTACTGATTTGAGATGTGGAGGCCTGTGCCAAATAGAGCCCTATCTGCATTGATATACTTGCAACAAGGGGGAGTACGCTGAGGAATTAAGTTGAATGAGCCATTTTTTTATTATTTTTGTTTGCCATTGGATGAACAGTAGTCTGAAAAGGCATATTTCAGTTTTGTGCCTTGGAAGGGAATTTGTAACGAAATGTTTTGACAAAAGTCCACTGCAACACTGCAAAATGTGTGGCATATAGATTGAAGCGTAATTATGAATAAAAAAAAACGTTTTCTGATTTTTTTGCTGGTACGAAGCCAGAATGAACTAATACTGACAGTAAGGAATGGTGTTTAGCACCTCGAAGAGTACACATTTTCACTTCGGTAACTTCTGCTGTTAAAGGAGGAAATAAAGACCGTGTGAATTGCAGTTCAGTACCATCGAAATTTCATTTAGAAAACACAACAAAGCTCTCGGTCAGTCTTACTTCGATCGGACTGTAGAAGGGAGGAAAGCAAATAAACTGATTTACAAACACTATTTGTAAATGTTAGTACCGAATTGTTAACTCAGTCCCTTCCGCATGTGAATTGATTACTTTCGTGGATGATCTCAAAGTCTTTTAACTAGAAACGTGGCTGTATTGGAGAACGCTGAGCTCTGACGCAAGGTGTAAACGTTTCGAAAATAAAACATTTTCGCTTGTTTGCGTTTTCTTCAGGTAAGTTAGAACATAAAATCAGATTTTGGTGGAATTCAGAAGTAACTAACCTCTGCACAGTCAAAAGTTTAAATTACTCACTTCGGAAGACCACAAATATACCATTCCGCCAATCCACACGCATGCAATTGAGTATCAAATCCACGGCATCTTTTGTATTCGCAAAGGCCGTGGAGATCTTTACACTCAGCATAGATGCGCAAGTTCAATGACAGAGGCACCCATAAATTGCCTGTTGGTCCGGGACATTGTTCATTCAGTGAACAAGCCAACTGAGAAAAGATTCTGCAATTCAAATAATGTTACACTTTTCTACATACCCGTGTGATCAATGAAAATCTAAAAAAATGTACAATACTTGATGATTGCGCATATACTTTGTTGCTAGTACAAGCAACACTTTTTGAAAAAAATTGGTCAAGAAACTTTTGTGGTTCAAAGCTTCGCGTAATTTCCGGAACATAAACTCATTAAGAATGACAGAACATTTTTTTGTTTTTAGACACTTTAGGTCTGCATTTTTCGTTGCAAACGCTACCTTGATTGGTTGTAGAATACAAGAGAGTCAGCATCAACAAGGAAGACTTCCCAATCGTTGGTTGCCATCAAGTTGATTCCCGAAATGTCTTCAAAAAAGAGGTGGCGCTCCTCTACCAAATAAGAAAGGGTTGCAATAGAAAGTCGCTCTGAGCAATTGGCTCAAACCTTTTTCTCACCAAGTAACTTGAAAAGCCGAGTGGTTGATAAAGCGAGCTTGATTGCCGAAAATCCTGGATC
>Ga0210059_1007892_pt1 | contig 16882 bp, 10 predicted proteins | sample Ectturendosymbi2_FD_188042 | JGI IMG/M metagenome (GOLD analysis project Ga0210059, IMG submission 188042) | Ecteinascidia turbinata endosymbiont from Florida, USA - Sample 2 (SPAdes) (version 2) | ecosystem: Host-associated > Tunicates > Ascidians > Unclassified | place: Key West, Florida...
CCCTGCGCAACTGTGTTGATCATCTAGCAGCTCCTTCCCACATATATGCACCACCACGAGTTGAAACTGGACAGTAACAAAACTAATTTAACTGCTGAGGGGCATCGACTCGACAACCTTCCGGTTCCTTCAATGCCCTGATTTGTGTTTTTTCTAGCTGAGTATTAATTATCGCCAAATAAAATCAACTCAACTTACAGTTCATAACTAATGCCCAAAATACGACATATGATGCATTCATAGCCAGGTCTGAGGAGCTGTCATCAAAATGACACAGCTCTGGCACTCTTCTTTTCATGAACATGGCTCCACCTCCAGAGCTCTTGGTTTTCATAAGTGTGGCTCTGGCTCCAGAGCTATCTTTTTATGGCTCTGGCTCCAACTTCTGTTTGTTTTCACACATTAATATTTTAATTATCTTGGTGTGCCTCAAGTTGAATGGAAAACGAATTAAATCAAGTTACACAAAACTAAAATATACCAAACCTTTTTCAGTAATTTAATTTGGTATTTTTTTTAAGCAGCGCTCTTACCATGAGGAAATCAGCAAAAAACAACAATCACAGGTTCAGACGATTTAAAGAACAGCTACTAGCAGAAACATAACCCAAGATATCATTATTATATACAATTTCTGGGAAAGCTGTTGCTGGTTTTTCCATCAATGTCCGAGGACCTTTTGTTATTTCTTACGACTAGAATCAAGAAAAATGCTGTTTGGAAAACTACATTTGTGTCTGAAAAACACAGACCAGTCCCAATTGCCCAAGTGTTTTGCATTGCATGCTTTGCTTGTTGCAGTCTTGGCGATTCCAGCTAACAGCGCTGCCTGGGCAAACCATGCAAAGAGCGCAAAACACATAGTCGATTACCTTTCTCATGTGTTCTTTCTAAGATGCACACATTTGCATTAACACAAACGTGAAGATGTGTTCAAAAGCCCTTTGTTCAATGAAATAGCATGACTTCTAGCAAGAAATACACATTTGACTTTATATGTATATGTTTTGGATGTGTTTATTTTTGTTGGTTATCTGGTTATCCTATTTTGTACAGTAGATCAGGGACTGAGTTTGCTAAAAAAACTTTGGGGGGGACAAACCCTATTGTTTGTGTTTTGATGACGTCACCATGTTCACTCAACCATAGTACAACCTTTCTGTAAAATTGGCAAAATGGGGGCACACTATGGAATCGATATATTTTGGTGAACATGCCCCCCTGGCTACGCCCATGGCGGTGGTGCAGAAACTAGTAGTGTATACAAGTATACATTGGTGCTATATCTAGATATATAGCACTTAGTAAGTTGGGTTCAAATAGACACACTTAAATGCTCAAAAATTGTGATAATCATTCAAATTTGGTCAGTTCCGATAAATAAAATGTACCGCTGTTAACAATCACCACATAGATCAAATCAAAAACAAACCACAATTAACACTTTGAGAGGCAGTCTACGATATATTCGTACTTCGATTTTGGCCTAAAAAACAAACAGTTTTTGGTTGCCTTACCAATGCCCTAGCTCCTCTACCAATTGTGCTAGAGAGCTGTTCAAGGGCTCAAACGGATCAGCCAGCCTAGTAGATTGCACTCGAAAAAAATTTTTGGTTGGGGGGTGCAGGTTTTTATGACTAACGTCATAAGTGAAGTAGTTTTAGGGTCATGTTGCCTGGCCTAGGGCCCAACCGCTAGGCCATAGTGTTTCGCTGAAGTTTTCATTGGAAACTAGGCTCGAGTCTGAGTCTTTTGAGCTTTTGATCGACTTTCTAGCGTTTCTGGTTCAAAAGTTATGATCTAAAATAAAGAAATTAATTAACTAATTAGCTAATTAGTCAAATATTTTTACTAACTTACATCACAACTTTTGAACCCGAAACCCCAGCAGGTTATCCAAAGTATCAAAAGACTCGAACAGCATGTCGGAGTCTAATATCTTGAAGAGTGATTTTTTACTTGCCGGCAAGGTAAAGAGAAATCATTGATGAAAACCTTAAGCCTCCACATAATTGTGATTTCAACCATCACAATACATGTCATCAGAAATAAATATCTAGAATGAACGCTATTGTTGCTAAACAGTGACTATGCGCAATGAAGAAGACTGAAACTGAATCACTTCTTAGCCAAAGTTTGAGCTTCAAGACATTTAAAATTTATCTCATCGCCATATTCAACCATGGAGTTTTAAAACTGTGCAAAGACAAAAAGCTACGATATTGATTTAAGGCTATGCTGACAGTGGAAACAAGGATAGTTTACATTTGTAACACCCACGGTTATCAGAGAAGAGTTTGTGATGGTCTTGTAATGAAGCTTGCATGACCATCAGGTGGGGTACAGCAAGATGGTGCGTCAAAAACAGCTGCAAAAAGCGTTACTCCAATTGTTTTTACCTGTGGTCATTTATTATAGGTCATATACAAGTTTGTATTTGACAAAAAGCTGAAGTAAGATGGGTTCCTAGAGGCAGTTTCATTGATTTGCACCAAAATATTTCTTTGGCTTATACTTCAAATATTTTAAACTTTGGAATTGTGGATTCCTGAAAACTTTGGAATCGGGGATGGCATTGTCCCGTTGCTCCCCCTGGGAGCAACGTGCTTGGTGGCAACCGTATTCTGATTGCGGGCCACAGACTAGCGCAGGAAATTGTGATTGAGCGAAGTTCATGTGCACACTGATTCGGTGATGCAAACACTATTTTGAACAATCATGACAATTAGGTTTACATAGGAAATCAGTACACTGTGTCTACAGATAATCTGGTAATAACGTTCATTTTTCTCATTTATTCCCTGGCTTTATGCTGGGGAAACGTTTCCAACAGTTATGCAGCCATGAAATTTACACAACCACATTAATTTTACCACAAAATGTTGAGGGGGACAACAGATATTATGTCGTCCCCGTCCAAAAATTGGGGGAGACATGTCCCTCCTGTCCCCCCATAAACTTGGTCCATGCAGTAGATTTGTGTTCTAGATTAGTAAATTTTGTTTGGTCATATAAAAATAAAGTCATATTATCAAGTGCTTTTAGGTTATGAAAATGGCCCTAGTCATTCGCAATGCCATGAGCTTATTAATGTTGAGTGTTTCTTTCTTTCTTTTACTCAGGAATACAAAGAGTGCCACTTCAAAATTTAGTGAAATTTTTTGTTTTTCCAATCCAAATATATAAAAAAAACTGATTTTTTTATTCGAATACTGAAGGATTCCAATCCAAAGGATTCAACATTCCATTATATGCATACCTAACTGTGATACACCACATTTCCAGAGTTTTTCCAACTAAAACTACATTTTTACGTTAAAATTGAGCCAATAACAATGTCATCAACACAGAAAAATCCTGACTTTAATCATGCTAACCTGCTGTAATAAGCAAAGACACCACATACTACAGTCAGACCTCGTTTATCCGGACCACTTTGTTTTGCCAAATAATGTAAGTTTAGCAAGGTATCTGGATATTCGCATTTGAAAGTATAAAGAGCAAAACTCTTTCCAGAGCAAATGCCAACAATGAAGACAAAGGTTGTGATGTGCGGTTCAGTAGAACTCACCCAAGCGGATCCTCAGAGGTGAACAGAAGATAATTGTAGACTTAGACAAACTGTCATCTTAAGTAAATATGTAGACTGCATATTGAACATTACTAGAAATGAAATACTCAGTTTTTTTTTGTCTGATAGCAGATCCGATCGATGTGCGTATGCTAGTATGCATTCAAAATGAGATTAAACACGAAAAAGAATCGTACAAGATATCAAACTGCATCCTGCAAGTTCTACCACTGTTACATTCATTGTGTGTAGAAAATTGACTTTCACACTTCCACTGTGATTTAATAAACAATTAAGTAACAGTTGGCGCAATCCAGTTTAGCGTTTTTTTGTATTTATTTGACATTTCCGTTCCTAAATTTCCATGTAGGAGTCAAACAGCGAGGTTTCCAGATTAAAGGGATGAAATGCACTGGGAGAAATCCATCCCAGCAGTTTTGTGTCGGATAGCAAGGATTCCGGTTAATCGGAGTTTGGACAAACGAGGCCTGACTGTACAGTAACTGTCCATTTCTTAACAGTTTCACAGCTGGTCTAAATTCAGCGGTTCGTGCAAAACCAGCCGGATCGCACATTTGCGTGGGCATAACTCTGGCACCTTAAGCGCTAGACAGCTGTTCAAACACTCAAAAGACTGGAGAAGTCTTGTATTTTGCAATGAAAAAAGGAGCTATGCTGTTGGTCAGGCAACTGAAAACTGCTGTTTTAGGCCACTTTCCAAGTACGAATACATCGTACTCTGGCACTCAAGGTGTTAAGGTTTGTGTATGTCTGCTTCATACCACAATGCTGATTTTTTAAATGCACTTATGATTGCACAACAGACGCAGAAGTTTTTCAAAAAATGATAACCTCTAACTAATACCATTTCCAAGCTGACTTACGTAGATGTTATAGTGCGAAACCTTTCTTGTCCTGCAGTGTCCCATATTTGAAGCTTCACTTTTTCACCATTAATTTCAATAGTTCTTATTTTGAAATCCACTCCAATGGTAGTGATGTAGCTTCCTTAAAATAAAAAGATACACCTTGGCGTATGATGGGGTTTGCTTTTCCTGTGACTGCTTTCCAAACATTTTTTTCTGAGAAATCTTGAGCAACACTAAGATTTAACATATTTTTTTACCCTTTTATATACCAAGGTGATGAAAACAACACCCAAGCATTTGCAACTACAGTAAAGGCAAACAATGCCAAATCTACTCAATTTAATACAAATCTATCCACGTTAGCTATGTTTTTAAGTAATCTGGTGCTAAGTAAATGCATTGCAATGCAGCACTTTGGATAACAGAACATATGACTTGTGCAACCAAAAGTCAAAAGTACATATTTTTCTGCTGTTTTTAAAGTTCATAAAACGTCCACAAACCAATATTCATGCTCATACCATGAGGGAATCCCAAGTTATTAGGTCAAAAAAAGTCAAAATTTATTATTAGGTCAAAATTTATCATTAGGTCAAAATTTTCATGCAGCAGACTTTTTTTCTCTTCATCGATACTTTATTGAAACTACAACAACAGATATTGATATGCTTTTGCAAGTTTAGTTGCTATTCTGTAGTAATAGTAGGTTTGCTGTGACTTCTGGTGTAATAATGCTGTTTTGCCTGCCACTGGATGATTGAATAGTATGTAGCATAGGCATGGTGAGGCAAGAAACTTGGTCTTACAGTACTTGGCTTGGTAAATGCTCAATCCATTATGCATATAATGTTTCAACTTTATAATGTTCTCAGCTTTGACTCTACTGTAGTTATTTCTTTACTTATCAATATACCATCCCCAATGTTAAACAACCAAATATTTTAAAATTTCGAAGCATGTAGTGCATGAATATGCTTCTGGGTTAACCTCAACACCTAAAGCTGAATTATTTTGCAGTTGCAAATGCAGAAAATTTATAGGTCAAAATATAGTCAAAATTTTTAAACTATAAAGTCAAAATTTTAAGTTTTTAGGTCAAAAAATTGGTTGCACTATATATGACTGTATTGACAGAAAAACAACTAGTAAATACAGCTAGTAAGATACCATGAGATAGAAGCAGCTATTTTCATAATTCTAATGCAACAGTGAAAATCCTTTTGGTAAAGTAATGTTAATCACAAAGATACCATTAACATAAACACATTTACTGCAAGTTTGAAAACAAATTTCAAATGTATGTGCTTTAAACATGAATAGCTTTGCACACTTTACAAAGTTTTGTTTTGAAATCTTAACAGAACATACACCACAAGTTGGTTTCCTGCAAGTGGTGCACATTGCTTAATGACACTTTCTATGTTTTCGCGAGAGATCGTAGTTGCTGAAAGAGTGAACATCTTTATCTGGTAGTTCCCAACACTTGATGTTGTATTTATTCTTTGGCATAAATCTAATGAAAGGACAACGTGACTTCAGTAGCATCAACTGCTCACCACCAATGAAAAATTTCACCTACCATATTTATTCAAGTGTAAGTTGCATTTTTTGTACTAAAAATTCACCCAAAAAGTCAGGTGCAACTTATACACGAAGTGCAACATGCACATGTCCGCTGCTACTGTGCGCATGTTATCTAGACAGCACTTTGCACCTTCATGTGTGTGCATGCATGCACATGTATGCTGCTATTATGCGCGTGTTATATAAACTATGAGGACAGTGAATGAAGTGACTTTGATGGCTTTTAAGTTTTTGTTATGTGATTTTGACAAATAAATGTTGTTTAAAACATTTTCTACCGTTGGAGGTGCAACTTATATAAATAAATACGGTATATATTCACTAACACAATGTGAGTTTCTAGAAAATAATACCTATTGATGTGAATTGGTTTACTCCTAGCCCAGTGCACCTTTGGTTCAGTTTATCATCAAATCTCAAATACTTCAGGATAGCACATCTGTCGCAGTGCCATGTGACACTGTTTCCCATAACATCAGAATGCCTAAAGTTTCATTGTAAAGGGAATGAAGTGGGTCATTTTTAAAAAGGGTGAACAGTCCACTTCTTCACCATTTGAGCCAGTTCTTGTCATCTGCTTGGCTGCATTAAATCTCAGGGCAGGTGTTGAGCAGCCATTCACTTGTCTTGTCACCAAGGCATACTGGAGAGCAATAAACAACTGTATGCTAAATCAAAATCTCTCACATATTCTGTTCTTTGAGCTCCTTCATTGGTGTATTTGACAACTGAGCGAAGATTCACTTATGGTATGAAGTGCTACTATTGCATTGGAGGTACTGTAGTTACTATATTCTGGTGCACCAGTAGTGGTATCATTAAAAACAGTGTGTCCTGAGGTGCTTCCTACCAGTGACATTGAAAAAGATTTCCATGCTCTTTTGCTTCTACCACAAAAAAACAGAGCTTGAGCACAACCAACACATCATAAGTTCTTGAACAATGCACATGAATCAACATATTGATTACTGCTGTTATCACAATTATCTTTGTCTGAACTACTGCTCTACTGATACTTTAGCAGGTACAGCTACATTATCATCTGATTTATGTTTTTATACCTCTTCATCTCATATGTCATCATCCGTGCATCAATCAAGGGCCATATCAGCAACATACTCCATTGTTATTCGCATGTGCGAAATGACAAACAAATTTATGGAGCTTAACTTTTGAACCACAAAGGCTAGAAGCCAAGAAAAGGTTGAAAAGACTCAGATTATAGCCTACTTTCGAAAAAAATAAAGTGAAAAAATTCCCTCTAGTGGTTGGGGCTCGGGGCCAGGTAACCTAAGCCAAAATAGCCTAAAACCTAACCCACTTTTGACATTACCCACAAAAAACTTGAAATCTAAAACTTTCCAATTTTTTTCAACGCAATCTAGAAGACTTGCTATATCTTTTGAGGGTTTGAACTGCTCTCTAGCACAATCACTTAGTGGGTTATGGAGCTGCGAAGTGGTAATATGAGTGCAAAGCTCTGCCAAAACAGTGGCTCTTGCAGTGTTTAAAGGTAAACTACCTGGTAACAGTGGATATTGCCGCAGGGGATCCACCTGGTACCAAGTGTTAACAAGTTGGGAACCTGTGTATTAGAACTGTATTTTTAGGACCATAATGGCACCGGATTATAAGGTGCAGTATCAAAAATTGAATGCTAGCTCTTCTTTTTTCATAATATGGCACGGTGGACAATAAGGCACATTAAATGAAGCAAAACTTTGGCAAGTCAAACTGTATTCAATTCTTTCACAATAACTTCTGCCGAGTGCCAAGTCTAATCTGTCATTACATACGAGAGTTTAATCTGTCATTACATACGAGAGAGTTTAATCTGTCACACATGCCTAATCCGCTAGACACGAAGAGAATAAAATAAAAGTTGTGCGTGTCTCAGCTGTACTTGGTAACGTCATGTGTGATGCCAAGAAGTGCTTGGTTGGCATTGACAGAACGTTATGAATGTAATACTTTATCAAATGAACTGCTTCTCAACAAAAAGTATTTTCGTTTGGAAATTGAAACAAATGAAGGAACTGATGGATCATTTAGCTGTACTCAGTGCTCCAGTGTGTGAGGGAGACCAAGTTGTTACACTGCTTGGTAGTTTGCCGCAGATGTATTCGATGCTGGTAACTGTTTGAGGCGTGTGGTGATGACCTGACTATAGGATATGTGCAACAGGCTTTGAAACATGAGGAAAAGAAGCAAGACTTGACTAAAAATGTCTCAGCTGAGGGGTCATTATCTTTTCGCGTAGAGTTGGCCATGTTTGGGAGGAAGAAGCAGCGAACGTGTTATAGGTGTAGTGCAGAAGGTCACTTTAAGCAAAACTGTCCATGTAAAAATGCGCAAAGAAGTTAGGGAAGAGTGAAGCTAATGCTGTCACTGGAAATGGCTCTAACGCTGATAGTGATGAAGCTTTTTCTGCATCACTCGGATTAATTTGCTCATCTGAAAGTCCTGAGTGGTTGGTAGACTCTGGTGCATCTCGGCACATGACTTGTGATAAAATGTTTCTATTCACTTGCAAAACATTTGAAATGCCAGATACTGTAAACCTTGGTGTTGGCAGAATAGTTGAAGCTTTGGGCTTCAGTGTTGTTAGACTGAATCTGTATTTTGATCATATAGAGTCAAAGTGAGCTACTCTGTGTAATGTGTTGTACGTTCCAAAGTTGAGGTGTAATTTATTTTCTGTGAGAGCAGTTGTATCTCAAGGTAACGTTGTGACGTTAGATAAAATTAGCTGCAAGATTTATAATGCACACCGTAAACTCTGTGAAGTAGGTAAAATTGTGGTAACCTTTATGGTTTGAACTGTAACACTTATCAAAATGGTGTAGGTTTGATGGCAATTGAATGCCCTTGACTATAACTTGTGGCACCAACACCTGGTTCACCTTCATGGTTGACAGTTAAAGGAAGTCAGCAGGAAAAACCTTATAATATCAAGTTTTCAAAAAATGCCGTTTTGCCCTTCTGTAAGCACTGTGAAGGTAAAGTGAAAAGAAAACCTTTAAGTCTGTGGGTAGAATCCAATCGTTTAGAAAGCTCTAGCTGGTTCACACTGACGTTTGCAGACTGATGCAAACGGAGTCTTTAGGTGGACATGTATTTCATGACTTTTATCAATGATTTTACTCAATGTTTTGAAGTATATTTTATGAAGCAGAAGCGCAAAGTACTTGACAAGTTTAAACAGTTTGAAGCAATTATGATCAATGCCAGTGGTTGCAAAATTGCTAAAACATGATCTTATAACAGTGGAGAGCTTTCCATTCAACACAAAGAAAAGGGATATTCACCATGAGTTGAGTGTAGCCCATTCCCCACAGCAGCATGGGGTTGCAGGAAGGTACTGTATTTTTCAGACCATAAGGCACACTTAAAATCCTTTATTTTTCTCAAAAATCAAAAGTGCGCCTTATAATGTGGTGTGCCTAATGCATGAATCTGGTTGTTGATTTTTCATCTAGAACCAATTGTGTGTGGAAAATGGTGCTATTTATTTATTGCTGGTTATAATTTTTTTGTAAACATACCATTGTGTTATGTAATAAACCAAAAACAATTGCAATAAACAGCATCTGAGAATAGCTAGCACATACCACCGATCGTATTACTCTGCAGGGCTCCTGTCTGCATTGGCGCACATGGAATCAACATGTGCACAACTTTTATTTTATTCTATTTGTGTCTAGCGGATTAGGCATGTGTGACAGATTAAACTCCCTCATATGTAATGACAGATTAAACTCCCATTGGCAACTCGGGCACGCGGCGGGAGTTTTTGTGAAAGAGTTGAATAGAGTTTGACTTATCTAAGTTTGCTTCATTTAATGTGCCTTATAATCCAGTGCACCTTGTGTGTGAAAAAAGAACAGCTAGCATTCAATTGTGATCTACGCCTTGTGGTTCGAAAAATATGGTAATGGATTTTGCATGCCTGTAGAAATGTTAATCGTGGCATATATGGGTCTCATGGAGAGATATATCGGCCAATATTTGGGTTTTACCAATATATCGGTATCGGCCAAAATGGCTGATATTATCGGCCTCAATAGGAGTTGACAAAACGCTAATTATATTCTTCATGCATCCAGACAACTTGTGCAAGAAAGCACAACGAAGCAAGTCAAGACAGTTATCTTACAACAACACTATCAGGTGCGGTTTCATAAACAGACAGACAAGATTGACCATGGAGCATGCGTCAGCTGTCACAACCGAAACAAAAGCATCAACAGGAGGTTTCGCAATGCTCAAAGCCATCATGTGCAGGTGTTGTGTAGAAATAAACTCCCGTTGTACTTCCGGAAGTTTTCGCAGCACGAAAAGTTTGACTGGCACTTAGGTGCAGAAGTCCAAGCAATGCCTAGTTTAGCACAGATTAATTTAAAAAAGCTTGCATGAAAAATGAATTGCGTTATGTTAAGCAACATTTATGAATATTATTACAAATGCAATCATTACTCATTAAGGACAACAACTGTCGCTATGAAGCAGTTGCACGTAATATCTTAAAACGATTCTACTTTTCATAACATGATGTATTAGGCTATAAGCACACTGGTTTACACTGTACGCAAGCTAAAACATCGTGTTCGTGGGTTAACTTAATCGACATTTTCCATGAGACATGATAACGATTCTGTGATCTCACAATTCAAGCTGTTGCAAACGTGAAACCAGTGTTTGTGGATGTGGCACACAAGGTACGGAAGCGCTACTCCAACATTTCACAAATGCATTGAAGCGATGATCCGATAGCAGCGCGGTAGTCAGTGTTCATTGTTGCAACACTATTGCTGTTGTCCGTTTGTAAAACACGATCAGCAAAAGCAGTGTTTGCAACAACGCAAGTTAAAAGCGCATTGTTTGTAATTGGATCAGAACTACCGCGGCATTACTGCACAATTATCGGATGCGTAATGCGCACCTTAGCTATTATTATAGCGACTTGTTCTTATGGAATTTTCTTCTGGCGGAGGGGCAGTAATCGGTTATAGCCTAGTGCTGCTTTTGTTTAGGCTAGGTTGTAGATGACCAGCTAACACACTGTAGGTTACTTGGTGAAAATGCAGATAAACTTTGTTTTCTGCATGACAATCTTAAACTGTTGATATGAAACTACTGAGAACACACAAATCAGTTGAGGTATTTCATTTCATACCAATGCCAGTACTTCAGTTGCAGAAACTAATGGAACTAGTTTTTCTTTTTTAAGGACATGCAGTTATTTAATGTTACACTACATCAAAATTCCAAATTTGGTTCTTCAGGACTTGGATTGACTTTTCAAATTGAAAACCCACTGAGTTGCAGAAGAGTCTGAAAGGTTGATTTGTGAAACATATACAAAAACAAAATTTTACAAGATTTATGTAGTACAGTAACTGTTAACAAACTACTATCAAAGACAAAAAAAGTTACTGCTGTTTTGGAAATATATTCATTTGTGGCAATGGTTAATTAAATACAGTGTTGTACTAATTTTAATCTCCTTAACTTGATGCTCCATTTTGTACTTCCTTTTCATGGTTTAGCATCTTTCAACTTTCAAGCACTGTTTTTGCTTTTTCAGGTTTAAACACTGTAGGCAGTTCTCTTACATTCAGTGTTCTGTTCTTATTGCTTTGTTATTTTAACATCCTTTTTTTATTCATGGTACTGTGTTTATTCATTGTAAACAGTGTATACTATGCTAACAAGTCAGGCTAATCAAGTATTGAAAATGCTGCAATTTCAAAAATTCTTGCTTATAAATCCTGATTTAAGGTTTAGAAAAAAAGGTAAGGCATAAAATACAACACATTTTTGATAATGAAGCAGAAAACAATATTTAAAATAGTTGGAAATATTGGTATAGGCCGATATATGAGCCCATGAATGGCCGATATATCGGTATCGCCCTAAAAAAAACATATCAGTCGATCTCTAGTCTCATGCAGGCCTTTTAGTGTACTTCATCACTATCACTAAGTATGTGGTGAAAAGCTTGAATCCAACTCAGCCTATCAGCCAGTGCATTTGGAAGCATATGCTATAAATGGGAAATCTTCATAATTGCGTTAACTGAACAGCATGTTCCATGTACTTTCCGTGACACTACAAAATTATGGACCTAGTGTGACTATAACCATACAGCCTAGAATGACCCCCGTGTGTTCACTGGGCTAACCTGTTTCCTGAAGTAGGCTTAGCCTTTTGCATTTTGCAGACTAACCTGTGATCTACATCAGCTATGTCTGCTCTGCATTTAATGCTTCATTTAATGCGCCGTATGTATGAAAAAAGAACAGCTAGCATTCAATTTTTGATATTGCGCCTTATAATAAAAAAAATGGTACAAATGCACACTTGTTGAACGTGCACAAACTATGATTGCTCAATCTCATGCTGGTGTGGCAAAAACATTTGGACAGAAGCTATTGCAACTGCTACATATCTTTGAAACAGAATTCCAAACTCTGCAATAAAGGCAACTTATCTCCATATGAGAAATGGTATGGCAGAGAGCCAAAGGTCCATCATTTAAGAGTGTTTGGTTGTAGGGCTTACCCTCATGTACAGGATGGTGAAAGACACAAGTTTGACTCTAAAGCTAAAAAGCTTAGGTTTGTGGGCTACAGCTTACAGTCGAAAGGTTATCAACTATATGAAGAAAAGCAGAAAGTGGTTGTGCGCTACCACATATCTTTCCATGAGAAGGACTTCAGCCATGAATGTGATTAATAAGAAGAGACACCGGTAGATTTGAATTCAGTGGGAGCTGATGATCTTCAAAAGCAATCCGATGATTTCAAGGGAGTTGTTGTTGAACTTCTTTGACGCTCGTATAGAGAAAGGCATCAACCTGTGAGATACGGTAATGATGACTATGCTGATGTTGGACAGCATGTGAAAGGGAAGCATACTGTATATCTGTACAGAAGTTCAGTTCATCACCCCATCATTGCGCAGAAATAACACATGTCATGACTGGCTGAAAGTGATGGAGGACTGACATTGGTATGTTGCAGGTGAGTATGGACAATTGTTGTGTTTGAAGCAACATTGCTTTGCACTTAGAGAACGCAAAATTTATACATTTTGTGATGTCCCTCATTTGATTGCAAAATTTTTGTAGGATGTGAGGGCAAGACACATTCGACTCTTTACTCATGTTTGTTGTACCATGGATGCCCAATATTATCATTTGCCATGTCCATGTTGCGCTGTGTTGTAGAACCTGTACATGTTGCGCTGTGTTCGAGATGGAGGACAGTTGAGAATGGTTAGTGCTAAAATCTGAACAATTATGAAAGTTTAGTTTGTTGGTTTGTACAGCGCATCGTAAAAAATGTCAATTTCCAAGTATGCTTAAATTGTAAATCTCCATTAAGTGGGACTGTTGGTGTAGTAATTGAAATTCTTGTTTGTAACGTGCACATTCGTTTGTTTGGCAGTGGGGCAATCAAGAGTTTTGCAGAATGCCGCACGTTTTCGCTGCGGGATGCACATTGATTGTTTTGCTTATTACATGTGTTCCTTGTTTTGCCTCTCTCGAGTCAGTTCCCAGTTAGTATGTGCATATCCAATTGATGCATCTTGCTGCTGCATCAGTTTGCAGTTAGTCATAGACTGAAAAACTTCTGGAACGGCCTGCCAGGAACAGCGTGGGTCTGGCTTAATCACCTCTGCACCAGTGTCGGACATTTCCGCTCCTGCTTACACAAATGGGGTAACCCCCTTTGTGGCACATGAGTATGGCAAAGAAGAACAAATCATCAACTATGCTGTCCTCTAATGTCCAATCCATTGACCTTGTCATGGACTGTACTACCTGGCGGTTCTGGATGATGAGACAATCAATTGGCCACTCAACACCTGCCCCAAGAGCTAGTGCGGTCAAGCAGTGGACCATACCAACTTGCTCAAACAATGAAGAAGCAGGTCTTGAAAAATCAAGACTCACACCAGCAACTAAATCTTACAAAAATAAATCGACCTAAAGATTGAAAAATATTATATGATTTAAAAAAAACAACAAATAAATGTTCCCATACAAAACAGTTTTGTAAAGTACATTGCTTTTGGGCAATCTCAAATGATACACCTGATATGATCAAGACATCGCAAAATTTCCGTTTTTTGGTGCTTACATCAATGCAATGCTAACAATTATGAAATATCCTACTTACCTGAAAATGTATTGTCAGCAAACCTTAGCAGCAGGCTGCTTTTACCAACACCTGCACAAATAAGACAAGTTTTATATCAAGACCGCATAGCTTTTTCCAGACTGAACTGCTCAATGGCATACTCACCACTATCTCCAATAATTAACAATTTGAACAAATGATCATACTCTCTTGCCATCTTCACAAAACATGAGAGCAACTTCAACAATACCTCACTAAGTCTGTTTTTAGCAATGTATGTATATACAAAAACAACTAAAGAAACTGAAAGTAAGACAATAGCCATTAAATATTTAAAAACAATAGCCTCAAAGTAGTATTTCTCACTTTTTTTTTATTTCACATTCAATTCGAAGACCTAGCGACAGCGAACATTAAAACACCCATTCATAAAATAAACCTGCATGCAATGTGCAAATTTAGTCTTCAGCTTTGTTTGTTTTGCAGAACACATGATTTTTGTTTTCTTTAAAAAATTAGTTGAAGCCTTAATCACAACAAGTTACATGCTTTTGTGAGCATGCCCATCTGATGACTTTAGCCATTTACTTCACAACCTGATGTTAAAATGCCTTCAGTTTTCTTCCCACTGCTACATTACTATTTGATGAGTGAATGCAATTGTAGCTGGTGTGTTGTTTCAGTGTTTGTCACCTACCTGTGTTGTCTGCATTTATATCTATAGTGTTTGCTCTGTTATGCGCTATGACTAACCATTTTTGTGTTATTGTGCTATTCAAGTATACTTGTGACATGGAGCATGAGTCTGACATAAAAGTTACATAATAGATGCCATAGCAATTTTCACTAGCCTATATTTTCAGGCATTATGACCGAATTAGGGATTTTTTCAGTCATTAAAAAACATTCACTCTATGACTGAAAAAAACCTGTGCTGATGTAATGACTCGTTTTGTTTTCCTACAGATTTAGATTCATTTCCTTACAGATGCTGCAGTTGGTTTTGTACACAACAAGATACTTTGATGTGTATGTTGAGGGCAGGGAGCTCAGATTAAAATGCAAACAGAGCCAAACCTCAGTTTAATATTTAGGACCAGAGCTAGAGCTATCTTTGGCTCCATGTCTCTTCCTAGATACTAACGGTTTTGCCAAATTAACTGAAAGCTAGACTTACTTCGCCAAAAATAGTGCTCCCTATAGCATACTAAACAGGACTCCTGTAAATACCACAAGGTCACTAAGATCGCTGAGATTGCTAAGATCACTAACATCACTAAGATCATTAAGATCGTTTTTTAAAAAAGTTAAAGCAAAAATTGCAAGATGTGTTAACCGTATATAGTAATTTACTAATTTGTACAATCAGATGACACTCAAAATATTTGGAAGGCCATCTATTTTTAGACAAAAAGATCTGGTTTTGCTAAAGAAGCAAGCTTTGCCCATAAAACCACCATTTCGGCCATGAACTTGAATTTGCATCTTATAAAACTTATAAACATATATTAAATGCTATTGTCGATGAATGCTTCAAAATCAAATCTTCTACCAATTTCAGTTAAAATGTTTCAAATTAACTTTTCAATCCAACGACAATGCTAGAAATCTTTTGATCTTGTGCTCCATAGTCCGTAAGAAGAAAAGATGAAACTCATGAACTGCATTAACAAGTTCGCTGCCAGGGTACGATATATTCGTACTTGGAAATCAGCCTAAAAACAGCAGTTTTTGGTTGCCTTATCAACAGCATAGCACCTTCGCTGATTGCGCTAGAGAGCTGTTCAAACCCTCATAAAGATTCGGCAAGTCTTCTAGTCTGCAATGAAAAAGTTCTTTGGTTTTGGGTTTTAGGTTCTTTGTGAGTAATGTCGTGCTATATCTGGAAAATGGGGACCACATACTGTCACAGGAGGGTGTGACACAAGGTGACAATGCAGCAATGGCAGTCTATGCCTTTCATTGATACAAGCACTGAGCAATGTAACTGCAAATAATGTGAAACAGGTACGGTTTGCAGAGGAGAGCTTTGCAGTCAGATCACTGGAACGTGTGAAAAAAACGATGGGAATACCTAACGGCAAAGGAAGGGACCAGATTTTGGGTACTGCCCAAAACTTGTGAAGATCATCCGTCATCATAAAAGACAGTGGTCTAACACTTTGAGAACCGGCATACGATATATTCGTACTTCGAGTTCAGCCTAAAATACAGCAGTTTTCGGTTACCTTACCAACACCCTAGCTACTCCACCGATTACGCTAGAGAGCTGTTCAAGGGCACAAACAGATCGGCCAGTCTAGTAGATTGCACTCGAAGAAAAATTTTTTGGTTGGGGTGTGTAGTTTTTTGTGACTGACGTCATAAGTGAAGTAGTTTTAGGGTCATTTTGGCTCATGTTGCCTGGCCTAGGGCTCAACCGCTAGGCCAAAGTGTTTCGCTGAAGTTTTCATTGGAAACTAGGCTCGAGTCCGAGTCTTTTGAGATTTTGATCGACTTTCTAGCGTTTCTGGTTCAAAAGTTATGACCTAAAATAAACAAATTATCTAATTAGCTACTTAGTCAAATATTTTTACTGACGTATATCACAACTTTTGAACCCGAAACCCCAGCAGGTCATCCAAAGTATCAAAAGACTCGGATTGTAGCCTAGTTTCCAGTAAAAACTTCAGCGAAATACTACCACCTAACGGTTGGCACCCAGGGCCAGG
>Ga0210059_1007893_pt1 | contig 16882 bp, 11 predicted proteins | sample Ectturendosymbi2_FD_188042 | JGI IMG/M metagenome (GOLD analysis project Ga0210059, IMG submission 188042) | Ecteinascidia turbinata endosymbiont from Florida, USA - Sample 2 (SPAdes) (version 2) | ecosystem: Host-associated > Tunicates > Ascidians > Unclassified | place: Key West, Florida...
TTTGTCCACTCACCTGTATTCGGCCCAAGCAGTTGTCCCATCCCAAGCACCCAGTTCAATTCGCAATCGACACAAGGAGTTTTCTGTTATTTGGTGGATTTTCTCGAGACCTGAAAATGTCGCAATATTGAGGTAAAAAGCAAACAATTTCGTCTCAAGAAACTTTTGCAGTGGGTGATCAAACCGCAGCGGGATGTAACAGACCAAAAGCTAATTCTCTGTGTGTCATCAAATCCCATGAAACAAAGACCGGATTCAACGCTTTCAGGTATAAAGTTTAATACATTTTGCAAAGGTGCAGTAAAAATATGATACTTACAGTTAATTTTATAATTTTCAACGCAAATACACAATATTTAGGGTAAGAATATTTTCGCACATTATTTGAAGTAACACTAATTTCGTTTGAAACTCACATGTGCTTCTTTTGAAATCAACGAAGGCTACAACACTAGAAGCCTACCCTTGCCAATAAATGATTTCGATCATTACAAACCTTACATGTGAATGCAAAATGCACAGTTTTAACAACAATCATATAATTCTCTTTTGAAATTTAAATTATTTCTTATATTTCTTTCAAAGGCAAAACGTTTTGCGCTACACTGTCTAATCCAGTGATTCTTAAACTTTTTTGAGCGCGACCCAAATCTGAGTTTCATGATCATCTCACGACCCAAACCTCAAACATTAAAAAAGTGTATTTTTTATTGTAGCTGAGCTGCCATTATAAATGAAGCTATAATCCACTTATGATGCAATAATCCACTTATGAAGCTAAATGAAATGCGTATGATGCAATAATAATGCCATGATGGAATTGAAAGAACTTGAAAATTGAATTTTGACAGATTTGATTCACTATGTCGCGACCCATTTTCTGACCCTCCGCGACCCACTTTAAGAACCCCTGGTCTAATCTGATGTAATGAATGGAGTCACCAATCCAGAATTCCGTTGAAAGATTTCCGAATCCCGTTTTGTATTCGTTCCAAGGTAAAACATTACTTGACCATCAAATCGACGCTGGAACACCTGCAACAAAGTGAATGCTTCAGAAAAAATGCACTTGTAAGATTTTTTCTGAATGTAAAAACTTCTAGACTCCTCTGTTGCGGGAGAAGCTAGGCGCACTAAAACGTCTTGCCCTTCAGTCTAGTAGGGCAGTGCTCTTGAAACGGGGTGTACCATAACAGCCACAAGCTTTCGTGAGTACGACGAGATGTATAGGGGCCCAACATAAAATCTGTAGCTGTGCATGGCGGCGAAAATGTTTACAGGGTGCACCATGCCTGTCATTGAAATGCAGCGATGAAAACATGCGTTTTTCCACTGAAGATTGTATAGACCAGTGCTCTTCAACCTTTTTGTCATCGTGGAACCCCTTGATATACTTTCGCGTTTGTCATTGAAACCCCGTTAACAAAAATTTGAAAAACACGAATTACTTGCCAGAAAATCAAATATTTCGTTATAGACACTTCAACAAATAAAAAGTTATTAATTACAGAAGTCGAAAAGCAAGACATTTCACGACTCGGTTGTTCTTGCATTTCTGGAATGTAGCTGCTACATTCAGAACTTCGTCATCTGGCAAAATGTATCCGCATCTCCAACATGTGCTTACTCTTTTCTAACTTTGGCAATTGAATTACATTTGGTCCGCTTCGGGTTAGGTGCCTCTTTTACATTTGAACTACATTGCTCATTACCGTCCACACCTTCGCTGTTATTATTTCGCTTCACGTCATGGGTGCAATTGTGTTGTAAAATGTGGGGGGACACCTTGGTGTGAAACCAATATGGTCATCGAGTCGATGCAGAAGTGACGTTTTATATAATACAGATTCCCAATCTTATTTCTAGAGGTGTTTTGAGAGCAACACTAATCACGCTTTGCCCTTGCAGATGGTTTACATATCATTATACAGAACTCATCTAATTCGTCATCGTCTAATTCACTCAATTCGTCACTTTTCCGTCGGTCCCGGCAGAATTCCTATCTTTTGTGTACATTTCAGTTCGTCTAATTCGCCATCGCCTAATTCGTCAATTTGTTTAATTCGTCACCTCTTTCTGTCTCGTAAAAGCGTTTTATTCGGCTAATACGTCATTTGCAGTTTCTCTTTTGATGTTTAAGCAGCTATTTTAACACGCGTGGGAATTCAAACAAATTAAGGATCTTTATCTGAGAATTGCTGCACCTCGCAATTTGTTTATCAAATTTATACACGAGGTGCGAAGCCCGACCCGACTCTCCATTGAGAGAACGTGGGAAGTCTGCAGTTTGTTAAAGATTTAAAAGGTGCTAGTTTAAATGGAGTCAAGATATAGTAGAGGAATTAATTGTTGTATTCAATTATAACGTCATGAACTTGTATTTTACTGGAAATAAGAGCACTATGTATACGAGTTACTATGATAAATATAGCAGCTTCTGTGATAGAGTTTTCGCCTGTTTGCCCAATTCGTCGCTTCGCCTAATTCGTCACTTTTTTCCTATCCCCTTGAGGCAACGAATTAGGCAAATTGTACTGTACTTAAAGTTGTTGCTGAGCACGGTAGTGTAATTCAGCCTGCTTCCATTAATATCGTATTTGGATACAAACAAGCACAGCAATATAGTAAAACACATCAATGGGGTTTTATCAGAGCTGTCAGTTGGAGTGCACAAAATGCACAATCGCTCTTACAGTATAGAACACTTCAGTTTTCATGCATTTTATAAGCAGTGTGGGTTACAGAGAGATGTGATGTCTTGTTCAAGTTGCTTAACTCTTACAAAGACGATAAATATTTTTCTTGCACATTACCGTTTTTTGATAAAGCTACATATCTTTTTAATTGTATTGGGCATCATTCATGCAGGCGCACCACTACCAAAATCTACATTGATGTCCTCTTACCAGCAGCAAAAAAATTTGGCCTAAAATTAGCGTAGCCTACTTCACAAAATGATTTCATTCTATTTTACAGTTGGTGGGTAGAGGATGTATCTTTTCAATCTCCCCTTGTTGCCCTCTGCAAACATACCCACACAGAGTTGTAAAAGAGCCTCGCTTTGAAGCCCGAACCCGGCGCGAGCCCGACATTTATTTTTCAAGCCCGATTTAGGCCCGAAAGCCAAATTTTCCGAGGGAGTTAAGATTTGCGCAACTGTAACAAAGTAACCAAATACGTTGTGTGCAAGTGCACGGTTTATCACACCCAAAATAGCAACCACCTTGGCCCAAACATTGGCATAATCTGGCACAAACGTAACATGTTAGTCATCGATAATACTGGGAATGTAATATATCTCAAGAAAAAAAGAAATTGTCACGAAACTATAGTTTCGTATATCTACGATAGCTCTATGGACATAAAAGAAACTTTGTAGGGTAGCTCTATAGATATAAAAAGCCGGCTTGTACTTGAAGGCTTCTTAAAACAAGTCAAGAATCGCGTGAGTGATTGACCACTTTGAGGCAAAGCCATCGCGTGCTAATTTCCTCACCGCTGTCGCCTTCTCAAAAACAGTGTAAGTCTAATCCCAGCAGAGAATAAAAGAACGCAGATGTTTGCCAAACAGAATTAGATGAAGAAAAATCACAATCACTTCACTCACAGAAGTTACTGTACTGCGGTGAGCACAACAAATCTGCGCCACGAAAGAAAACAAACGTTGCTCTTAATGCTATAAAAAGTTTTGTGTGCAGCCCCGAAATTGGCCCGACATATTTTGACAAACTTAAGCCCGAGCTCGGCCCGACCCGAAAAGCCCGGCCTGACTTATAACTCCGCAAAATGTCAAAATTTTTATTCTAAGAGTTCTACTTGCATAACGATGCTAAAATATATTTGAGATTAAATCAAAATGCACAATGGTGAATTGGCAAAAAATTACCAAGTTTCACCTTTAACAAGAAAAGAATGTTCAACAAAACTAGGAGTGATGTATCTGTAAAGCAAATGTTTGGCAAAACATTGCTGCATTGTGGGTTTGATTAAAGTCAAGTAAATAAGATGACTTACGAACCGATGCTTTCAGCACACGCATAACGTGTAAGAGTCAAGGAAAAACATATTTTGGATTTGTTGGTCACCATTGTCGCGACATTACAAGAAGTAAGGATAAATGTATATTTCATCCTTTTTTCTGAGTCAAGACCCTACGTTTTGAGCTATAGGTTAATATACAGCTAGGTAAATACTGTAGGAAACTTCTCCAACGTTTTGATTGAAATCCTGTTCAGTAACGGTTGAAAACAGTCTTTTGCGAAACTCCCCATCCCAAACTAAGTCTCCACAATGGTGCTTTTTTCTCTTCGGCAAAAGCTTCGCAGAGATTTGACTGAAAATCTAACTTTCTGACATATACATCATTAAATTGTACGCTGTCTGTTTCTGAATACGTGGCAATCAATGTTACAGCAGAGCCAGTTACATTTCTGCACGGAACAAATCATGGCTGTACTGTGGTCTCTCACATGTGCAGCTGTAATACTTTCACTGTTACAAGAAAATAACCTTTCCAACAGTATACCGCACAGGGTAAAATGTCGGACAGCAGCAGTTAACGATCTTCACAGTCTCTAGAAACTTGAAAATTGATAAAAATTATTTTATCGAAGCTAAACTGTATAAACTAACAGAATCAGTGATACCACACCAAACTCTGTTTCAACATGAACTTGGCTATGTGTGGCTTACCGTCTAACATTTAAAAGCTCTTCACATAAGAACGTGACAAACATCACTTTTATCAGGGTTCTTTTTTAAGGAAAATGTTAGGTACCCGGTACGGATTTGTAGGGACCCAATTTCTCTGATTCTATGGACCCGATTTTCTCTGAATTTAGGGACCTGATGATAATTTTCTCTGATCCTAGAGACCCAATTTGAAATTCTAGGAAGACGAATCGGGTCCCTAAAACGCCTTAAAAAACCTGCTTTTATTTTTGAAACTTCTCCGAATGCAAAACCAAAAGACAAAAAAGTCGAGGGACATGGCATATTATGTCCGCCCCGCCTGAAAAAGTGGGGGGTACACGTCCTCCCTGTCCCCCATCAAATTGCGCCCATGCTTCACGTACTAAAATATGCTATTTGCTTCATCTGGATGACTAAAGAGTAAAAAGTTGGTTTTGACACTGTTTATATTCCCACAAAGGTTGAACAGCAGCTCTAGTCTGTGACGCAGTCTACTCTTTACTAGACTCCAGGGTTCCCAAACTATTTTCACCAAAAAAAACAGACCTTGTGCTAAAAAAGTCAGAAAAAGCCAGATGGCAGTTTTAAGGCATATACACATAAAACATGCATAAGCAAACACAGAATAGACATTAAAACCCGTCAGAAACATCGATATCAAAATTATAATCTTTAGAAGCATTTTCTTTCCCTATGATTACCTTGTCTTACATTTGTTTCTTATCTGCAATATTCTGTGCACCCTGCGTGGTCAGAAGAGATTTGTAATAAATATATGCAACTCAGATAATAATGTTTTGCCAGAGCCAAGCTTTTCCGACTGAAAAACAGCCAGAAACTTCCAGATTTGTCTGGCTTTTTTATTTCCAAAAAAAGCCAAAGATGTTCAAAAAAAGTCAGAATTTCAAAATCTCGCTTCAAAAGAGGCAGATTGGCAACCGTGCTAGACTCAGGCTGAGTGTACTTTCTACTCAGTCTACTTTGAACTGTACATTGGCAATATCGTATAACTATGATGCAAGAATAACGTTTTTCTTAATTGCACAAGTGACGCAACAACTCCCGATATTTCTTATTCCCCTATTTATCTGCCCTCAACCTCCTGTATAACTAACTGGCCTACATGGAGTCTGAATGCGGCAAGGTGATCTAAAAAATTTCATATTGAAACATCAGCATACTGAAGCAAAACATTATTTTCCCTAAGATACGAGGAATCCTCACGGAAACCTTGAAACTCACGGAACCCCACTACATCTTTTGCGAACCCTAGGGTTCCGCGGAACCCCTGTTGAAGAGCACTGGTATGGACACAATGTACGATAACTGAAAAAAATGCTCGGAGTTCTGTTCAAACAAATGTGAACCAATACTTCTGTGCACCATTTTAATAACATAATGTTTGAGAACCAATCTAAAGCCAAGCATTTAAATCATTTTGTTTATATTCAAAAAACATTTTAACTAGCAATATTTGAAACTCACCCTCCACTGTTTATAGCAGTATACTGATTCACCAGATCGAAGTAGCTGAACACCGTTCTTGTTCGAAGTCAAGCACCTTTGAGATCTTTCCAGCAACGAATTTTTTTCTTTTGCAGCCTTCAACTCCGCAGCAATCCTGGAAACGTTGCTGGCAATGGCTGTGAAGCGGAGTACTGATGTAGAAACGGATATATCTCACCGATTAAATGAAAAAAGCTTGAAAATGTACTTCGCAGATAACCAAAAAATGGAAATAGTGGTATCATATTGCTAAAATGTTTGAACATGGTTCCAAACATTTTAAGAGCACAGGCGTGTTTTTCAACAGCTCTGTAATTGTGTATTACATCTTGTCTCAGGCTCATCATACCCGAAAAAAACATGCTTATTGTATGCCGAAATGCGTTTGTTTTCAAGGGCAAACACATTTTCGGTAAGCGTAAGTAAAAACCAAAAAAGCAGGACAAATGTAAAAAGTCTACCAGTAGTCTTTCTTAACTATCGGCTGAAGGCCAAAATTGTATTCTGCTTGAAGGTTCTACTGATACATGCGAAGGAAATAAATTAATTTGTGACATGAAATTGTGTTATTTTCAGTATTAATTTGGATTGTTTATGTCCACAAGGTTCTTTTATCTAGGCAATTTGGTAAACCAAGGTTCACCATGAGTCATGAGTAGGGCAACCAAAAGTCAATAAAGTTAAAATTTTTCTGCCGTTTCTAAAGTTCATGAAACGCCCATAAACTAGATTTCACGCTCATACCATGAGCGAATCCCAAGTTATTAGGCCAAAAAAAGTCAAAATTCATCATTGGGTCAGAATTTACCCTTAGGTCAAAATTTTCTTGCAGCAGAGTTTTTTTCTCTTCATCGTATACTTTATGGAAACTCTAACAACGGATATTGACATGTGTTTGCAAGTTTAGTTGCAATTCTGCAGTTTTGCAGTAATAGTGGGTTTGTTGTGGCGTCTGGCGTAATGATGCTGTTTTGCCCACTACTGGACGATCGAATAGTATATACATGTAAGATAGGGATGGTAAGGCAAGAAACGTGGTCTTGCAGTACTTGGTTTGGTAAATGCTCAATCCATTATGCATATAAGGTTTCAACTTTGTGATGTTCTCAGGTTTGACTCTACTGTGGTTATTTATGTACTTATAAATATATCATCCCCAAAATTAAACAACGAAATATTTTAAAATTTCGAAAGATCAGTGCATGCATATGCTTCTGGGTTAACCTTAACACCTATGGCTGAATTATTTTGCGGTTGCAAACGCTGAAAGATTATAGGTCAAAATAAAAGTCAAATTTTTGCGAATTATAAAGTCAAAATTTTACGTTTTTAGGTCAAAAATTGGTTGCCCTGGTCATGAGTTCGAATCGGATTGTCTTTTGGGGGAATTTCCTCTTGGGACGTAATTACGAAGTTTGCTCATCCGTCAAAAGGTCAAACATGTTTTTGCAAAAGTACAATGTAGACCTAATGCACAGCTTTTGTTTTCACACTTCCGACATGCACTGTAAACCTGGCGGTAACCTCCTTCATTTATTCACACATAAAGAGCCGGTTGTCTGGAAACTTGCCCAACCGCAGACCGCCGGCCCAAGATATGTTCGTAGACCGGTGCACAATATACTCGTACTTCACTTCAAATGCCAACCGTTGAGATCCGGGTCGCATGCTTTCCTCTATTAGGTATGAACATTTCGTACAAGTCTCTGGCAACCAGAAACATATATTTATAATGTTATTTGACGTACGGTGTGGTCAGGAGAGCATTTCAAAGCAACCATGGTATATTTTGCCTGGATGCATGGCGGATTTGCTTGCAGTCACGCACGCGTTTCGCAGAGTGCGGAAATAAGATCGGCCTGCTGTAGCCATGTGGCTGATTGTCTCGTCACATTGCATTTCACTGGGAGCGGTTTCTAATGTAATGTGGATAAACAATCACTCAGAAATTTTCTTACTGACTTAAAACCTATCATGTGGTGTTTTGATCATTTTTGCTTGAGCATAAATATTTTTTTCGGCAGCAAGTAAATGCTTCAGCCGCCTTTTTCGACGCTGTTTCACAAACATTCCTTCTTGGCAGATTTCACATGACCCGTTTTTGTAAAGCATTAGTGAACGCATGCCAATGCAGAGTGCATAAATAATTACTCAAGAACTTTTTCACTGAGTTAAAAATTATCATGTAGAGATTTGACGATTTTTGCTTGAGCATAAATATTTTTTTCGGCAACAAGTACATGCTTCAGCCGTCTTTTCGACGCTGCTTCACAAACATTCGTTCTTGGCTTATTTCAAATGACCCGTTAGTGTAAAGCATTTGTGAGTTCATGCCAGTGTGATGTGGATATAAAATTAGTTTGAGGTGGAATATCGTGTGAAAACTTGACAGTTTTAGCTGCTGCAAATTTTTTTTATTTTCAACAGCAAGTAACTGCTGGTGTCGTCTGTTCGGCTGCTTCAAAAACATAGTCGCACTTGGCAATGCGCGCTGCTTCACAAACATTCGCACTTGACAGTCTTCAAACGGCCCGTTAGCGCAGTCTTTGTGAGCCAGAAAGGGCGTTGCGAAGAATAGCACCCATTCATTTGCAAAACAGCAGTAATTCAGTGATCGCGGAGTGTGATCTTTTCGCTGCTTGCCAACAATGCACGCCAATGGATATTTAGAGGTCAACAGAGAACAATAAAGGTTGCTGCCAACAATAGCTCGCATTGCGCCCTTGCCGCTCGTCTCTTACCATCGCAACAACGTCAAGCACCTGAACGTGCGTACATAACTTTTTCACAAATCTCAAACCATATTTACGACCAGCTGGTAAAAATGTTGTAGTTTTTTCCTCTCGTTTCACGCACTGTCATCTTGACATGCGGCTGCTATAAGGTAATCACAACATGTTCTGTGGTATTCACATTTTTTCTGCAACAACAGCAGCAGAAGCGTTGCTTTTCAGCATCCAAGAGCTGACAATTGTCGAATGCTCAGGCCGCGTGCAAATAAATTTTGCGTTGTTTTTTTGTGCAAAGAAAATTTTGTGTGGCTTTTTCATGCGAAAATAAAATTTTACGTTTTTTCGTGGTACAATATGCGTAATAATTTTTTTTCGTAGTTCAGTTAGTGCAACAAAAATATCTATGAACGTTTTACGTATGGAAACGAAAAAGTGCTGTACATTTTAGTGAAATCGAATCTAAACTGAGTTATTTAGCGATAGGCAAAGCACAGCGGAACGCATGTGCGTCTTCGGACGGAGTCGAAAAGCAGAAATGCTGTCTAGGACCAGGCGATATAAAAACTGTTATAACTTTTCTTCTCTACACTTTTTTGATTTAAAACTTGGCAGGATGCTTTGTAACAGCTGTAGCAACCGTTTCTGTTATTTTTGCATTTTTGCCGTTGTTGGATTAGGCGCAATATACTTTCAAAATCAGAAAACAGCCAATCCACCCTAGTTTTCATTTTTTCCCTCCAAAAGAAGTGGAAAAATTATTTGATTTCGATTTTCGTAAACTACACAATGTGGCCAGCGTTTTTGTGCAGAATTTGTGTTCCTATCGTGCATGGTTTCCCATCGAGAGCCTTTTTAAAACAATCCCTTGCCCACTCAAGCGTCAGCGCGAAAACCATACCGGCGTTCTAGCGTCAGACAGCATTCACGAATGTATTGTGGACAGGCGGACAATTACTTCAACAAAAAATTTATGCAGATTTGGATGAGACTTTTCGACAGAGCGCTGAAAAATCAGCTACTGAAGGAAATTGTTCAATAGGTTTAAAGTCATTTTAAAATTTTGTTGAAAACTGCATTACGCTCATTGTCAAAAGAAACCAGGGCAGTTTTGTGTTCTTTTAGCTAAAGCACAACTATTGAACCAGAACTATGGCGTTGTAACAACATAGACACGAACACCTGGTGCAGGTGATAGCTATGCTCTTGTTTTCATCACTGACAACATTCGCAATTACTAGGCAGTCTTGTTTTCGCGACTCGCAGGACATTTCGCAATGACTTGTAATTTTTTTAAGTTTGATGAACGTTTCACAGACAAAGACTTATTTTTTCAACCTAATCACATGATTGCCTTGCAATAGTAGCCTTCAGAAGCCTAGGCCATGAACGGGTATAAGATGGAATAGCCATGCAGCTTTGGTTTTGGCGTACACGCTGAAAAGAAGTGTGTTCTGACCCTACAGAACAGCTAACAAATTGCGTATAAAATTTTTATAAATGTTTTGTTAAAAAAAGTTTGAATCCAAAATACTCGTTTTTTGGCCCTTGCTGTTTTGCTTGGTGTTGTCAAAAATCTTCCTTTTCCATCTGTCTCAGCGACAAATCCGCTTGACGGACATTGTTTCCCTGGCAGCAACAGAAGCCAAAGATGAATTGCAGATTATCTCCTACATTTTTCCTGAAACGCATGACTTTCCTTATTGCTTCAATTTCTTTTTCCAGGACTATATTTTCCTGAATGGATAAAAGCTTTTGTCTTAGAGTGGTCAGCGCTTACCAACAGAGTTATTTGCATGTATGATATATGTGTAAAAGGCTCTGCTGCGAAACGGCCTACAACCAAACGCAACACTCTCAAAGAAGAAGCAAATTTAAGAGTTTACTTGCAATGCAAATTTTCATCCTCATAATCTATATTATTTCATACATTTGGAAGGATAGGTGGAAGCGTCGGCCCCCGAAATTGGCTTAGACATAACTTTCACTAACATTTTCCATCTTCGTTGACTCCACATCAATAAGACGCTCATCCTAATGTTAGATGTGTGCCTGGAGAACTGTCATGTCACATGCACAACACATTACACTTCACAAGGATTTGAAAAATGCTGATCTGTGTTTGTTTGAAGCAAAAATATTTAATCCGTTTTTGGTAATCTTTCACATGAATGAAATAATGCATCTCTTGTCAAAAAGGAAGTAGCTCAACATATAGAGAATTGCTAACTGAAAAGCTGTGCACTTCGCCCTACTGCATGGAAACGTTATCTGTTCGTGAAAACTCCGACTTTCTTCCTTGCAATTCGATGGCACCTTCTGCCGCCATTGGACAAGGTACATGAACACAGGTGAATTAGCAGATAAAAGTGAATAAATGAGAACTTTCCAACTTCTACGTAGTAAAAAACGCCATTTATCTTAGTGTGAAATAATTTGACTCAAGCAAAAAATGGGAAGAGTACGCGCACAAAAATATTATGTAAGCCTTTGTGGTCATTAAAACAGCCAAATAACCCTATGGTAGCTACAGTAACTTCCCTAGGGTATAATGGCATGCGCTAAAAATGCCCTGAGCTTGTGTAGTCTAGAAATGCGCTATCGTAGAAAGTCTTCTACTCCATGCTTACGTTCCTTGTGGCATTTCTCCTGCGTCATTTTCTGCTGTGGGTGCTTAGAATTCGATTGATTTTCATTTTCATACGAACTATAACTCTTCGATTTCCAAGAGCAAAATATTTTACTCCCCTGTGAGCTTCTTTGAATGTTATTACACATCCAATTGCCTATTCATAGCAAAAAACGTTCGAACTAGAAAAAAAGTTTGACAAAAATGTTTCAGAATGCAGTATGTTTTCAACTGATGCCGTAAGATAATTTTTTTAACTAAATACCTTTTGAATGAAATAAACAAAATTCACACATCAGAGCTTACTCACCGTTGATGTCATCTCTTATTTGCTCCTGGAACATTACGATGCCATCTGTTGAACCAGGTTCGCCTTTCATTCCTTTGAAACCTTTCTCACCACGTGGTCCTACTGATCCAATCGGCCCAGCTTTTCCAGGAGGCCCAATATCGCCTCTTTGTCCTTGGCGAATGCCACTTCCAACAAATGCATTGTTTAAAGGGCGGTTTTCATCTCCACAGATGGAGACAACTCTGCATTCCTGGCAGTGAACCAGGCTCTTCGCAAGAGTCAAACCCATCACCATCACGTGAACAAACATGCCGATTGTACAATTAACCACAGATAACGCAAGGCTGGAGGACGTAGGCTGAACCTCAATAGGAAATAAAAGTTCATTACAAAGCAATTGAAAACGTTGTGTTAAAGACGAGGTAATCTGTGCTGTGTGTGACACATATGAGTACACAACATGTTTTCGGAAAAATGTTTTGAAGCGCAATGCTATTAACATACACCAAAGTTAAAGTATGTAACTGGAATGCTACTTAAAATTTTCTGTACTTCAGTAGCTACGTAAATTAGTTCACGCTGGTTAAGATGTTTTCAGATTTTTCCCAAAGTCAAGCTTCTTTATTTTTTGCAAACGTTTAATTAAATTGACGTGCTGTATCTGCGAAATCTTTCCAAAAGCTGTTTTTTCTGCATCATTTTCTTTTTGGCAAAACAAAGAAGAGAAACCAGACCAGATGTTTGATGGAAATTTGTTAAGATAAAGTAAAACACATTGTTGCCATGCATCCTAGAAAATGTGCAATTAGAAATTGATAAAGAATTTTCATTTGCTTTCTCGCCAGTGTTAACTTGGTTTCACGAGAATCAGAGAATTGCGTAGGGTGAAGATCAACTTTGTTATTTTTTCTAAGGAATATGGTTTTGCTTATTTGCAGTTCAGTGCTTTTCATGCCAGCACTCAACCTTGATGGAATTATTTGCAAAATACTATGAAAGTTTTTATACATTTTCAAGATAACTTTACCGTTACCAACGGTCGACACCTTCAAATTACTCTGAAATTACCAACGGTCGACACCTTCAAATTACTCTGAAACGTAACTGCTCCTAGTTATACTTATTTTCATTGAAACTTTCTCCAGCTATCGTGAAAATCAGAAAAAGTTTGAAATTTCAGTAGAAACAAACATCCCAACAAAATATTCAGCTGTGATATGACATTTTCTTAGCTATGAAGACATATTTGCTAATCTAAACTTTCTGCAATCATCGTGGTAGCTTTTTGGCACAAGATTTTGTTACGCAAAGTGCTTGTTTTAAGCAACGTCTTGTTAAATCTTTAAATAGCTTCCTTCTGCTAACAGTAAACTTTTTTTTCACTGGCACACGACTTGGTTTTTACAAATTCTGTAAGCATTGCAAAAGGAATGCATCCACTGCTGCTGCAAAATCACTGTTTCGAGTATAGCTTTTTCATCATTTCCTTTGACGTCAAGGAAGTAAAATATTGCCAGGTAGATTTCCGTTTCTTTGGGAATGAAATTGCTGTGTGTTTGGAAGGTTCTGCACGAACACTTGCTGTACGTTACCAATCTGATCAACGCAAGCCAGCCAACCGGAACTATTTGAAATTCAGAGCGTAGGCATTTACAGGTTTGTTTTCATTTACAGTATCGTTTTCGTTCGCTAAAACTTTAACTTAACGACCAATGATCAAATTGGGCAAAAGCAAATAATCACAGATTTGACAAAATTTGAAGCAATAAGACTCCAAGACATATCTGTTTTTTTCCTGCTTGCAAACGAATAATGCTGATGATAAATCGAACGTACATGATAGCTGTGGGTAACCACCAAACATGTATTTCTTCACAGAACTACGTTACAATGCCTGTATATACTGTACTTATCACGGTTGATGCAATCCCCTTACCAAAGTTGAAGGCATGTATTTCTGTACAGGCCCTTGTCACACTGCCCGTAGATACTTCACATTTGCTGCAGTCCCCTACCAAATTTAAAAGCCTTCCTGGTTATGCTTGCAATGGATTTGTGTATGTAGCAGCGATGAGCTACACATATCTACAAAACTGCTACCAGTTTTGTCTCTAAGAGTGGCAGTCACCTGTTCAGCTTAGTGGAAATGCTTGACTTTTCCAATTAGGTGCTTGTTTGTTGAATCAAGCATAGAATCTGTCTCATGCATCACGAAATAGCTTTGCGCTCAGTATAATCTCCTCAAGTCACTTTAATGCTTTACACTGTTTTTGTGCAACACACATTCACCATTTTCTTTTGCCACATTTTTCGCCGTGGACACTTTCTTGATAATGCAAGCAAAAGTATTAACATGTTTCCAATGCAGTTACACAGTGTTGCGCGTTTCAGGAACGTTGTGGGACATGAGTGCATCCATTTTCACGTTATGTTACCATTGTTAAGTTACGCAACTATTGTTGCGCTTTCAAGCATCTCAGCAAAAAGAGAAAGTGTTAACTTTCTGAGCGGCAAATCCTGCGCGCTGGCCGCGTGATAAACATGGAGTAATTTAAGGTGGTTTCTATTTATTATGGATACCAAGGCGTAGGCTATTTGGTTCGCAGCATTTGGCAAACTTGGTGTTCATCTGTACAACCAAACCGTTTCTAGTATTTACTCAGCGCAATCAACTAAATTTTTGTGTCGCAGCTCACCATATGCCGCGAAATGTCTCAAGCGCCTGATTCGACGAAATCTTTTCATTAACTGTAAATTTTGCAACGAGCTTCACCAATACATTGAAAAGAAGAATGTAGAAGTCACACCAAATGAAAATATATTCGATGTTTGTAAAACAATTGATTTGAACTTCAGCGAATTAGATCGATAAATGAAGCACAAGACCTTGAGCCGTGAACCACAGTAACATCTGCAAAAAGGGATCAACTGACAACGTTAATCCGCGAGATATAAAGGTGTTTATGTCGACCACCACGTTAATTAATCAATCTCTAAGGGGATTAAATATTTAATTGTTGTTTTTAGGCCATAACTTGCCTACCACTGTGGCTAGATGGCCAGTCAAGAATGCAGATTTTTGCCTAGTTCAGTGGTTCTCAAACAATGGCCACTTGGCTCACTAAGATATTTTTTTTCATTCCTGGGAGTAAATTTGTTCCAGGGAGGAAGTGGGGAGGAAAAGCAGTGGGTTAAAACCCTTAACTTTTGATTTGTTTATTCAACACATAAGAAAAACTTCACAGCGAGGTTGGTTTACAGCAGAGGTTATCAACTTTTTTGCTGTAAGGAGACCAATCAAAACTTACAAGTTTGTTAGTGAGCCGCACTATAGAAATTTTGACACAAGTCAATTGACACATTTTGCTTTATAGCAGAACGAAGTCTGTTGCTCAAAATATTAAAGGTTTTATTGAAAGACTGCTGAGAGCCGCAAAAGGTTGCTTGTGACCCGCATGCTGTTCTCAAAAGAGTGGTCTTTTGGTTGACAACCACTGGTTTAGAGGGGAAATGTCTACAGACGCAAGTACAAGCTGCTTTAATTGCAGTGACGTCATAGTAATGTCTATTTTGTTCATAATCGTCTGTTGTTTCGCAGTGGGTAGTGTTGCGATCGGAAATCCCGAGCGGCATGTGCGCAAAGCTTCGCCCTGTGGCAGCAAGCAACAATAGAGTTCACATGCCATGATCACTCTATTATTGCTTGTTCGCGCCACATACTGTATATGTATGGTGTTGTTCTTCACGCACATCCCGTTCGTGGTGAATCACACATTTAACGCAACACCGCCTGAGCGGTTGCAACAGTAGCTTGAAATTTTGCAATTATCTTTATTGTGATCTTTCTTGGGGCGGAAATGACATTGTTTGGGTTTGTAAGGGAGGAATGCGAAAAAAACTTTGAAAACAACTGGCCTAGTTCATTTTAAAGGAAAATGCGGGTAAACAGCCCCGTGAAATTTTTCTCAGGCCCCGATTAAGTCGTCCTTTAATCTCACGTAGTCGAGACGTCACACGACACCAACAAAGGTTCAAACCAAAAAGTGTCCAAATTTTTTAAATCGAAGTTCGGAGACTCTCTGCTTCAGTAGAGGGTTTGAACAGCTCTGCATCTCTATCGGTTCTTCTTCTTTTGAGCAGGTTGTTCTAACCACTGTTAGGCCGCACAAGATCTCGGGGCAGATGTTGTGTAGCCATTCGATGGTCTTATCGTCCAGAACCGTCAGGCTGTGAAGTCCATGAGGGGGTCGATGGATTGGACATTGGAGGACAACATGGCCGACGGTTTGTTCTTCTGCGCCACACTCACAGGCCGCAGAGAAGGCCATACCCCATTTGTAGAAGCAGGAGCGGAAACGCCCAGTGCGGAGACTGTTAAGCCGGACCCAGGCTCTTCTTCGGAGGGAAGCTCCGGGGATGTGGGTGCCGGTGTCGAGGATGAAAATGCAGAGTCTTGAAGGATTGTCCGCTCACTCTGCATTCCACTGGTGATCCGCCCACTGCGCCGCATGTGTGTTGTTGTTGTCAGATGAACTGATGAGTTATTGTGCGGCGGGTACAAATGGGTGTCTCAATTTGAGGCGCCGTGAATCTGCACTCGATGGACGGGAGAGCGCTGAGTGGAGCAGGTATCCAGGCTCCATGGCACGGCGTGCTAGAGACGGTGGAGCTCCATTCCGACGAAGCTCAGCAGGTTGGATGCCTGCGAAGATTGGAAGATTGTCCGCAGGTGTAGGATGCAGGCATCCAGTCACAATTCGTAAGGCGTCGTTGATGGTGGGGTCGATGAGACGGGTATGAGCACTGCGGCACCAAACAGGCGGGCAGTACTCTGCAGTTGAATGAACCAGGGCTAGGGTGGCTATTTGCAGAGTTGTTGCTCCATCACCCCAACCGGAGCCAGCAAGCTGCCTCAAGAGCGCGACGTGTGATGTCAGTTTCTTGCGAAGTGACTCAAGGTGTCGGCGATACGTGAGCGACCTGTCCAACGTTACTCCGAGGTATTTGGGCTCGGAGCAGAAGAGCAGGGTTTTG
>Ga0210059_1007894_pt1 | contig 16880 bp, 10 predicted proteins | sample Ectturendosymbi2_FD_188042 | JGI IMG/M metagenome (GOLD analysis project Ga0210059, IMG submission 188042) | Ecteinascidia turbinata endosymbiont from Florida, USA - Sample 2 (SPAdes) (version 2) | ecosystem: Host-associated > Tunicates > Ascidians > Unclassified | place: Key West, Florida...
AACTGCACTAAAAGAACACGTTGCAGTATTGCATTACGAGACCGCAAGCACAACGCAACTGCCGCGGGGTGAACACAGGGGCACAATTAAGGATTGCAAGATTGCAGGCACCACTACGTGGCAACGATAAAGTAATCATACATTCATCAAAATATGCCTCTGGTGTATGTCAGTAAAAATGATCGGGTCATTCCATATCAAATCACCTAAAAAAAGACAATTCTAAACCCTACCCTTTCAGAATTTAATGAAATTTGGCATACATGTTGGTTTCAGTCCCCAAACCTCAAATCTAAAATTTTTCAGTGATCGGCTTCCAAGATATGGGGGGTTAATTTTTTGAAATTTTCGAGAAAATAAGGGGGGGCGCACAACTTCAAAACACCATCCACAGCATGAAATGGAGACAATTTTGTTAAATACAGACTACAATGTAATTTTCGTAATTTTCAGTATCTAAGTCTCAAAACAGTATCTCATATACTTTTAACGTAACACAAAGTTTCACTTTTGCAAAGAAGTTTGCACTGTTAAAACACCAAAAGATGTCAACACTGAAAATATATTTTACTGTTCTGACAAGAATTTCATGCAGTAGATTATACTGCAAACAAATTGAGGTACTCTCAAGACATTCTGTTGGATCAACATTTGGCAACATTTGCAATTTGGTAGCACCATAAAATTACAAAGTTATTAGGAATACACTGAACCATTAGGGTTAGTTCAACATACAAGGTGTTCAACTGTTCACACAAGTAAGAACTCAAGATTCTTAGTGTCTATTTATGGCAAATTCGAAAGAACATGGTAACTTTTACAGGACTTCATTTTAAATTTTGCTGGAAAATGTTGAAAACCTTATACCTTGCTCAAACAGTTTAACATGTACATATTACTTATTGTAGCTAATACTTATGAAAGCAATATTTATTGTCTATAAAAAAATATAACGATTTCATACACTGAATTCAGAATCTGAATAACACATACCATTGCTTCTTCTTATGTTGACACTGGTTCCTTTGACTAACCCACCAAAATCAACGTTCATGTTGGCAGCAGTGCTCTCAATGATTTAATTGCAAATGTTACTGTAGTACTGCAAATCTAAAATAGGAACCTATAAACTTATCTGCACAATCAAGAAGATAGATCAAGAACTCTTACACAAGCAGAGCACATTCTTTACACATCAACATGAATTTAGGATTATACAAGATTGATATGCAACACCTCTCAATTTTACTAAAAATTGTGACCATGTCTGCATATTTAATCCACTAATGACGGGTTGCACATTTGTTTATAACATGCTGCTTGCTCATTTACACAATGATAACAAAAAATCAAGCATGACACTAATAATACTACGTTTATAATCTAAAACTGTTTTTGCAAAATTGTGCTAAAAAAGTTTCTGCTATGCACTACTACTGGAGCATTTGAAACAACGATTCATGGCATTTTGCATAGTTGACATTCCAGGCATGTACCATAAATTGTTCCTCCAACATCTTTATTCTAAATACCTCTATTATAATAAAACAGCAGTAGCTAACACTTAGGTCTCCTGTAGTGGCAGTGATGAATCACTTGGATCACAACATGTGCTTCCAGAAAAACTGAAGCTGCCCCAGAAACAGAAGTTTCTTTTACATAGGCATTTTATGTTCATACTTATGTGAACTGTGCTTCATTATTAATGTAATTGGTATTGATAGCAGCTGGACTGTTTCTAGAGTTGCAGCCTGTTATGTTTACATATTCAACAACCTAGGCAAAGTTGCAACCATTATATGAGCACATCTGGAACTGCTCAATGCATGATGTACGATACGTATTCCAAAGACACTTTTTCGTCATTTGAGTGAGTTGTTACAATCCACTGCTTAGCCATACTTGATCTTGGGGCAGGTGTTGAGCAGTCAGTCGATTGTCTCATTTCATCCACATCCGTCAGGCTGTACAGCCCATGGGAAGGTTGATGGATTAGACATTGGAAGACAACATGGTCGACAGTTTGTTCCTCTACGCCACACTCACAAACCCCAAAAAAGGCCATACCCCATTTGTGCAAGTAGGAGCACTTGAACGTCCAACACCACTGCAGAGGCAGTTAAGGCGGACCCACGCTGTTTTTGGCAGGGCCATTCCAGTCTTGAGGAAAGGTGCCAATATCAGGAATGAAAGTACGGAGTCTCAGTGTTGTCCAACCACTCTGCATTCCATTGGTGATCCATCCAGAGCGCTGCACTTCTATTGTTGTCAGATGAACTAATGAGTTATTGTGCGGCAGGTACAAATGGGTGTCTTGATTTGAGACCCCGTGCATTCCCACACGGTAGACAGGTGAGCACTAAGTGGAGCAAATGTCCAAGGTGAGCACTAAGCGGAGCAAATTTCCAAGCTCCATGGCATGGCGTGATAGAGACAGTGTGGCTTCTTTGCAACAAAGCTCAGCAGGTTTGATGCCTGCATCCTACACGAGCACACAACCTTCCTATTCTTGCAAGCATCCATAATTCACAAGGTGTGATGATGACGGGGTTAATGAGGTGGGTGCGTGCACTGCAGCACCAGACAGGAGTGTAGTACTCTGTTGTTGAATGGATCAGGGATAAGGTGGTTGTTCCCAATGTTGTTGCTCCAGCACCCCAGCCTGACCCAGCAAGCCACCTCAAGAGTGTGACACATGACGTCAATTTTTTGCGAAGTGACTCGAGGTGTTGGCAATATGTGAGCAACCTGTCCAACGTTACTCAAAGGTATTTGGGCTCAGAGCAATAAGGTAGATTTTTGTTGTTGTGGTTGAATTTAGGCTCACGTTTAGCTTTCTTCTTGAGGTGGAAGATTGCCAACCCTGTTTTTGTAGTGATGAACTTCAACTTCCAGGTCTGGAGGTATTCATCTATGGTTGCCATGTACTGGAGCATCTAGCTTGGCAAAAGGGGGTCTGTCATGCAAGGGTAGGTTATGATAATACTTTTCACAATAAAACCAGGTTTTCTACAGATGTCCGAAGGCATAACTAACCTTGGCTAATAACCTAGCAGAAATAGCTATTTAGATAGTGGTACTGGTAGAGCCCTGATAAGGCTTTTTTGGGCTGATGCCGATGTTTTTCAGTTTTCCTTGATGATAACTGACGTCAACGCCAATAATTTTTGCATTACTCAAAACAGTTCAAAGACATTACAGTGCATTTTTTCCTTCAGTACATAAGCCACATAAACAAATGGAATAATTATACAAATTTCAATAGAAAGAGCAGAATGTGATAAATTGGGAACATAATACAAACAAGCAATATTAAACACAAATGACGCAAGCATGAGAGCAAAGAGTAAAATGAAGATGACATTACATAATGTGTGACTCAATACAAACACTGATGAAACCATTACTTCACTGCTGTGAAGAACTGTACAACGTGGAATTCTGCACAAACCTGGGTCACTAAAATAGTCAACCATCACAGCACATATTCTGGTTTGTTTGCAGGCAGTCATCTGCTTACCACGCAAAAACCGCAAGCGTATGTTACGTCATAGAGCAGTTTAATGGGATGATTGTGAAGTGGTCTGTATATTACAGGCTTCCAAGAAAAATTCCAGGCCTTCATATAATGATATGACACACTACTTGATGTAGTCAGAGGGCTGTGCGCTATAAGGAGCAAGGCAGAGAATTTGTGCTAATCAATCAGAGACAAAGTAGAAACTTGGGCTTCTGAACACTCCGTGCAGAACAATAGTGTAGGGATTTTGTGAACAAATGCTCCTGATATATATCGGTGACATTCCATCAATATGATATATCAGCGACATTGCCATATTGGACTTGCGGAGTAAGAAATTTTGAACCATGTGCATTTGATGCAATATCAATTTAGATCGTTCAAAAATGTTGATGGTTTCATGTCATTCCACAAGCACTATTTCGACAAGCAGTGTTGTTGTTTTGTAATGACGCTACGCAACTTTAAGAGAGAAATGCTGTTGCCTGTTCCAAATCACCCACATTAGAGACCTGTAGTGGCAGCGTTAGATATTTGATCAGTGTTAATGCTGAGTACCTGCAGTACAAGGGGCCTGTCATGACAGCTAAACAGACCTCTGGATGCACCCCTGTTGCCATGTCTTTGCTTAGCACCCCTTCCACTGCCTGTCAGTCTCAATCAGCATCCATGACTACACTATGTGGGTTTATAGGTATGGTGAAACAACACAAAAGACTGCACAACATGGGTCAATGCTTCAATTGTGATGATTGTTAACTTGATTAATGTGACTGTAATGTGAATTCAGCCATGTTTAATGTGCTTGTGACTATTGACAGGCTCCACATTTTATGTTATCTTAGCAATGACTTAACAGCTTGGCTGTAGCCAAGAGTGCAGCAATGTAGCAGTTGCCTTTGATGTGTTCCACAAATTTCAGTATGAGGTTAACTATGGATGACTGTCCAGTAATCAGTAAATTTTTTAATAATAATCATTTATTACAGACCCACGGTCCATATTACAGTCGAAATCATATAACACAAGAACACAAAAAATGGTTAGCCATACAGTAGTGGATAACAGAATCAGTGTTTGCACATGACCAACACTGATAGGAGCAAAACACTTTAACTGCACTTCTCACTTTTTGTATGCTTGGTTTTTATACATTGCACACAGGATTTTTTTACTACACAAAAGCAATACTGATGAAACGCAACACCAAAAAAATGCACCAACAACTATTGCAGTTGCCCGCCATCATCTAGAAGCATTGAACAATTGAGGAAGTATGAAGATTTGTGAAAAGTAGTAGACATTTGAAGCAATCAGATAAAAAAGTTGGATGAAGATGCACAGCATATAAAATATCGATATCAATTTTTTTTAAGCAAGGCAAAAGGTCCTGACACAATAGCTGAGCTGGTATGGGTGAACACTTGTATTTCTGTGCATGTAATGCGTATAATAATTCAGTAGGCACTATTATACACAGAACATACGTGTTTCATACTAGTCTGTGTGTATTTGCTCCTGGCAAGCATAAAATTCACATGTAATATCTACGAAATAGAGTGTTTTTTACTGCAGGAGAGCACTGTTTGAAAGTGCCTCTGAGTTTGTTTGCTGCACAGTAGTGTGATTTCACTTGTCTTTGAATATCATCATCAAGGCATTTATCCATACACCAAGGTATTTTACTTGGTCATAAAATTGTACATGTACACCATTCAGAAAAACATTTGATGGAGCAGGTTGTTCATACCATTTTGGGCAAAAAAGAATACTAATTATTTTGTTGCAATTAAAAGCGATTTCATGTTCAGTAGCATAGTCTTCACAAATACTCAGAAGACATTGCAGCCCACTAATACTGGAGCTGAACACACATGTATCATCAGAAAACGTTACATGAATCACAACCAAACGCACCCTGGCTGAATCCAGTTGGTGACAGAGTTTATCCGAGTAAACAGCAAATAAGTATGGGCTCATAACTCCCTTTTGCCTTGCCCCATTGGTTACAGTAAAGGGGGATGAAAGGTTGGTAATGTACCCCATTTTACTTGAATGGTCTATTGCCTGTACCAACTCAACAACAGTATTACTATGGACATAGTTACATTGTACTAAATTATTAGTTTAGCAAACAGCAGGTTGTGGTTAGTTCTATCAAATGCTTTAGATGCATCTAAGGAAGCTGAAACACTGGTGTATCCTTGCTTACATAATATGATATAGTCTGGTTAAGTCAGGTTTGGCCATCCTATGGCATGCGCCATAAATGTGGTGTATAGGATGATTTAAAGTGGCGCATTGCATGACTGTAATCGCAATAAAGTAACATAGTAAGCCTTTCTAATGTTTTTATCGATTTTTTCCCTAAAAATGCCTTATGAGATCCCTGTTATCATCTTGAAACAAACATTCAAGATGAAATCAAAACTTTTCATTTCCCAGTTAAAAATGATGATATCAGTTAGTCTCCGTATTTAAAGGAGCAGATTATATGATAATGGCAATATGAGAAAATGCACTATGCAGATCAAGTTATTACAAGATTCATTTGAAAACCACTTTTGTGATTTTGCTAAAGAAGACACTGCATGTTGTTTTTTTATAAACCCATTCTTACTTAGCAAAAGAAAGATTATGAAAATTCCAAGTAACACATAAATGAGACTTCTTGACTTCAAATCAAATTTAATATTGAAAATGCAATTTGATGCGCTTTCTTCAGTCCCTGGTACTTACTACGTGATTAATTTCTGGGGATCCTTACCATGTAAAAATTTCCCAGAACTAAGAAAATTCGCTCAAGTTATATGTATGTCGTTAAGGTTAAGGTTATGGTTAGGTTTACCTTTTGTATTTACTATGTTTTTACTAAGCCTACTGCGTTCTCCTCGTGCGTTTCTGTCACGTTACAGAAGATTTTCGAATAAGGTTTTAAATTTAAAGATCCACGGGCGGTTCTGAACCCACTACCAATATTATTGTCTGTTGAAAACATGCGCATGCCAAAATGTTCAATTCTACTAACCAACGCAAACATGACCATCCTATGTTACCTATTGTGAATTCTTATTTGTTCAAACTCAAATATTTTTTCTTTTCATTACTTCATTTAAATAAATGCTGAAGCATGACATTATGAATGCATGATGGCTTCAGAGCATAAATGATGCAAAAAAATTTTATGCAACAAATCTTTCACACACCATAAAATAATTTTGCTGCAGCCCAGTGTTGCCAACCTTGCGGTTTTCCCGCGAATTTGGGCTTGTTTTTTTGTGGATTTGCGGTTTTTCTTAAGACTTACGGGTTGCTTGTTTATATTGAAATTTGCTTGTTTTTTGGGCTTGTTTATTGCAGATTTCTAAATTGCGGTTTGCTTTTTTGTCAAATTTCATGGCCATTTTGCTCTTTCAATTTGCTGCGAAACAAAATTTTAGTATGTTTTTATGTAAATTTGCTCATTTTGAGCTTGTTTTTTTAGATTTGCCTCCCTGCTGTTTTATTTGACTAACCTGTTGGTTTTATGTTTTTTTTAATTTTCCTACCAAACACACGTTGGGCTTGTTTTTCTGTTGAATTACCCATTTTGAGCTTGTTTTTCAAATTTGCTTGCTTGTTTTTGCAAAATAACCTGGCATCACTACTGCAGCCGATCCCGGTGTTGTTTGCAAACCAAAAAAACAAGTTGAATTTAGGATACTTATTATCCAATACACTATAGTCTGTAGGCCTACACATACGGCCATGCAAAGTCACTTTTTTACTTTTTTATTGATTTAGCCTATGACTAGGTTCAACAGGCTTGACCAAAATCAGAAAACAGTTACAGTACTTGTATAGCCCATCAGTATCAGACAAATATTCATTTGTGAATTATACAGATATAGTCAGGACATACACAGTATATTCGCAGTGCAAGCAACTTACCTGATCCAGTGTTGCCAACTCTTGTTATAACAAATATGACAAATCTAGTCTAAAAATATACCAAATATCTCTGCAACAAAAGGCTTAAAATTTAATGCTGCTTTTTCCATGCTTTTAGTCTCTTTCACTTACATGATCAAGAGTAAGAGAATAGAGTTGCTGTTGTGCAATGACATCATAAAAAAGCTGCAACCTCAATTTCTACTTTTTTAACTTCAGCAATGACACTACAGGTTTATTAACCACTGGCTAGAATATTCAACCTGGCAACACTTGCAATTGGATTTGCTTTTCTTTTGTGGTCTACTGCATCTGCTATAATTATAATAACTCCTTTACAGTTTTTAATTTTCTTTTTGCACATTTGCAGAAAATATACACGGCACCAGCAGAATTTCTGATTTGCAAGCCATGCAAACTTTAACAGTCACTCTTCTCCAGATCAATGCCACTCTCATAATAAGCAGCTTTTCAACTTCAGGATGAATTGGCTGACAAAGCACAAACCAAAAGCTACCTTGAGTTTTTCAGAACTTTTTAACTTTCTTCTTTAGGTCTCTTTCTCCACTTATGCAAAGTGAAAGTGCATGCTTACTCCCATCAGCAAAAGCATCACTGTTTTCTTTGTTTACGCCTTCTAACAGTCTTAACTAAGCCCTTCAACAAAAATAGGCTATGCCAAATTTTTCATATATACCAAATGAAAATTTCATCTGCCAAACACTTTAAAAATATACCAATATTTTCAATTTTGGTATATATATATATAGGCCTATAATACCAGTCGGCAACACTGACCTGACCCAGATTCAAACTCAGTTTCTGTTGTGTCCAGTAAAAGGCAGAGCTCCGTAAATAGCGGAGCTTGGTTGCGGAGGTTTGATGATGTAACTCACTAACTGGAGTTGCTAAAACCAATATTTTGTATTGAGCAATGAGAACTACACGGTAGCAAAAGGTGATATTACACTATGGTAAAAAAAGGCTATTTTGAAATTTGATAAAGTTTGGTTATCTATAATCTGAGTTTCACATAGGAAAAAATGTGTTTCAACAGTTGTGAATGCATTAAATTTTTAAACATCACAAACTTCCATGCATTCCATGTTTGGAGGAAAGGCATATTAAGTTGCAATGATACAATATTTTTCCTTCACTTTTTTTCCTTTTTTGTTATTGCAACACAACTTTTTTCTATTCCGGTTTCAGTCACATCATCGAACTTCCGCAACCAAGCTCCGCTATTTGCGGACCAAGCTCCGCCTTTTACAGGGCACCAGTTTCTGTAAGTTTAACTTTCATATCCTGTTCAAGTAAAATGAAACTGCCATACAGTTACTGTATATCTATGGTATCATATCCTGTTCAAAAACTGCCATACAGTTACCAGATGATACAGTTACCTACTGTAACAGTAGGACTACACTTAAACTACTGTATGTGTATCAGGGTTGCCAACCTGAACCTGTCTTCACCAAAAAAAGCCAGACCTTGTCCCAAAAAAAGCCAGATAGCAGTTTTAAGGCATATTTAATGCACATAAAACATGCACAACCAAATACAAAATAGACATTTTAACTTTTAAAACTCGTCAGAAACATCGACATAAAATACATTTTCCAATCTTTACAATCAATGAATTCCAATTACACATTAGTATATTTGTTTCTTATCAACACCATCGATCATTTTTAGGGCATGAAATGAGTAACATTTTTGCAATAGTCTCAATTCTGTGCACCCTGCACGTTCATATAGTATACGTCGACTCTCGTCAGCAGAAAAGATCTGTAATGATCATGATGGGTGGATACGGCTACGCAGCTCAGACAATGCTTGTTTTTGCCAGAGTCAAGCCTTTCCGACTGCAAAAAAAGCCAGCTGGTTTTTTTTTATTTCCAAAAAAAACAAAGTGTTCAAAAACGCCAGAATTACAAAATCTGGCTTCAAAAAAGCCAAATTGGCTAACCTGCTACTGTACAGTGTAGTGATCTCTAAAGTTCAGTAGTAGGTCAAGAGCAAATTTTGAATAGATCTGTCGATTCTACCACTAAGTGTCGTTAAAACTAAGATACAGTCTGACCTCGTTTGCCCGAACTCCGATTAACCGGAATCACCGCTGTCCGACACAAAACAGCTAGGTAGGAACGGATTTCTCCCAATGCATTTGGCCCCTATATAATCCGGAAACCTCGCTGTTCGACTCCGAGACGGAAAATTAGGAACAGATATGTCAAATCAATAGAAAATAAAACCGCTAAACCGGATCACGTCAACTGTTACTTAGTTGTTTCTTAAATCACGATGGTAGTGCGAAAGTCAATTTTCTACGCGCACTGCATGTAACAGTGGAACAACTTGGAGGATGCAGTTAGGGTTCTTCTTCGCGTTTAATCTCATTCTGTACGCATACTAGCTTATGTACATGGATCTGCTAACAGTGATGTAGTCGAGACTGTAACCTCCGAGACCGAGACCTAGCTCAAATTTCGAGACGAGACCGAGACTTTGTCATAAAAGCCGAGACCGGAACCTGGAAGTTCGAGACCGAGACCACACATTTCTCTGATGGTAAAATCTAACTCCTTGCATAAAGCTGCAACAAAAGATATGACACACTGCCAAATATCAAGGTAATATAAATCATCCGAAATTTCTGCAAACGGCCAAATACTGGAATTTACAACCTCAAACCTGTGGCCTTATTCACAAATTCCATGAAGAAATGCATGGACACTGAAAATGTTGGCAGCGTTTATAGGGTCTGTGCATTTTTCACTCGAAAAATGTCCGTAAACTAATTGAATATTGGAGGTGTTTGCCGTTGCCATGCTTCAGTAAATTTGTTTTGACTCAGAAAAATTTTAATTGTTTTGTTCGTTACACAAAAATACCAACCTTTCTGTGTAAGGACAGGAGGTGATGCCCTGATGAAGCTCCCATGTTCTGGTCTCCTACCTAGTATTGAAGTAGGCCTACGTTATTTGAGAAAGTGGAGAAGAGGCGAATTATTACTTTTTATTTTAAACCAAGCACAGTCGATGTAGGCGAGTGTATACTAGACAGCCCCAACAACATTGGTCAAAACAGCACAGTAAAGTAGTAACTCCGCAGGAAATGTTGCTTTCCATCTCTCAATTTCTTGCCAAGGTGTTTCGTCATTTATATCATTTGCGAATGAAGTAACAAACTTTTAAAGTTTTTTACTATCTACCACTTACCTGTTTCACTACATTCTTTTTATTTTAACACTGGGCATCTGCACTGACACTCAAATTTATTCGCCACATATTTCTTGTATTTTGGCTAACAAAGCTTTGCCATTTTTTGTAAGGTTACCTACACCTTTCCTAATTACTTTTCTCCTCACACGACAAGTAATCGATTAAGAATTCTCCAGAGATTTAGAATTAAGAGGTGATAAATTTAGAGATTTAAAAAAACGAAAGCACTACTTTAAATTTCAAAAACAAAATTGTAACTAATTTTCCATCCATCCAAACTTGCTCACTCTGTCCAAAACAAGTTTTTGAAATGTTGCTCTTGATTCTGCTGTTGACGTAAAGAAGAACATATTTAGGCTTATTAGAGTAATAGACTCTGGCACAAATTAGGTTTACACTTTGAACTGGCGAGGTAATATCCCACCGCATGCTCAAATGCAGTGGCGTAGCGATGTTAATGTTGCCCGGGTCTGACCATAACAATGCTTCCTCTTTCCACTCCTCACATTTGCTTACAACAATAGAAAATCATGCATCATGCTTATTATAACAATAAGGAATAATAAAGCATCTTGAAAATCACAATCAAATGCTCACAAACTGAAAGGAGTGTTGTTTTCAATTCTCGATTATGGATCTTGCTTCCTTACTTGTTAGCAGAGGTGGCCGGAGTCACTTTTTCAGACTTTGACTCCGCTCCTATTCCAAAATTTTGGAATCCGTGTCGGGAACCGGCTATTTTTCAAATTTGAGAATCCGACTCTTGTTCAGACTCCAGCTACAATCATCAATCCAACCTTGATTTACCCATGTTTTTACTTACGAAATGACCACACAGACTCCTGTTACTGCCGAAATTAAAAAATGACACCGGAACCGGTTTTTCCCAAATTTTTTAATCCGCAACCGAAGGAAAAACGCAGAATCTTGCCAGAGTTGACTCCGGACCCACCTCTGCTTGTCAGCCACCCTTCTCGTCATTACTTTTTCTATTTTTTCTGCCTTCTTTACGTTTGCACGGAGGTGGGCAACCGCTACTTTATTAATATCGTCGCTACCGTTATTTGTTAAATTTAATTGCGGCGCTTCTGCACCCGTTACTGAATAAAAATAGTAGCGAGCTATCGCTACCGCTATTCGCTACCGCTCCTTTTGCTGCACTTTAAAAAACTTGTTGGTGTTGTTCTACTGACGTAGGATCCATTTTGAAAAACTTAACTTTGAATTTCTTTTTGAAAAATGTTGTTAAAGAAAAAACGTAATCTGAAAAATAGTCGTTGAACAGTTATGCTATAGGAAAAGTTATTTTACAGTGTATGCTGTGTACACATATAAATGAAACACAGACTGCAGAAACGCCCATAGTTTCGTGAGTGGATTGCTATAGGTTTAATATTTCAACTTTATCAATGCAAGTTTCGCTCTGTGTGCACAGTACTTAAGACTTCAAGAGAATCGTCAAGCAATGAAAGATCATAACTTTTTTTCACAGAGTTTAATGCGCGCGTGAATTGAAATAGGCCCGCAACCAGTGTGGAGGACAAACCGAGCAATGAAAGCCTCCCACGAAATTTTTATGCATTATTTTAGATTGTCATAAAATCTTATGTTGATCTATGTTTCATGTGAAACCCCTGAACTAACCACTGACTACTTGTATTTTAAAGTGAGATCCTTGTTTCTGCGCGGTTCAATTTTATTGGCGATAATAGTTTTGTGTAGAGCGTAGTTTCTATAGGCTGCGTGCGATAATTTGTTGTTTAGATAGCCTATTAGAGACCGAATTGACCAACCACCCTTTCCTCATTCCAGCTCTTGAAAGTGCAGCCTGTGTTGAATGCTTTCGTGTTATAGGTGTGCAATGCTCATTAAGCAGCCGGCATCAGCTTTAAAAATACAGTAAACCTCGGTTAATCCGGATTCGATTTGAGTGACGATTTTATCCGGTTTAAGCGAAGATCCGGATTAACTGAAGATGGTTGTTTCTAGTCTGACGTCATCAAAATACTGCGATATCGGTGAAAAATCACTGAAATTAAACACTTAAGACCCAACAGCAATTTTTGCTGAAGCAAAACGAATTTATTGATGTATTTAAAATGGTACATCAGACTAGTAAAAGCTCTATTCAGGCAGTTGTGAACAAAGTTCATAATTTAAGATTACTTGGCTGCGAAGAAATCTGCGTCTGTCAAAAATCCCAAATTTCTTTGCAGCCAAGTTTTGACAGACGCAGAGATGGTCCATGAACATTTCTTCTATGTGGAAGGTAATGCCAATGTCCTGACATTATACGGTGTACAATAAAATCAATGATAATGCTCTACACACGCACACTCAACATTGATTTAATAGACTGAAACCATGGTGTGGCTGCATGCTATTCAAAGTGATATGCAATGCCTGTGTGTAACGTAATAATCGTTTCTACCGTGAGTCAAATGTTTGGTGCAGTTGCGGCCGTTGTTATCATAATGCTAAACGTTCGCTGTTATTCGTAAGCACGCTTGTGTTGCGTCTGAAAGGTGACGAGTCTTTCTGAGAGACCAGGCAATGCACCTAAAGAACACAACAGCGTGAAAGTGCAGAAAAATCCGGATTACGAGTTGAAAAAAGAGCAAATTTTATCTGGAATTGGCGAAGATCCGGGTTAAAAAATTCGGGTCAACCGAAGATTTTTATAAAGAATAACGTTAGAAATCATTCGTACGACCAGTTTTATCCGGTTTTGGCAAAGATCCGGATTAACCGAGGTTTACTGTATAACCCTCCGAACATGAGCAATCGAAACCTCTCGATTTACTGTAAAAGCTTTCGAGAAATCTGCCGGCGGGTCTGCTTTTATCTTTTTGCGATGATTTAAACTTACACAAATCTGTAGGCTTATTCAAGTTATGGGTCCCCAGTCCCCACAAAGGTGACAAGCAGGCGAATCAGTCAGTGGCGTAGCGAGGCTAAGTGCCGCCCGGGACCAACCATAAAAGTGCCGCCCTTTCCACCCCTCAAATTTGTTTTCAATAATTTAAAATGAAAGAAGATCATGTTTCGTGCATATTTAAAGATATAAGTATTAATAAAAAATCTTGAAAATCACAATCAAACACTCACGAACTGAAATGTGTCTTATTTTTCATTGTCGATTATGAGTCTTGCTTTTCTGCTTGCCAACACCTTACTTATCAATAATATTTCTATTTTTTGCTTTCTTTACCTAGACATATACGAACCCGAACTGTTACGTCAAATTTTCTTCTTTGTTGCATTTTAATCTGCGGTAAGCTCACCGCATGACTCTTCTAATAGTTTACTCATTTCAGGGGTTACACGAAAATATTAAGGGATGCCATGGCGGCATACCTACTTTACAGATGTGAACACTTATGTATGTTAAAACTTCGTATATATACCCATCTTTAACTAAAATAGTATATATACTGCATATTCCAGGCTATAATCTGATAATATGATCTCAGTGATGTAAAGAACGTTTCATTGTACACTTCACGTTTCAGTACTGGTTTAAGCCTCTTAGTATGTATAAAAGGCTTCAAACGTTAACTATGTCGGCACTTGCGCGGACCCCTCTATAGGTGCGGGGACCCATTTTGAAAAATATCTTAAACAGGCTTAAAATTATGGTTGAGAAGCCCTGGCTTGCAGTCTTCATCGTGACCTGCGTACTTGGTCGCGCTGTTGCGTTGGACCTCTTCCAAAACATGTGTATAGTGTTATTCCTTGCCTTTGTTCGTTACCAACAGAACCGTCGCCAAGTCTTCAATTGGGGACTTTACGTTTGTGCAGGGGGGATTGACATCCTAAGATTTGACAAAAAATCTACTGATTTATAGTGCTTCATATTTCTGATTTATGGTGCTTCATATTTCAAGAATTGGAGGCTTGTTTGGGGGGCTAAGCCCCCGTAGCGACAGGACTGGTTAGCAACAGATGTCTATTTCAAAACCTATATTACCAAACCATGCCAGGTGGGACATAGGCCTTTTTTCATGCTCAGCAGTGATTATTACAACTTCTTACGTTCGACGGTAAGTGAGTTGAACAACTTTATTCAGTACAGCCATTGCCAAGTTGTGCAACTGTTTGGTTAACGCCCCTTTTTAATAAAAACCTTCATGAAATCATATCTAAACATATCGTTTGCCCTTGCGTTAGGTTTTCAGACTAAAGTTCTTGCTTCAAATTCATCAAAATGAGAGCAACACTTTTCTAAGCTTTACTTGTTGAAATGAAATTTTCTATGACTGCAAATGTGAAGTAAACCGTTGAACAAAGGAGACTTTTGCGAAACTCACGTTGCCTATCGGCTGGCTCTGATTCACTCTATTGCCGTTCAAACGAACAATCTGATCTCAAAGTTACCCACGAAAACACACGAAATGCACCACCTCGCTTCAAGAAAGGCATTTTTGACACCATTACGTCACGCAGAAAAACAGCCGTTTTATTGAAACTGAGCAAAGTTATCTTTGCAGGTTCTTTACTTTAACTGCAAAAATTTAATGTTGGTAAGCCCACTTACTGACTAAGCTACAGCTTATGGCACTTATTGAAAATATCTCCACTAAACATTAAAAAAATAGCATGGGATGTGTCAAGAAACGTTTTTTTATGATTTTGGCGACAGCAATAGCGGTATGCGATTGCCTGAAAGTTCTTCTTACCAGGGCAGTTGCGGCGAGCGATCTTGCCCAAGGGGCGCTACGGTATTCCACTCAGTGTCGGTGAATTGGACACACAACCTTCCAATTGAGAGGCGGACACTCTACCACTGAGCTATCGTCGCCCCAGCGCAATCTTCTTCGCCGATGCCTAGGTGTCAGGTAATGTTATGATGCGACAGTGGGGCGTTACCCAGGAACCAATGATACGAGGAAAAGGATTAAGCTAGCCTTGACTATATACTGTGATTTCATGCAAAACTTTTTTATCAGATTTTGAGATGAAGGGCAATAAAAACCGCAGCCCTAGTGTTTGCTGGTCCGCAATCGAATGTCATCTCCTTCCTTTGTTCAAAGGACTTTTCACTGAGATGGTGTAAATGGCTTTGTCTGGCGAGGAAGGTGTAGGGACTGTGGCACAATTGCCTCGCAAATAAGTGTATTTAAAAAACCCTAACTTCAAGACAAACACTGGAGAACTTTCACACATTGGATTTTTGATCCGGGCTTTGAATGAACATTTCATCAATTTGCTCACTCCACAGCCACATATCGTGTTTTTATAGGCTAACCTACCAGTCTAGGGCTTCTAAACACATTAATTGAAAAGACTTGCAACATTTAAATCTTTCAAATATTTATTAAAAAATAATAACGAAAAGCGAGAATTTTTAAAAATTTCAAAAAATTAAATTTCAAAAATTGATCTTTTTCAAAAATTTATTTTTGATATTTCAATAATTTATTTTTGATCAGCAAAGTGCCGCCAACCTAAAAGTGCCGCACGCGGCCCCCAGAGCCCCCCCCCCCCCCTTTGCTACGCCACGGATGTTTTTATTCAAAACCACACCAGGAAGCTTTGATGAGACAATGCTTTTCACAGTAGCAGTTCCAGCATCGAGAAAATCTTCACTGATACTTTTGGTAGTTGAATTGACTAAAGAACAAAGAGGTTGTAATTCTTCCTTGTCGAGAAAGCAATTCGATGCTGGTAAACGAGCACGCAAAGATTTGATGAAAGGCATATTAAATTCCAAAAACAGGTGGCTGAATTCGCTCTGAATAGTATCAATGATTTCAAAGTAAGATGCTTTCAAATTCAAACTCTTACTTTCATTATGAATTCCGATGTGTTTCGTCATGAACGACGTCCTATCTGAATCGAGATGAAACTGACCTTTTTCGCTTGTTCAGAGGGTGGGATGTAGTTTGGCTTGTTAGGGTGGGATAACTGTAGCTTGCTTGCACCACACACTAAGTACGGACTACGCGCTAGCTGCGATTTATGCTGACTTATGCTAGTCAGTGCTGCAGTGATCTATACGGTTCCCATTCAAAACAGACCCGTTCATAACAGACCATTCATAACAGACCATTCAAAACAGACCACGTTCACAACAGACCCATTCATAACAGACCTGTTGAAAACAGACCACTTTCATAACAGACCATGTTCATAACAGACCCGTTCATAACAGACCCGTTCGTAACAGACCACGTTGATAACGGACCCCTTCTTAATGTATATTG
>Ga0210059_1007895_pt1 | contig 16880 bp, 12 predicted proteins | sample Ectturendosymbi2_FD_188042 | JGI IMG/M metagenome (GOLD analysis project Ga0210059, IMG submission 188042) | Ecteinascidia turbinata endosymbiont from Florida, USA - Sample 2 (SPAdes) (version 2) | ecosystem: Host-associated > Tunicates > Ascidians > Unclassified | place: Key West, Florida...
GAAGTAGAAAGTCCCAAGCAATGAAATCCTTACACACATTTGTCAGACCATCAATGAACTTTTTATTTGAAAACCTGTAGTTCTGCTGACCCACCCGGGGTCTGCTGCCCCACCCGGGGTCTGCTGACCCACCCGGGGTTTTACATGATTTTTAGCAAAATTAAATGGGGCCGGTCACATGTCTTAGATGTTTATGTGCTGCGCATTGGCTTCGCTTGTAGCTGATATGGACACCTGCTCCACTCAGAGCTCATCTGTCCATCGAGTGCAAACGCACGGCGCCTCAAATCGAGACACCCATTTGCACATGCCGCACAACAACCCATCAGGCCCGTAACCAGCTTGGGAGACCAGTGGTGGCGAAGAGTTTTCTGAGAGGGGCCCAAAATTTTTAAACTATATATGTCCAATAGTTTTCAACTATGCCCAACACATTTTTCCAGGGAGGGAATTGTGCAAGGGGGCTTCTCCCCCACGCGCTCCCCTGGTTACGGGCCTGCAACTCATCAGTTCATCTGACAACAACAACAGAAGTATGGCGCTCCGGGCGGATCACCGATGGAATGCGGAGTGGTTGGACAACACTGCGAGACTCGGTACTTTCATCCCTAACATCGGCACCAGTGGCGTAGCCAGCCCAAAAAATTGGGGGGGTCAAAAATTTTTTGGGGGGGCCAAAATGTTTGATTTTACGTGAATAACACTATTTTGTTTGGAAAAACGCCTCTCAAAGCACAAAATGACTATATTTTCTAAACATTTGGGGGTCATGGCCCCTTTGGCCCCCCCTGGCTACGCCTATGATCGGCACCCACACGCCCACCCGGAATGGCTCTCCCAAGAAGAGCCTGGGTCCGGCTCAACCGCCTCCGCACTGGTGTCGGACGTTTCCGCTCCTGCTTGTACAAATGGGGTATTTCCTCCTCTGCAGCCTGTGAGTGTGGCGCAGAAGAACAAACCGTCAATCATGTTGTCCTCCAATGTCCAATCCATCGACCTCCTCATGGACTGCATGGCCTGACGGTTCTGGACGATGAGACTTTCGAATATCTGCTCAACATCTGCCCGGCGGTCTAGTGCGGCCTAGCAGTGGGTTAAAGAACTCACTCAAACGATGAAGTAAAGTGCCACACTGATTTTGGTCTGGATAGTTTGAGGAATTTCGTTGTTCCAGTTGATCTACTACCTGCGTATGAACAGCATTATTCTGACGCATTCTATTTGAATGTGTATTTTCTATTTGAATAATATTTTCAAATACAAAGGCGTATTATGTATTTGAATCTTTTTATGTTTGAGTATTTTCTATTTCAATATTTTCTATTTGCATAAGAACTGGTGACGCCTACCAGTAGTTGAATTGTTTTTATTCGGCGATAATTAGTATTCAGCAAGATAAACACAAACTAGTGCAAGGACGCCAGGGCTTTGAAGGAACAGGACGTTTATCGAGTCGATGGCCCTCAGCAGTTAAATTAGCTTTGCTACTGTCCAGTTTCAACTCGTGGTGTTGCCTATGTGGGAAAGAGCTTCCAGATGATCAACATAGTTGCGCAGGGAGTGCTGGGTCGCAACCGGTCTCTCTCGGTGGAACAGGTGCTCAGATCCGCAAGGACCTGGGCGTGGCAGAGAAAGTATAAACCCAGCTGAAATGAAACTTTGCCCGGGATGTCATAATCGCTTCGCATCTAGCAAGCTTTGCAATTGTTTACAGCGTTTTCTTAGAATGGAGATGATGGCTGGAACTGTCGGGATGAGATCTACTGAGATGTAGCGTTCGAATTTCATTGTTCACCAGAAGTGGTCCACGGGATATGACGACTTCTGGTCAACAATGAAATTCGAACGCTACATCTTAGGGATATATAGTAGGCGAAATTGATACTCTGTAAGATCATAGTGTCTAGCTTCTTTGCTGGGAAAGGATATCTTTCAATAAAAGTTATTTTGACGCAATCGTAACCATTGTTTGCAGATCTGTTGCTCACAAACAACGAAAATGACGTTGGAAGATGCTGATGTATTCAACCAGAACAGTGAAGACTGCGTGGCTACGACTACAGTTTGCCCATATCCCAGTTCTTTGAATGACTGAACAGACTCACAATGCAGCTGAACGACACATTTATTTGAATTGTTGTTGGTGCCATTGCAACTTCTTTTTACAAAATGTAACACAAATATCGTTATTGTCCATGAAATTTTATCAAGCAGTCTTCTAGAAATGACTTTTTTCTGCAACAAGTTGACAATATATTCAGAGCATTAGATTTAGACGTATTCCGTTCGAGTTTGCTCATGAACAAAATTAATTATTGATGCATTAAAATGATTAAATCATAGTTTTGTCACCTTGCCACACGCTAATTTCACTCATATTGACCCATCTAAAACCACTGATGCAACCATAAAAACATTTACCACGCTACTTGCATACGTTTTTTTCACCAACCATCCCTGAGGAAATTCTGACGCTCATTAACGGATTAGACTCAAAAAAGTCATGTGGAGGATATGACATCCCGGTGTACGCTTTGAAATTGTCAAAATACTTACTGGCACTTCTCTCATCCGTAATAAATGTACACATGTGTTGCACAGCGTTGGTGTCTTTTCGGACAACCTTAAAATCGCTAAAGTTTTTAAGTCGGGAGATGAAAAAATTTCCACTAACTACCAATTTTTAAGTCGGGAGATGGAAAAATTTCGACTAACTACAGACCGATATTAGTACTAACATGCCTGTCAAAATATTTCCAAAGTGCTGTACGTAGGACTTAAGGATTACTTTACAAAAAACAGCTTGTTGATGGTAATGGTTCATTCATGCGTTTTTGTGATTCAAATCACGAAGTAACACGAATGCAGCAAGAGAAGAAACAACAGCATCAACGAGCAGGAATTAATTTTATGTTGATGAGAATATAAACGGTGGTGATTCTAGAATGAAAAAAGTGGGGGAGCTACTACGGGGCCAAGGAAAAAAGTAGGAGGGGCAACATAAATGTCTCTCCTGCATGGTGACTTTCCGTTGCAATGAAGATTGATTTGTTATGATTAACCCTATCAAACGCAACGGCTTGTGAATATCGTCAGAACTGCCGCCAGAAAGTCTTCAGTTGGGGGCTTTACGTTTGTGCAGGGTTGCTTGACGTTCTAAAAATTGACAAAAACTCAACAGTGTTTCATATTTCAATTAAGGGGTCTTGGAGCTTTGTTTTGGGAGACTAAGATCACCAAAACCCCCCTCGTGACGAGGGTACTGAATATCGTTAAATATGACCTAGCGTTATTATTCACTGGAGACACCTATGCACCACTAGATGCAATCGCACACTTGCACTGCTATGTCGAATGTTCTGTGCTGAACATGCAACTTCCACAACACTGCACTCTGACTCTACACATGTAAACCGAAACACCATTTCCCGTACACAATTGTGCCTGCCCAACATGAACGAGAACAGCTGCACGAAAGTGAAAACAATTCACATGAAAGCGAAATGGTTCCAACGACGAATGCTATCCTGACACAAAGACAAGTCGTCAAACTATTCTTACTACAAAGCAAGTTTTTTTTTAATAAGCCATCTGCCAACAGATTAGTGACTATGACTAAACCGTTTTTGTGGTAGCTTACGAACACTTTGTGATGTAACAATAACGTAACTTAATGCAACTACTATCATAAGTGTAATACCAGGGACGCCGGAACGGGGTCCATGACGAGGGTACTGTCCCCCTGCCGTTTGAGAGGGGGCAACGGGGGCACAGGTGCCCTTACGTGACTGTATCATTAGTAATTCCATGATTTATCAAGATTGACTTGAACCAAATTTATTGCATAAATTTATTATATTCGCGCACACATGAAATTCAGAATGGTTTCTATAGTTACTGTTATTATTTTTGAGGTCAACATTGTTGCTGAACATGTAAATGCGAAACGAATGACTAGTATAATGCGCTTTCACATTGAACTCAAGTAAATAGTTTTGAACTCGTGGTACGTCAAAACCATGGACGTCCGCACGGGGGTAAAAACGGCCATTTTCACCCCCCTGGAAATTGGGACTAAGAACCAAAATTTTATAGAATACCTGACGCCAACAGCTTAATATCCATTGATTGACTTTATTCTTGCAATAATGAGTTTATCTACCGGTATGAAACCCACACTGCACAAGTGCCAGGTTTGCTGTTCTGGTGTCATGCATGGTGAGCTTGCAGTTCACTCATGTCCCCTCCCTTGCCTCCAGAGGAAGGTTGCCAAACTTGCGAACTTTATTGTGTAACAATAACATGGCAACAAATCTTCTACTATTCACTTGATGTTACGATAGTTAAACCGTTTTTCGACATGTGACTGTTGAACGCAGACGTCTTGGCAAGTAATGCAGCGCGACAGTGACTACTAACAGCGGTAAGCAGGAATGTCAGAAAGCGGGGAGTTGCCCCCTGACCTTTCAAAAAGGCGGAAACGTGGTCGGAGGTGTCTTTTTCATAACAGCATCATGGGTAATTTCATGGTGTGTCAAGATCGAATTGAAACAAATCTATAGTTTTTTTATTATTTTTGAGGACATCATTGTTGTTGAAAAGAAGGAAGCACATTTGGTAACGATTTTTTTGTTTTTTTTATAAGTTTTCGTTCCTGTGTAATACCGTGGGCAGGGTAAGGACCTTTCAATGCACTATGCAGTTAACAGCAGCGAGTTTTATGCACAAGTCGACCAGTCGAACCTAAACTAGCAAAGCCGCACCGCAGATAGGTATGTGTGTATCGGCGTTTTGGGCGTGTACCTGATAGCAAGATGTAACAGCAGGCATAAAACTTGTTCAGCAGATATTGCTAACAAAGTCGTTCATTTTAATATTCACACTAAATTTGTCTCTGACTGATCCTCAAAAGCTGACTTTTAAACTCTGCGTTAACGTACGACAGTGGTTCTCAACGGGATCCAGGCGGTTCACCTATCCACAGCGAGTTCCATAAATCTTTGATAAAACGTTCACTGACCTATGCGCAAGTTTCAACAAGTTGTTCATGAGGTGTCAGCATAGCAAAGTGGTCTATCGGATACTTTTAAAAAAAGATGGTCCATGGGCCAACAAAGATTGAGAACCACTGATGGATGACTGTCGTGTCATAAGCGAAACACGCACCACCTCAAATAAACCAAAAGAAACAATTAGACAAACAGACAATGAGCAATACGTTTCTCACACAAATCACCGTCTACGTCAGAATCACCATCTACGTCAGAATTTCATATCAACTCAGTGTAACTTAATCTTATCATGTCAACTGTTAAATTCATCAACGAAGCCATCTAAACTTATTTTTCAGCTCGTACTCTTTCAATTGAAAGTAGAACATTGCTACTAAATCTTTCACTGGTCATGGAATTTCTGAGAAATGTTTTCACCCGTTTCATTTTTGAAAATGAAGCACTGGTGACCGGAAGAGTTACAGCTATTAGCAACAACTCGTAAGCCTATGAACAATCAAACGCACCTTTGTAAGGAGCTATAAATGAAATAAATTGTTCGACCGATGTAGGCAGCTGCGACTCTTTCCGAAGCAAACTCTTTGCCAGGAGTGTTTCATGTTTTAAATAATTTTCTCTAATTGAATATGCATTTGCGAATTTTTTCAAGTGTTCCTCTGATAGAAATGTCTGACCTCCGGGTCAAAGAGCTGAAATGCCGGAAAGAATTGCTTCTGAACCATTACAAAATGTCATTAAAAAGTTCTATGAGGTTGCAGGACATGCGTAGGTAGACTTAAAATTGAAGTCGCGACCAGATGCGTAAGATGCTTCGAAGTCATACGAGACACAAGGCAGGAGAACACACGCCTACAGTCAGGATAAATTCTGATAAATTAACTTACACCAATTCTTAATGCTGTCGGAAACATTTTCCTGCTGGGACAAGCAACAATCTGTTGACAGGAATATAATCCAGTTCCATCTCACACTGAAATGCACGATAGATCAATCTTCCCGTTTATAACCACTGTTTCTTAGCTTCGAACTGAACCTTCCACCATTCAATCAGTGGCCGCCTGAACGGACGTGTTTTTTTAGACAGCTGTTGTTCAGGAACTTTGGAACTGTTTCTTCTGAACTTTGTCAGTTTTTCTTCGGGTTTGAAGCTTTGGTGAATTTTTTGGATTTGCCTCTGATACTCACGGAGTCAAGGACCGAGTTTGCTAAAAAAGTTTGGGGGGACAATCCTTTAATCCTTTATTGTTTGCGTTTCGATGACGCCACACCATGTTCACTCAACCGTAGTACGCCCTTTTTGTAAAGTTAGCAAAATGGGGGACACATTGTGGAATTTATATATTTTGGTGACCATGGCCCAAGTTCCTCCCCTGGCTACGCCCATGGTGGTGGTAGGTGCTATATCTTGCACTTAGCACTGCATTTACTATGAAAACACAATAATTCTGAGAGTTGGGCTTAAATAGACATAATTATGCTAAAAAATTGTGATAATCAATTCAAATTTGGTCAGTTCCGAAACAAAATTTTTAAATTTTTGCTACTAAAAACCACAAGATTCTCACTAGAACTACGAAACCACACAAATGAAATCAAAAACAAACCACAAGATCTTTTGTTAATACTAGCAGTGGCAACCGTGTGCGTAGCCAGAAATTTTAGTAGGGGAAAACAACAACCGAGTTTCAACATTTGAATATTTTGGTGCTCCTTGTTTTTAAAGCATCATCCATGAAACATTTATGTTTCTGGCGTTTTCTCCTGAACAACTGTGTTCAGATTTAAGTCGAAAAATGAAAAGTTTGCTTTCATTAAATTGACAAATTTTAAAAGTTTTGATAGTAAAGTTCCAAGCTTCTACTTTGGATCAATGCCACCAATTGTTCACAAACCTTTCCTGCAAAGCGCTGGTAAACCTCTCAATGCTATAAGTACACGATCTGCTATATCCTTTTTGCAGCCAATATCGCAGTTGGGCAAGAAGCCATCGCGGCCGCCATGACGATTGCGCTTCTTATAATGTATTTACTCGCTTTGAATGTACACCAACACAGCTCGTTCAATCGAAGCCGAGCACAGAGTTGGCTCTGAGGCAATGACTTCCGACGAAGTAGGCCTTCTACAAAACTTTCGGGCATTTAGGAAGTGAACTCCGTTTTCATCAAATTTTTGAGCGATTAATTCACGTATGTAGTGGATAAACGTAAACGCTAGAGTCTTTCAACGCGTTTGAAAAATGTTTGGATTTACGATAATCCCTAAGATCTTTTGACTATGTTCAACTTATTCCGTAAAACCTTTGTAGCTACTTTAAAGTTACTTCGTTTGAATTGTTTGATTAGGCTTTGATAAATTTAACTGACGTCAGTGAAATATCAAATGGAATTAAACTGTTAACACAATCGTATCCAGAATATTGCAAAACTTATTGGCCACGCTAAGCTGCATGTAAAGATAGTTTAGCACTGCACGTAATTAACTTTATACAAATCACGGACTTGTTAAAAGTACAATAACTTGTCTGCAGAATTTGAACCCCTAATAATGGGAACAAATTCAAAATTAGTTTCATTTTAGTCACATGCACTTTGCCAACAAGACAGATTCCAAGCTCAGGGGTAGATATTAGGGAAGGGCAACGAGGCATTCGCCTCGGGCCCTTTTTTCTAGAGATACCGTTACCCGCTCTTGAGAGATTTGCACCAAGAAAGTTATGTATCACTCTAGAGCCACATTTAAAGAAGCTCTGAAGCATGTCGTATGTGTTTCAAAATAAAGCAAAAATTATGGAAAAATGTGCCAAAGGAGGCAGCTTTCAAGTTTCCAGCTGCTAAACTTTACATATTTTTTGTTCCTCTCGTATGTATAGTATGCTCTTGAATTTAGTTCATAAATTGAAATGTGAAACAAATTTAACTCTTTTATTCACGTAATCCCACATCTAACTTTTCGTAATAGCGATGTTTTGAGCCCTTTTCCAAAAGTTTGCCCCTAAATTTTAAGATCCACCCCTATGCAAATTATCTCAGTATCTGTAAATAATGGCAGTGTCAATTCCCTCAGCACTTACAAAATAAAAAGCATATCGCTATTTACGTTAGATTTTGCTGCTGAATCTTCTCGTTGCATTTAAATGATTTCAAATTATTTACTGTAGGATAGGGTGGGTGCAATTAATATTAGATGAAAGTTGAAACACTGAGCTTATGAACAGTAGGTTAGAGTTTAATATCTTGACAAAACTGATGTTTTACTCGCCGGCAAGGCAAAGGGAAACCATTTAAGAAAAAATTAAGGCTCCACACAATTGTGATTTACCGTCACAATATATGGCATCACAAATAAATATCTAGAATGAATGCTACTGTTGCTTAAACAGTGCTTGTGGCGCAATGGAGAAGACTGTTAAACTGAATCGCTACTTAGCCAACGTTTCAGCTTCAAGACATATAAAATGTATATCACCGCCATATTCACGCATGTGGTTTTCGAACTGTGTAAAAACAAAAATGTACGATATTGATTTAAGGCTACGCTGACACTGGAGACAAGGATAAGTTATATTTGTAACACCCATGGCTGTCAAGGAGAAATTTGCGATGGTCTTGAAATGAAGCTCACATAACCAAGTGGGATACAGCAAGCTGGTGTGCCACAAACAGCTGCGAAAAGCGTTACTCCAGTTGTTTTTACTTGCAGGTCATTGATTACAAAAGGTCAGATACAAGTTTGTATTCGACTAAAAACTGAAGTAGGATAAGTTCCTTGAGGCAGTTTCGTTGATTTGCACTGAAGTATTTCTTTGGCTTGTACTTCAAATATTTTATTTACCTGAAAATTTTGGAATTGGGGGGACATTGTCCTCGTTGCCCCCCTGGCTACGCGCCTGGTGGCAACCGTATTCTAATCACAGGTTACAGACCAGCGCAGGCATTCGTGATTAAGTAAAGTTTATGTGCACACCGATTCGGTAACTCAAATTAACCAACACAATTATCAACAATCATGGCTATTCAGTTTACATAGAAATCTGTATACTGTGTCCACAGATAATTTTCGTAACCCTTATTTATTTCCTGACTTTATGCTGGGGAAACATTTCCAACAGCAGTGTAATCATGAAATTTGCACAAATACATTATTTTTTATGACAAAATGTTGGGGACGACAAAATATTATGTCCCCCTGTCCAAAAGTTGGGGGGCATGTCGCCCCCGTTCCCCCATACACTCGGTCCCTGCACAGAGTTGTATTTGAGTCTTGCGCATATTGGCTGTCAGTGGTTCAAGTAGATTAAAAGTAAAACAAGTATGGAAAAGTACAGTGCAATTACTCTAAGAAAGCACAAGGCTGGTCAGGCGCCCGAGGGAAACGACCCTCTACAAATATCGGACCTGTACATGCTACTGCAATCAGTAGAGAAAAGACTTTCTGAATGTCTTTCAGCAATTGAATAATCTCTTATGGAACGCTTGCAGCTGGCTGAATCAAGTTTAGAACATACATACAACACAATCTCAGAGCTGACATCTTATCTCAAAGGTGTTGAGAAAGAGTTGTCAGAAACACGCGAGGACACAAGAAAGTCTGAAATAGTCTCTGAATTGCGATCGAAAGAATATAACCTTCTCTTTCATGGTCTACCTTTAGAATCTCCCGAGGAGACTCTAGAGCAAAGCGAACATGTGATACGCTCATTTCTTACCAATCCCTTGCGATATTCTGAAGCTGACTTTGCAAAAATATCGTTTGCCAATGTTCACCGACTTCCAAAACACAAATCGGCTTTACAACTCTCCAACTCAACTTCTTCACAGGCTCCAGCTACAGTAGTGAAGTTCGTCAAAATTATAGACAAAAATATGGTTTTCAAACTGGCCCCTAGAGCAAGACAGTTTCGAAAGAATATTACAAAACATCTACCACGGTTCATGCAAGAACAGAGCAAAACCCTTCTAAAGAAAGCTTCCAAACATTTTACTTCGGGGAAAAGGATAAGATGGAAACTTGAAGGTGGGGATTATTGCTTTTACGTCAACGGTGAGAGGGTATTTCCCGATTAGTTTTAATAAGGAATGGCGTTAAATTCAACTTTTTTTAGTTCTTCATGTTAACACGAGAAGCGTACTTGCTCAAAACAAGACTCGAAAGTTAGATGAAATCGAATTCCTAGCCACAGAATACAAATTTGCTGTGGTATGTTTAACTGAAACGTGGTTAGATAATTCGATCGATAACGTTACTGTTCAACTTAATGGTTATGCTGATTCTTTTCGTCTGGATCGCAATCGACATGGCGGTGGCGTCTTAGCTTATGTCAAAAATGATATTTTTTGTGTTCGCCGTTTCGATTATGAAACAGATGATGTTAAAATACTGTGGCTTGAACTTAAAACTACAAATTTTCGTTGTCTTTACATTGCAGTATGCTAACTTCCACCAAATTCTAACTCTCTTCTCAAACAAACGTTTACCGATTCCCTATCTACTGTATTAGAATCGCTTCTAGTTGACCCTGAGTGCTGTGTTCTGATTATTGGTGACTTCAACGATCATTCTGTATTCACACCGATTCAGCTTCAGTCAAATTTTTTTCGTACTTTGTCAGCATTTGGCTTTCATCAATTTATCGACACTGTTACACAAGATCGTATGATTCTTGACTGGGTTTTAACAAATCTACCGTCCAGCAGTCTAACAAATCTAGCAGTCCTATCTCACGGAGTCCTAGACCCTGCCAACAGTTTAGATCACAACCCCATTTTTATTAAACTAAATTTTTCACTTAAACATGGGGTGATTTCTAGACGATTTTGTGTGTGGGACTTTAATAATGGCGACTTTTAGGTTTGAACAATGCACTATATGTTGCCCCTTGGGAATTCATTATCATGAATTCTCCCAATGTTAATTCAGCTCTTTCAAATATTACAAATGTCATAAACCAAACTCTTAAAGCTTTTATTCCCACAAAAATAGTTTATCCTTCTAACAAAAGCAAGCCATGGTTTATCCGCGAGCTCCGACTTCTAATTCGAAAAAGATCACTATTACAAACGCTGGCTGAAAACCAAAAACATAAACCACAAATTTCTATATAATAAAACCAGAAACCTAATGCAACGCAAAATGAAACTGGCGAAACAAAAATATAACAAGCAGTTCATGAGCAAACTAAATATGTCAAAACCTCTGACCTCAATTACTGGAAGCTTTTAAATAAAAAATGGAAACGGAGTAGAAAACATAGTTACCCATTAAATGTGAATGGAAGACCTATACATGATAATCGTATTAAGCGCAATCTTTTCAATGAATGCTTTACTTCTATTTCAAATTCTCCAAGCAACGACTACCAAAATTTACCACCTTTGGAATATCTTACCGATCAGCGATTACTATCTCCTGTTATTGAACATTTCGAAGTTTTTCAGGTTTTAAATAACTTGAATCCTAATAAATGCAAGGGATTTGACAAGGTACCTAATCGGATTCTTAAAATTTGTAGTCAGTCGCTCACTACTCCCTCCAGCCTTCTCTTCAATTTTATTTTCTCCTCTGAGGAATATCCTACAGTTTAGAAGACTGCTACTGTGATACCTTTTCTTAAAACAGGTTCTCAAACTGAAGTCCAAAATTATCGTCCAATTGCTTTGTTACCTTCTCTCTCAAAAGTTTTCGAGAAACTTTTACACAAACATATTTACAGCTACCTAGAACACCATAAATTATTGATTCCAAATAACTCTGGATTTCGGAAAAAACACTCAACTCTAAATTCCTTGCTAAGTAATTGCAATAATTTGTACCAAGCTTATGACTCAAATCTCTCCTCTGGAATGGTATTTCTTGATATATCCAAAGCTTTTGATCGCTTTGATCGTACATGTTTGCTCTTTAAAATTCAAGAACTTGGTATAGATGGCCCTTTATTAAATCGTTTATCCTCTTTTCTCTCTCAGCGTTCTCATCAACAGGACCCTCTAAGACCTTAAAGACACTAGTTGTGGCGTTCTTCAAGATCCGTTTTAGGCCCTCTGTTATTTTTGATCTAGGTCAACGACATTGCTAAAAACATTAATGCATTCATTTCTCTTTTCGCAGATTCAAATGTCCTATTCACCTGCACAGGGTACTTTCTCAAGATTTTTCCACGTTGTAGAACTGGTCAAAAGTTTGGAGTATTCACTTCAATCCTTCTAAAACTGCCGTTATGACAATATCTAACCAGAGGAATATCCATCCCCCTTTATTTTTCAATAATGCTCACCTTCCAGAAACAGATACACATAAACATTTGCGTTTAATCTTTCATCACAGTCTCTCTTGGCATACTCACATTCTCCACCTTCATCAGAAAGTGATGACCAAAATAGGTTGTCTTCGCTCATTTTCAAATTCATCGCCTCACCACTCTCTCCTTACTATCGACAAAACAAACATATTACCGATTTTTGATTATGGAAGCATTATTTATGACAACTGCTCCGATAGCGACAAACGTTTGCTGGATAAAGCGCAACTCTCCGCCGCTAAAATCATATTAGGCTGTTTAAAAACTACATCCTCTTCAGATGTTCTGCTTGATCTGCACTTTAAAACTTTCAACCATTGTAGAAAAATACCTATACTCCGCTATTTTTCTAAAATAAATTTTCGTATAGTACCCTGCCCTTTCCCCATGAATGTCTTCAGATCGTTCAGTGAATTTGTTCCCTACACTTTGCGCCACAATCTAGATGTTCAGATTCCACTTTTCAAAAAATCACTGGCATTTCACTTTTTTCTCCGAAAGGTCTGTAGCATATGGAATTCTCTCCCACTGGAAATTAAATCTTCTCCAAGTCATTTAAATTTCATGAATTGCATAACATCCTCTTACCATGTTGCAAAACATAGTACCCTCCACCTTTGGGGAGTTAATCCTCCATTGACATCCGTCCGTTGTATGGTCCGCCCGCAGTCCATTAAAATATCAATAAAAAATCTTGTTATAACTGTTATAGACCAGTGTTTCAATACTCAAACATTTTGAATGTTTTTCGTGCAAAAATTGTCTGTTCCATGAAAATTTACACATGAGATTGTGAACAAGCGCAGAAATTTCTGAACTTTGCAAATCACGAAAGTGATGATATGTTGGCAATGCATTTTTGAAATTTCCAAACATTCTAATAATTTGTTTTTGCCTTGTTTCTCAACGGTGGCATGCAAGGCTGGGGACGAATGGGACGTCGGCCTCGGGCATCCACAGCAGGGGCATCTACAGAGTGAAATTACAAAAATTAGAATTAATTAAAATGCTGTAACTATCTGTTACTTCAAGGCTGCTAACACATACTGCATGGATTTGATGGAAACATGCCTGATGGGGACATGCAAATGTATTTTAAGTGAATTGAGAGAGAGATGAAGCACTGCCATCGTTATCTCAAGGCTTTAAAACCTATCTATCCTTATTCTCTTTGTAGACTGGCCAATTCCTATTGAATTTGTAGCCTTCAAAATATCTCTCGATTCACTCTCTAGAGTCTGGGTTGTCAATTGGGGCCTAGGAACGTGAAATGTTAGCAATGGGGACAGCAACATCTTGTAGATAAGTATTAGGGGGATTGTTTTCATCATTCGAAAATTCATTATCCGAGCGGGAAGTGATGTGGAGTGATGTTAGTGGAGCGGGAAGTGATGTGGCGACCTGAAGATGGCGCCACATGAAAATAAATGGTCACCGCTAGATGGTGCCCATGAGTAACAAGTCACTGTGATAGTCACCACAAGCGAATTATCGTAGTTCACTTATCCCTATATTATGATATTGCAACCTGGTAGTAGAAGAGTGAACTAAGTGAGGGAGCTCTATTGTTGCTGGTTGCTTTCCTCTTAGTTAATGCCCCGAATTGCCATCTTTCTCTTGTGCTTGCCGCAGTAGTTCAAGGCGATGCAGTCAACTGCAACAGCGACATGTCCAACGTTACTCCGAGGTATTTAGGCTCGGAGCAGAAGGACAGGGTTTCGGCGATACGTGAGCGACATGTCCAACGTTACTCCGAGGTATTTGGGCTCGGAGCAGAAGGGCAGGGTTTCGTTGTTGATGTTGACTTTCAGCTCACGTTTGGCTTCCTTGTTGCTGAGATGGAAGACTGCCGGCACCGTTTTGGTAGTGGTGAGCTTTAGCTTCCAAGTCTGGAGGTATTCACCTAGTGTTTCCATGTCCTTGCTCAGCGCCCCTTCCACTGCCTGCCAATCTCCATCAGCATGCGTGATTGCTAGATCGTCAGCATATGCATACTTTCTGGAGATGGTGGTTGACAGGCCAAGGATGTAGATGTTGAAGAGAAGGGGCGCCAGGACAGATCCCTGTGGGACATCGTTCCTGAGGCGTCGTAACCTGCTCCTTTGGCTATTTGTGGTGGTGAGGGTAAAGCACCGATTGCCATCTCCACGATCATGTGGACCATGTGTTTATCAGGTAGCAATCGCAGGAGCTTGCAGGTGAGGCCGCGGTGCCATACATTATCGTGGGCTGCTGTGAGGTCGAGAAACACAGCTCCGGCCTTCTTGTCCGAAAAGCTATCCTCGATGTCCTATGTCAGCAGGGTGACCTGGTCTACGGTCGACCTCCCGTATCGAAAGCCCGCCTGCTCCTGTTGGAGCAATTGGTCGATGGTTGTTTCGACACGAGCGTAGATGAGTATCTTCAGGATTTTGAAGGATGACGTCATAAGCTATGAGGGGGCGCAGTAAATGGATCATGCCTAGGGCGCTGGGATGGTTTGCGCCGCCCCTGCCCCTGGCCTCTATATTTTTTCACATTACATCAAAAAAGGGGCACGTAATTTTGCACATTCTATACAAAAGATTTATTTGCTGAAAGCAAGTTAAATTTATATTTTGTCTAGGAATTTGTTTCTGAGTGAATGTCCATTTCACATTGCAAATTGTTTGAAGTCATGTGATTTTACATTGTTCTTCGTCCACACATTAACGTTGAGGGGCCCGTTGGCACATTTGCACATAATTTTTGCATTATTTTGAAAAATATAAAACTTGCTTCAGAGCTTATTCAATGTTCCTCTAGTGGTTCATCAGCTTTCAAATAAAGCAATGCAAAAAATAAGTGCGAAATTCTCAAAGGGACCCTGCGGAAACTCTGGAATAACGGGAGCCCGAGGCGAAAGCCTAGTGTGTCTTCCCTAATATTCAACCCTACTCTAAAACTACATACAACAGAAATAACTGGCTTCATACCACAACAGTACTGCTGAACTACTTAAAGTCCTATGTGACATTAAAAAATATTTTTCGATTGTTCCTTTACGTTACGCAGTAGTTGGTGCATTGGGCTATAACAATGAAATAGAAGCAATTGAGATATTCCCAAACAGACACCAAAAGAAATGGTAATGCATTGCATATTGACATAGCAACAACTGCAGTTAAAAACATTGTGAACAATTACTCATTTCCATATTGAAATTTGAGGTAAGCCTTTATTGCGTGGCGGTGATTAAACATATAGTGTGATTGCTTTTCTTTGTTATCATATTTCATGACAAGTATGACGTTTTCACCACACTCTTCTGCAAGTGTGAAAAGTATGTGCTCGCAAATAAATTGCATGAAAGCAACAATCACTAACTCTTTGAAAGCTGAAACAGTCAAAAATACACGTCTTGTAAGGCTATCAGCAGAAAGAATCAGACATTTAACTTCAATAAGAACGCTGGCGCTGTGCTCAGAAAACATTACGTTTTTCAACGTATCGTAGTTGGCGACGAAAGTGTTTCAACAGCTCTCAACGATGTTCTCTCTGAATAATTCACTGCATTATTTTGATCTTTTTTACAACAATTGAAAGCGAAGAATCTATCACCAAATCGTCATGCATGATGTAATCCTGTCACACAACCAGGCCCGTAACTACGGGGACGCGAAGCCCCATTACAAAATGTTTCACACCCTTGCAAAAATGTGTTGGGCATAATTGAAAACGATTGGCCATAGTTTAAAAATTTTGGCCCCTCTCAGAAAATTCTTCGCCACCCTTGGTCTCCCAAGCTGGTTATGGGCCTTCTACACAATTCGCATTGTCTGAAATCAAGTCGATAAGACACGATCGAAACATAAAGCGTTCTTTACTTATAAACGCAACTTTGAACAAGCAAGTTTAACAGGCCTTGGTATATGTTCACTGCACTGTCCGATTTGTTTTGATTATGGCGTTTTTAGTACAATGATAATGAATTTTCGAATGATGAAAACAATGCCCTAATACTTATCTACAATATGTCGCTGTCCCCATTGCTAGCATTTCACGTCCCCAGGCCCCAATTGACAACCCAGACTCTAGAGAGAGAATCGAGAGATATTTTGAAGGCTACAAATTCAATAGGAATTTGCCAGTCCACAAATGGAGGAGAGATAGGTTGTAAAGCCTTGAGATAACGATGGCAGTGCTTCATCTCTCTCTCGGTTCACATAAAATACATTTGCATGCCGCCTCAGGCAAGTTTTCATCAAATCCATGCAGTATGTGTTAGCAGCCTTGAAGAAACCGCTAGTTACAGCATTTTAATAAATTCTAATTTTTGTAATTTCACTCTTTAGATATCCCTGCTGTGGATGCCCGAGGCCGACATCCCATTCGTCCCCAGCCTTGCATGCCACCGTTGAGAAACAAGGCAAAAACAAAGTATTAGAATGTTTGGAAATTTCAAAGATGCATTGCCAACATATAAACACCTTCTTGGTTTGCAAAGTTCAGAAATTTCTGCGCTTGTTCACAATCTCTTGTGTAAATTTTCATGGAACAGACAATTTTTGCACGAAAAACATTCAATGAGCCATTACTGGAATCTATCTGAAAAA
>Ga0210059_1007896_pt1 | contig 16878 bp, 16 predicted proteins | sample Ectturendosymbi2_FD_188042 | JGI IMG/M metagenome (GOLD analysis project Ga0210059, IMG submission 188042) | Ecteinascidia turbinata endosymbiont from Florida, USA - Sample 2 (SPAdes) (version 2) | ecosystem: Host-associated > Tunicates > Ascidians > Unclassified | place: Key West, Florida...
GGCAGGAAAAGTCACAATGAAGAATGAAAACAAGACCCATTTCAGTTTGTGAGTGTTTGAATCTGATGTTCAAGATGTTTTAATATTCCCTCTCTCTTTAGTTAGCACAAAACACGATCTTCACTCGTTTTAAATCGTTGTAAGAAAATTTGAGGGTGGAATCGGCGGCACTTATACGGTCGGCGGCACTTATACGGTCGGCTCAGGGTGACACTTATACGGTCGGCTCAGGGTGACACTTATACGGTCGGCTCAGGGTGGCACTTATACGGTCGGCTCAGGGTGACACTTATACGGTCGGCTCAGGGTGACACTTATACCGTCGGCTCAGGGTGACGCTTATACGGTCGGCTCAGGGTGACACTTATACGGTCGGCTCAGGCTGACACTTATACCGTCGGCTCAGGGTGACACTTATACGGTCGGCTCAGGGTGACACTCAGCCTCACTACGCCTCTGTTTCCCACCTACTTAAAAGAAATCCGGGAGGGCGCATAACAGCCATGCACTGCTTAAAATTCGCTCCACAAAAGCGTTGGTGGCAGGAACAAACAAAGCGTCCGTAGTCATATGAAGCAGATATTCAACTTGGACTTGTTCAGACTCCAAGAATTTGTTTCCATCTGGCTTTCTGTCTCTATCAACTCAACGTGTTGTGTAAATTTGCGCGTAGAGAATAATTGATATATGTCTGTGCTACATCGTAATTATCTCTTTTACTTCACACAAAATTAAACCGAAATAAACGTATATTATTTCATTTCGTGGTTTCTTGTTGTGTTGTTTTATTTTTATGTCACAACAAATGGTCATGTTCTAGAATTTGTAAATCGCTGTCCCTCGTCTCGCTTCTTTTGACTTTTTCGCATTTTTCGTGCTTTGTTCTGCAGGGTTGCTGCGAGCATGCAGTATGACTATGACCAGGGTCAGATTTACCTATAGGCTTAATAGGCTTAAGCCTAGGACCTCAAGATCCAAGGGGACGTCTAGTGTGGTATGCAAGAGGCAGTAGCCGATACAAGATTAGTTCAATAAATATTCAACAATTTGTCTTAAGCATACAATGTAGTTTTATTCACTTGATCATATTCCGACTTGGGAAAGCAGGGTCTTCTAACGGGTTTTCATGAATGTCATAATATGATCTGTTGGTCTAGCCTAGCCACATGTAGGCGATAGTGTCGTCATACAGCTCCGTTGCGTGTTTGTGTATGCTGAATCGTACCGATTGGTACGTGTGAATCAGGCGGAAGAACTTGTGGTTGTTCGTGTTTGAGATGCACCTGATCAAAGCCTAAGGTTATACTGCAGATAAGAGGTATGTGAAAGGCTCGCAGTATCCTATGAAGAAATGAAAAGTAAAATCCAATATTATAGAGGCCACGAGAGCGACTGATTAACTGTACTGATTTACATGGGCCAAAACCATCCCCTAGATTTTAAAATTTGACATTTTCCAATTAAATTTTTAGCAAAAAGGGATTGTTTTCTTAGTTTCAAGTGGGCGAAATCAAGTGTCACCACTTTTGCCCCCCTGGAAAAATCTTTTCGGCTGCCACTTGAAAATCCATTATTGGCTCCCCGGGAAAAAATAAATCGGACGTTCATGCTGGCTTAACAATGCCTGACACTGAAACTAAATAAATTCTGTAGAGACTGGTTTATTTTGGGAAGCTTGTTCCAGAGCAGGGCCCCGACAAGGGCGGGGGGGGAGGGGGGAAATGCCCCGGGGCGGCACTTTTCGGGGGGCGGCATTTTTGGTGAAAAGAAGGAATAGGAGATGGTCTTTCACGAATGAATCTGAAGTTAGATTTAGCTTTTTGGTTTTAGATTTTATTTAAGGTTGGACCTATTGGACCTACTTACCATACGTCCCGATTTAAACGTCTGTACCGGTTTGCAAAATGTCCCGGAATTTCACTTCAGTGAAAATTTCAGAATTAACCCCAGCCTGATGGTGCATTGTTATGAAATAATTCCGTCCTGAAAGGCTTGACTTTGCTTTAACCCGTGGCTTGGGGGGAGGCACTTTTCGACTGTAGGGGGGCAGCACTTTTCGACTCGCCTCAGGGCGGCACTTCCCCATGTCGGGGACCTGTTTCAGAGTAAGATATCAGAGAAAATCATGGTGTAACAATTAATGATATTGAAGTGCTTTTCAGCTGGAGATGTACAGTAGCTATGTTAGCGCTTTTATGACGTAAGGTAAACTCGTTTAACACTTTTAGTTGTGATTTGTTTCGATTTTCTTCGAACGACTGAGGAACTTGTGAATCGCAAAGCGCCGATAGACACATTTGTCAAGAAAAGCAGTTGAGAAAAAATAGTTGTGAAACTTATGGAACACGTAAGCTATGTGTTTGATCAAATATTTAAACGTGGCGGTTTCGGTTGTTTCGCCTATATAGATTAAAAATCCTGTTCTTGCCAGCGAAACACGGTTTATACAATTCCGTGCCACTGAACGCTTTCGCGTCGCAGGCAGCAAAAAGCGCAGGGGTCTTTCTGGGGCACTCTAGTGAGGACTTGGAAAAGTTTTATTGAGGGCCATTGAGTGATTCTGAAATGCTGTACGCGTCCGCGGTTTTCAGTAATTCGTAAAACTATTTGTGATCGCGCAATTCTCCGAGACCATGTGAATGTTTGATTAAAAATAAATACCAGAAAAAATTTCTGGAATGCCTCCCTGAGGGGAATTCCGAACTTGGGGTGAGCTGATTTTGTTTCATGCACGCAAAATAGCCTGGGTCGAACTAAAGCCATATGATTTGGCGCTTGCAATGGCTTTGATAATTGGAACCCGAATCTACCATGAAGTCCAGGAAATGGCACACAGACGGCTTCAGTGCCTCTGTCCTCTCCCACCTCAACGGAAGAAAACTTAACACAAAAGCGGGACTAACTTCACATTCCACAATCAGTACAAACGACGAATTTTTGCAGGGTTTTGAGGTTCTATTTTTACATTTTCTGCTTTGTTCTGTATGAATTTCTTGTTTGTCCAACACTTTTGTTTATGACTACGCGTTCAACCTCTAATTTGAGTCACACATAGGTATCAACGAACTGAAACATTTGCAAGTTCTTCTCTGCGAACTGCCTTGAAACATAATATAAGTGAACACCTTGTTCTCTGGCTGCTGCATAAATCATTCGCCACATTTTGTTGCAAGACACAATTTCTTATTAGGGCGTAGACACTGTTAAACGGATATTTGTGTATTTGAAACAACAGCTTTTTCATTTACGTTCATGCACAAATTAGTAATGTGTGAAATGTACACGATTCAAATTTCGTCAAATTATTCACTTTGTTACATGTTGTTTGTTTCGCACACATTGTTGAGTGCCTCCACTGTGTCACTCAGGGAAATTGAAGGTTTGTTTGCTTACCACCATAGAACAACCGGTGAACATTTTTCCAAATTGTCACACAGAAGTCGAAAATTAAAGACGAAACAGTTTAATTTCCTGTCTTGTATCGCACCAATTCAGTCTTCTAAAAAAGCACGCACATATAGTTATCACCAATCCAACACGACACATTTGCACCGAACAACATCTAACTTCTTTTCTGGACTGAGTAGTTCACCGTCACTGCATTCTCGGGAAGTAGGATTCCTTCTGCATGACAACGGCTTAACTTCTTAACCTTGAATTGATCACGGAAAGTCTGCATGATTTCGTCTTCCTCAATGCTGTTTGGCCTGCCCCTGTACTTTGACAGGTCGTATTCGTAGCAATTCAGGAGCCAAATGCCTTCCGGTTTCAGCAAAGTTGCCATGATGCCACGATACTTTGGACGCTCGTCCACATTTATCGAAATATATGAGGCTCTATCCCAGATAGCATCAAAAGTGCCTAGAAGCTGGGAGGTTGCTTCAAACATGTCACCCATGTAGATGGTGATGTCGGCGCCATCGGCTTGAAAAACATCAAAAGGAAGGGTTGAGTGCCTTTTCCTCGAGTAAGAAAGCTCGTTGTCTTTGAAAAATTCGAGAATGCCTTTTTCAGAAATCTCCAGTCCAACTACTTTGTGTCCTTTGTCCGATAAGTACTTCATGTCCACGGTCTTTCCGCAAAGGGGAATGAAAACTGAGCTGAGTTTTGGCAACAGCAATGTTTCATGTTTTAATAGACCAGTGTGCGGGGCCTGTTTGTGGAAAGGAACGTAATCGGCATCCCATGCTTTGATCCAGTCACTTGGATTAAGATCACCGCCAGTTCCTTGGTCAATTTTTCTTGGATCATCATCCATTTTTGCACTTAATGTCACTGATTCTCACCAAAAAGGCTAGAAATAGACAGCTATGATTTATGCCTGTGAAAAATGTGATGTGTTAGTGCTTCAACGTTTTGAAAACGCGCATTGTTAGATTTTATGAGGAAGCTTATCCTCTGCATAGGATACAGCATGCATCGCCTATCTTACGATGTCTTGATACAAGGAAAAGTAAGATGTAAAAACGAGAAAAACATTGGTTTTACGAAAGCAACACTATCGGGGTTAGACTAATTTTAGAATCTGATTTAACTGTGATGTTCCCGTCTTTGCATGTTTGCAATTTCAACATTTTTGAAAATCTTAAAGCATAAGAATTTGGACAACATCAGCAAAGATGCACTCTGTTACAGTGTTCACAATAGTTTGCACTTTGGTATTATTCCCACAACTAAAGAAAAGCAAAAAATTGTTTCGTGTATTAATTTTGGGGTTTTATAGATGTCTCCAGATGTAATTTATTTTTCTAAGCCCATTTATTGAACTGATTTTGAGCAATCATTCAAAACGAGCATTTTAGAAACACAAGAGTCAGTTGCAAACTGAGGAAACTATCTGAAATTGACTGCGCTATCTCTTTACACTTTCATTTTGCGAGCGTCGTTTTTTGCCGCGTCATCTCCATGACGTCTTTTACAATTGTGGTATGGACGAGCAAATTTTTGGATTGCAACGATTATAGTGTAACAATGAACGGTTATTCAAGAAAATATTTCCTCGAAGTGAAAACTGTTTGAACAATTCTTGAAATACTTTTAGTTCGATCGGAAACGTACAAGAGACACTTCAAACTGTCATTAAATGCAACAATAAAAACCTGTTTGCTTCGGTGCTTGATTTGTTATGATCTACAGATTAGTCCTCGGTGACATGATTGGCATTTCTGTCTTACGCACTTTCCTGCAAGACGTCCTTTAGATGTCCTCAGCGACTTTTTGAGTGAAAAACAAAACATTTTTTCTGAACTGCCTCCCCAAAAAACGGTGGTCTACGTATAAAAAAAACACGTAAAGTACACGAAACATCCCGATACTCTCCCTGTAACCCTGATTGGCGACCTGTTGAAGATTCATGTCGTATTGTTTTGGAAGCTTGCGGTTTCAGATACAAAATAAATTAGGCTGAGACTTGAAAATTTGTTTTTTTCCGGAATATTTTCGTCATTTTGATGCATTTATGCTCTGTTGGTCCGAAATGTTAATACTCTATTACGAAAATCCCTGGGAATCCGCGACACGCTATCGACCACATACACGTTAGTTAGAACGAAATGATTTCATGCATGTAGCGGCGGCAACGCTGGTTCCGAATTAACGCACGTGTTACTTGGTCACAACCGACTTTTTTGTTTATGGTTAGGTCTCACAACCGTATCTGGGCAAAGTAATTGGATGCACAGCGCTTGGAACAGGCAGCGAAATTTTAATGCTCCAACATTTTCCAAAATACTGGCATGTTGACTGAAACCACTGAACGCATTTTCTCGCTATCGGAACTTCATCAACTTATCAGTGCAAAACCAAGTTCTCTTCTTTCCCAAGCGAGATTATTGCACAGTTACCTTAAACATGTCATATCTGCTTTGCACGAAGTGGGCTTGATTGCCTTCGCACAGCTTCTTGATTGCATACAACAGGTTTGCATCCCAATATTGGACCGTTCACCCCTTACTGAAAACATACGCAAAATATACGCAACTTTTATACGAGTTATGCAGCTTTGGAAAGGACTATTCGACAGAGCGTATACAGAAATCAACTGCAGGAGGAATTAGCTTTAAACGTTCATTTTAGTATGTCTACAATCTAAGGTGAAAAAACGACTTGCCCAAACTGGGAAAATAGACCTGAACAGAGTTTGGCGAATATGTAGACTGTGGTAGAATGGATGGCACTGTAGGTTTCTTTCACTTTTCACAGACGTTCAGTTATTGTCGTATATGTCAAAATGTGATTTTATACAACTTAACTAAAAAGCTAGATTGCCATCTGAAACGTCAAGTTTTTGCAGACATTTTCCCAATTCGTATGCAGTTTTTGATAAAATATAGCTTATGCTCAACCTGCTCTAAATGCATTTAACCAAGGCAACTGATTAAGCTTAAGCTGGTTTTTCGTAGACATTCTAGCAGAATGCAAAGAACATAAAAGCACCACACAGCTAACTACTATCACTTTGTGGTTTCCATCTTCCATCATCAAACTTTATACCCTGCTTGATCCAACAACGTCCACCTGTTCGACGTCTGTTGATCCACCCGCTCGCGCTGCGAAAGCGGAACTCGCGGAGCAGATGAAGAACTCGCAAAGCATATGTATAACTCGCGAACCGTCTGATTCCTCATCCACTGAAAAGCCAAAGCAAATAATCCAGTTGAGTTGAATTGATTTTGCACAAGGCCCACATAGCATGGGCGGCGGAATCTTTTTCAAAGTGGGGGGGAAAGAGGAGCTGTTGGTGAAAGTGCACGTCAAAAAAATAAAGAACACTTTTGTGATTTAAATTGGCAACTGCGACGTCACAAGTATTGAAATAAGACATCATTACCTATACACCACATGAGGCCTAATTTACACTATTTTAGACAAAATTACACCACTATGAAAACGTATTAGTGAGCCTCTTGAAATTCAAATAGGCTGTTACAGGAGCGACCCAGGTCAACAGCGTCACGCGGGCTCATCATAAAATGCATTCTGTCTGAATTAAACCGTTTGACGCTTGCGTCACTGAAATTTCCATTTGCTTTCAATCTGGCTGGCATTATCGTTGCTCTGTGACGTGAATTACGTAAAAATAAATGAGAAATTATCATGATAGCTTCTCCATTGTTGAGTAACGTATGTCACAGCGTAATGATAACGCCTGTAAGGCCTCTGCATACTAGGCTCATTCATATTAGCCGAGTTATTGGACAATTTATCGTTCGTTTGAAATTATTTCCGAAATGGGAACTGTCCATTAGATTGGACTTAAAATCCAATGTTCTGTACAAGTCCATTGCTTAAAAAAAATTCAATCTGATATGAGTTATGTTTTCAAAAATACTCAATTGCGTAGGGCAGCTCGAGCTCTAATGGATGAGCCAGAGTAAGCGCGAGCGAACGAAGTCGAGAGAACGCCTGCTGCTGTTGCAATCGGAAGTCCCGAGCGGCATGCGCGCAAAGCTTCGCACCGTGGCAGCAAGCAACAACAGAGATCATGCTCGCAATCTCTCTTACTGTTGCTTTCTCGCGCTACACATACGATGGTGTTATTCTTCACGCACATCCCGTTCGCGGTGAATCATACAATCAACGCAACACCACCAGAGAGGTTGCAACACTGCGAACGATATTGTTTTATTCAGGTCACCTGCAACATGAACGACAATGAGCATTCTCTTTTTTATGGCGTTGGGAATTGGTTATCGTTACGTATAACGTGTGGAGCAAAAACGCCTGAATCCATTTATCAGATTACACGAGGCCAGTGAGTTACTCAATAAATATGTATAATGTGAGTGTGGTCAGACAACTTCACCGCTGTTAGTTTCATTGTGACTGTTTTTGTTCCTGATATTGAGGTAAATCAGACTAAATATGTTTATGAATTGGAACAACTTCTTCAGTGAATGCAACGAGCGCATGCAGTGCTATTTTTGTATGACATCAGACGTCGCAAACCCTCCAGAAGGGTCCCCAATTTAAAATATCCTATGGTCCCGAAAATGAAAATTCTCCTCTGGCGAAAGGCCAGACATGGAACGAAAATATATGAACAGTGAAAAGACCCATAGAAAAGAGCCCGAGATAACAACGTAGTGAAGCGGAACCGCGGGTGGTGGCACAAACATACAAATCAAGCAAGCTCGCGTTCTCCAATATAAACCGCAATCCATGAATCGGGCTAAGCCCGAGGAGCCCGTGTGCCAGAGCCGCCACTGGTCTGTTAAAAACAACACGAACACAGCTTGAAAAACAGGCAAAAATGACACAGCGTTGATACCTGTCTCACACGCATTCAAAATCACACTTTTCCACATCTTGAAGACAGAAGTAACATGACTGAATTCTCATTCTACAACTGCATTAGATACCGGAATGCAAAGACAAGACAAAGCATATGTAGCAACTAGTAAGTTGTCTAGCAGGATGCCAATAGTGTTATCAATGCAGAAATAAAATATAGGTATTTAGTATTGCCAATGCAAAAACAAAAACAGTTGAAACTGATCTGTCACATATTTGATTTTGTGTATGAGAGTCAGCAAAATTTCTCTATTAAGAATGTTGCTAAATCGCTTGAAGGTTACACCAATTATAACGGTGTGACACGAACTTTTTCCTATACACAAGTGTGAATATCGGAAGGTGGACAGGAATTCGAAAATTTCAGAAATAAAGGCTGTTTTCTTAGTTCGAGTGGCAAAACACAATTTTCACCACTTTGGCTCCCCCTAGAAAAACTTTGAAAAAATCCACTTGTGCCCCCCTGGAAAAGATCCTTACCACCCCCATGCACACAAGCATGCTAAATTACAACATTTTGGGAAAATATGTATTGTATTACACCATCTGACAACACTGTTCAACTACACCAATGCGGTAAGCAAACCATAGCACGGTGACACATTGTGCACGGTGTATTCTGCCACACAATCATGAATCCTGTCGAATTACTAATGTACTGCAAATAATATTGACAAAATACTGCTAAAATTCCGCAATATTTTTTCATTGAACAATTTAATTTAACAAAGGACCCAATAATAATTGTGTTAAAAGTGGGTGGGCCAGGCCCCCCAGAAATAAAAGTGGGGGGACCTAGGTCCATGCGGCCCCCCCGATTCCGCCACCTATGCCACATAGGGAACATGATGTCAGAAATGCCAGTGCCAGAAACGACGGCCGTAACTGTCATTGAGTCACTGCTCCCAGGGCCTACGAGAGGGGATACAACAGGTACATTGTACCCGGGCCCGGCAGGTGCTGGGACCAGGGAGGATGTAAGTACGCATGCTACGATTTTCCGTAATCAAGCCCAAAATTACTAATGTAAGCAGGTTGCCACTATAAATCCATATTCTGATTACTATACAAACAATTACATATAATTTTCAACGAGGTCCCAGCAAATACGGGGACCCGGTATCGGTCTTCGTACCCCCTGGAAAATTTTCTCTCAGAGGCCCTGACTGCTCCACACCAGAATAGAGAACCAACAAAAACCTTTATGGTGATGTTGCAGGAAATCACTTCCAAGTTGCCTGTGGAGCAGAGAAGCCAGCAGGTGTGCGCTGATAACAGGCGCATTTTCGGCACACATATCTCCAACTTTTATTTGGGATAGACGGGTTGATTCTCACTTCTGTTGCACTGACCCACATGAGATTCTACCCAATTTTGGTGCGCTGTCTTGTAAAATGCTTTCTTTATGACCAATATAACAGGCTTTGTAGTTATGATCGAGACTTATTTCAACATTTCAATAATTTTATTGCCAAATTTGCTGTTGAAAGAGTATTCGGTGAAATCCCATTGATGCTAGTCCGAGTTCCACGTCACTATTTCGAGTCTGAACATTGACAGTTCGAGTGTGAGTTAACTTTATTTTGTACGAGTCACGTACAAGTCTGACTCAGGTCGGACAAGCCCAGTTCGAGTCCAGCTGTTGTCAGCCTCGGTGAGTTACCTAAATTCACAAGATTGACCATTTGTTATTTTGACAGTAGTTTGCCATTTGATATTATTACCACAACGACGAAAGGGAAAAATTTAATTTGAGTGAGAGATGATGATACCAATCTAATAAGCCAACTGTATATTCTGTAGGTCCTCAGTGTCTGTATCTTTGCTGAGAAAGGATTCCTTACGATTCTTTGATTCAATACATTTCGGAGTTTGTGTGTGTGTCCAGATACAATTTATTCTTCCAAGGCCATTTATTCAATAGATTTTGAGCAACTATTGACAGAGCCGTATCTCCCGCCCTCCATAGGTCCTTCCCCTCAATTGGGCTTGGGCCCACGCTGTCACAGGGGGCTCGAAATTCAGTCCCATCGCCATGGGGGCGACTTTTGAGGGCTTAACCTACCAAACAAAGTTTCAAACGCCCCAAATTGAAATGTGAAACACTAGAAATCAGTGGAGTTTTTATCAATCCGTATTCTATTTGGTACTGTAATTTATAAACGGAGCAGTTACTGCCGCTATTACCTAGAATAACATCGCCTGATAGGTTTTGATGCGTTTGTGAGGTAATAAACGTATTTGAGGCTTGAGCGTAATGCGTCCGCATTGCTTGGAGTGTTGAACGTGAAGCTAGCCTACATGTCTCGTTGTATACGTCCAGAAGTCAGACTTCCACTTGATCAACGTCTTTTGTGTAGTGATTGTGAAAAAAATGTAATATGGCTAACCCAGGTAGTCTTGTACAGTATTTTGTACTGCATAGAAGCAAGATACCTTTGGTGCTTACGACCAAAGTTACACATTTGCGCAGTCTGCTGTTCAGACAGCCAGATGGAGTTACAGTGTAAATAGAACTTATGAGAGTTTATCTAGCAATCACTGTTAAACTTGTCCCAACAGTGTAGTGCAGTTAGTGGATTATGGATATTAACCATGTTGTGTCCAAGTTGGCCTTATTCTATATTTGTTAACATTTATAGCCTATTTGAGATATAAAATGATATTAATCTAAACCTGTGCCATGCACCAGGAGATTAATAAGTCTAGACATCAGAAAGTTTTGTGTACGTGTATTTCGGCCAGTTAAAAGCACGATGCGCATGCTTTTCAAGCAAAATTCACTTCAGCTCATGGTAAAGTTTATCAATTTGCGCTAATGAAAGAAAACGTTCATCGCGGCACACATGCTTTGACCGGCCTCATGTTTGCTCTTTCGGTAACGGTGTTTTCCTAAGTGAACGATAAGATTGATTCTGATATCCTACAATTTTGTTAAACCTTTGCATTTCATTACAACATCTCTAAATAATCGTCGTTAATTAAATGGCAACGACTAAGACACAATTCCTTTTGTTAAGCTCGTTGAAAAGTTTTATTTACGAACTACGAGCCGGTTATGGATACTTGCGGGAACATACTTCACAATTTTGTAATTAAATCGCGCAATGTGCAAATGCTGCGTACTGAATTAAATATAAATTTTCAGAATGTCTAGTCCACTTGCACAAAAATGAAACCCCAATTGGAGAGTTTCAGGCGACGGTTCTTCCGAAGTTGTGTCTGCAAGTGGAACTAAAAAAATAGTGAAATAAGAAAAAGTTAAAAATTAGGATATTTTGTCGTGAATGGCATTTGGCCTCGAGATGTGCCATAAGGTCGAAATCAATTTTTTATAAATCACCATTACAGGGCCTCTGTAAACACTTGATGGGGGGGGCAAGAGTTGGGCTGCTAGGGCGCTGATTATTCAAAACAAGCATTTTGAAAGCAAGTGAGTCAGTCTCAAACTGACTCACATCATCTGAAATTGACTGCACTATTTCTTTGCATTTCCGTCCTAGAGTGTCGTTTTTTGGCAGTTCCATTTGCATGACGTATTTTACAACTGTGGTGTAGACGAGCATTTTTTGCACTACAACGGTTATTCAAGAAAATATTTTCTAAAGTGGAAATTCTTTGAACAATGCTTGAAATTCTTGGTATTCGATGGGGAACATACAAGACAGACTCCAAACTGTCATTAACGCAAGAGTAAGTATGTGTTTATTTCGGTGCTTGATTTGTGATGATCTACACAGATTAATTTTCCGACCACATGAATGCCATTACTATATTATACAGTTTCCTTAAGACGCCAGCAGCAACTTTCGAAGTGAAAACCAAAACAACTTTTTCTTACCGGCCACAGCTACTGAGAATGCAGGTATCTCATGACACGTTATATTCCACCGGTGTTCTGATAAACACTAGTGCTCCGCGGAAGACCGTCAGCAGTTTAGTAAAAATTAATTACGGAAATAATTATCAGCTACCACCAGTTTGAATCTTCCATATAAAATACTATGTGAGTAATGATCTAAGTGATTCCTGACTCATTGAATGTTGAAAAGCATTACTTTGGATTGACGTCGATATTTCACAGACATTTACGGAATTCAGTAACAGTGTATGAGGCTGTGTCGCTATTTGTAGCGCTATCATAGAGTTATGATGTCAATTAGGGCTGAAACAAGTTAAAGACAAGCAAAGGTAACAAGATGGCATTATTATTCCATTAGATTTCAAACAACGAATTTTAAATTTCTTATTGATTGTTTTCACGAGCTTCATGATTTTTCATTTTTCTTTTGAATGCCAACTTCAAAGCATTTAGCAAATCATGAAACTTGAAGCGGAAAATACATCTGGAAATCCCAGCTAGAAAAAATCCCACGCACCATATTATTTTCTTGAATTTGTTCAGTGAGCTGCTGATAAGCGAATAAAAAATCATACTTCCAGGTTTTGCGTAACACGTAGTTTGTTGCTGGGCTGTCCCGAAAAGAAGAAATTAGATGCTGACAAAGGAAAAGTTATGACTGTATAAAGATGGAAGTATTCTTGGAAAATTCTGTTTCGGTCTCTGATAAAACAAACGAACACATTTATTGCTTTTCACACTTATAAAAAAGTTTTACTGGAAGTCAGAGCATTTAACACGCACCTAAATTGCGATCACCGCTCTGTATGTGACTAGAATGAAAGAGTACACAGTAAATTCTGCTAGGAGATGATGTCAAGAAATCACCACAGGCAATTTGTCACAGGAAAATGTTTTCATAGGCCCTTTTCTTTGGATTTTACTTACAGTTAGTACATTTTATTTGAGGTAGTGGTAAGTGTCTGGTTATTCGCAGAGAATTACGAAACTCAAGTTTTTATACAAATGACATACTTCTAATTATAATCAAGAGCTTTATAACTTTGCTTGCAGAACATTTTTAATAAAAATAATCGTTAGCTTGTTGAGGGAAGAAATGATCTAATTAAATTTTCTTCAGGAGAGACAATGTTGCAGATATCCTAGGATTACATCTCGTATTTTGTATCGCAGAGTGAAACCTGTTTTATATACTCTATGCTGACAAGAATATCGATATATTAATGTGACATGATGCGTGATCTTGCAGCTGGGAAAATCCTGTTTGTTGTTCGTATGACAAGCATTGAATTTGGATATCTTATAATTTTTTCATTTCTTCAAGATCCTCAAATCGATTTCAAACCTGTTGTGTTTGCAACATTGTGCAAATCATTTGAAAATTGTTGGTTGAATATGAACAAAATGCAGAACTCGACAAATATGAGTGTAACACGCTTTCATCATTTGTCCAACAATGATATGCACCATATAATTACTGCTTGATGTGCATCAATCGCTCAAAATCGTAGCTTTCAAAATGCAGATAAAAGGAACAAAGTAAAATTTTCTTTTTTGTAAGAATGTTGCAACGTTTCAAGTTACTGTATCCAAAGAATTACATCAGTGTATTGCAAACATTTAAGACGTTACAAACTTGTGTTCCCTCCTGATATTTTAGCCCGTGTGGCCAAATAATGATCACACTTTTTGTTGACCATTCACGTAGGATACCATGTCTTGCATATCAAGATCTTCACCATCAGTAATCTTGCATTTTCGAATAATGGTTTATCTCAAAACGCAAAGCAATTGTTGAAACAACGTCTTCAGAGTTGCTAAAGGTAACTTAACACAACAGACGGGCAACTGCCGCTTGGTCGGGGTCTGTGGACCGGCAGGTGGTAAACAGCTCGCGAAGCGTATGTTTCCTCATCTTCTGTAAAGCAACAGAGAAAAATCCGGCAAGAAGGCTTTTGGTAGTAAGGTAGTAAATCGGTTTGGGCAATCACGTTGTAGACTCCGTGTTGGCTGCAGAGTGAAGGAGGCAGCAGGGTTGTGCTCATAACAGGCACCTTAATGGAATGCATATTTGTAACTTGTATTTGCGATAGATGAGTTGATTCTTTCTTCTGCTACATTGGCCTTCATGAAAACTTTTTTATCTTCGAAACCAACATGTTTTAGCTAATCTTGGTGCCCTGATTTATAAAATGCTTTCTTTATGTCTGTCACAACATAATTTGAAATTATGATCGAAGCTGACTTTTTGCTTTTGATATATTCTCTGCCGAATTTGCTCTCAAGAGTTTTTGGCCATAACCTCATTGTTGACAGTCCGAGTTCCAAGTCACTTGTTCGATTCCGAACATTGACGGCTCAAGTGGAAGTTCATCTTATTTTGTACGTGTTTCTTGAGAGTCGGACTTACGTTGAACATGTCCAATGCGTTTGCAGTTATTGTGAACCTTCATAACTCACCTAAATTTACAAGAATCACCCGTTGTTGGGTTCGCATTTGTTTGGCGTTTGGTATTATTTCCATAACGAAGGAAAAATGAAGTTACTTTGTTCATAATTTTGGATTCATATATGTCTTCAATTTATTCAACGGACTTTAAGCAATCATTCAATACAAGCGTTTTGAAAGCACCTAACTACTTACAAACTGACTCACATCCCATCCTCTGAAATTGACTGCACAACCTCTTTGCACTGCCATTGTACGAGAGTCTTTTTTTGCAGCCTTATCTGGATGACGTATCTTACAATTGTGGTGCACCCATGCATTTTTGGCATTGCAACAAATGTTCAATAAAATATTTTCTTGGATCGGACATTGTTTGATCAATGCTAAAATACTTGGGATTCGATCGGAAACGTACAAGACAGACTCCAAGCTGACATTAACGCAACAATAAAAAGCTGTTTAATTCGGTGCTTGATTTGTGATGATCTACACCAGTGGTCTTCAAATTTTTTTGTTCAATCGCCCCCCTACAGGGACTTTGCTTGAAAATCGCCCCCCACTTATGATTTTAGTGTTGGCAAAAATATTATTTTAATTTGAAAATATTTCAATGCTAATGAAATAAAGGGGCAGTTTAGTTAGCAAAAAAAACGAACAAACAAAACGATGGGAATTGCATTTGTAGAAATAAACTACCAACATACGTATTCATTTCCAAAAACAGTTGGTTCCAACCAGGGCTGTGGAGCCAGAGCCAAAAAATTTTGAATGATGGGGCCGGAGCCTGAAATTTGAGTTCCCATTCTACAGACATATTTTATATAGCAAGCCAATTGTACAAATATTGCAATGGTTTTTAGTTTTTAATTTTGGACCAAACCGTTCTGGAGCCGGAGCGAAAAACTTTGGATGCCTGGAGCCAGAGCCCGAAATTTGAGTTTCGACTCCACAGTCCTGGTTCCAACTACTGCGAACCTTGCCCCTGGATTTTATCTGCAAGTTTTACAAAGCAGGTTGCAAATTGGTCAGCTTAAGTCGTATGGCGTTTCCACCGGTCTTGTTCTTGTCAAGACGATTGCGGTATTTATTACGCATGTGCAGTACTTGGTTGAAACTTGCTCAAGAACATATTTCGTCGGAAACTTCGGTAGCAACATTAGCTTCACTTTCCCCAAAACTTCCGGAAAACGCTCACTGCACTTGATCTAAACGTCTGACCATCCATGATAATAAAATATGGCACATACTTCATTATCGCTTTGGTGTTCGATGAAACCTTCCTGGATGTGGAATCGCATTCGCTTATGTTAGTTAACTGGCAAAACACTTCACCCAGTCACTTTCTACGCAATCCAACTTTTGGCGTTGTTTCCAGAACAGAAAGACTTTTTAACAAACCTCAAACCACAGATGGCAGTCTGGCGGGAACGATGTTTTGGGATTTTTAGTTTAGCCAAGATGGGGGTGGTTGGACTGACGTGCTAGTATAAGCAGGGATGTAGTGCTAACAAAAAAGGTATGGGAGCGCATCCAAAAATATAGCCATTTTAAAACAACTTACTCAAATTTTAAAACAAAACGTGAAAAAGGTGTGGGAAAGTCGTTCCCGCACGTTCACTCCCCCCTACACCCCTGAGTAGGCTATAAGTTATCCCTTTCCTAGCCTACTGTACTGACATACTGTGTCATTAGCTAGATGAACACAGTAGCCTACAGCTATATCTACAAGCACAGTAAAACACTCGAACTGACTGAAAAACATGATAAGCACGTTTTACAACTTACGGCTAACTGTAATTAATTTTGCTAGCCATTAATAACTGTAATTAATTTTGCTAGCCATAATTCCAACGAGCCATTAATAACTGTAATCTTGCTAGCCATTAATGTAATTTTGCTAGCCATTAATGTAATTTTGCTGTAATTTTGCTAGCCATTAATAACTGTAATTAATTTTGCTAGCCATAATTCCAGCGATATGATGGCTGCATTGGATGACTCAACCTCATTCTACAACCGCTGCAAACATTTGTAGAGCTTGCCAGATGCGAAAGGGTTATGACAGCCCGGGCAGAGTTTCATTTTAGCTGGGTTTATGCTTTCTCTGCCACGCCCAGATCCTTGCGGATCTGAGCACCTGTTCCACCGAGAGAGACCGGTTGCGATCCAGCACTCCCTGCGCAACTGTGTTGATCATCTGGCAGCTCTTTCCCACACAGGCTATCCGATTTGATGTAAATTTGGCTTGCTGTGCACCTTAATCGACCAGTCAAGG
>Ga0210059_1007898_pt1 | contig 16876 bp, 9 predicted proteins | sample Ectturendosymbi2_FD_188042 | JGI IMG/M metagenome (GOLD analysis project Ga0210059, IMG submission 188042) | Ecteinascidia turbinata endosymbiont from Florida, USA - Sample 2 (SPAdes) (version 2) | ecosystem: Host-associated > Tunicates > Ascidians > Unclassified | place: Key West, Florida...
ATTTCGGCGGTTCTAGTGTTTGGACATTATAAGCAGAAATCGGCGCTTTGTTCTCAAAAGCTGCGCATGTTTTTTCTCAAAATAGTCAATGTTATGTCGTACTAGCATAGGTAGCAAAACAAATGCTGTAATCGCGAGTGTTTACAGCAAACGCTTTTGTGCAGATTGCAACCTTCAAAGGCTGGATGGAAATAATGTATGATGCTGTTGACATTACTGAGGAAGACCAACAACCATACTTCGAAAGCAACTTCATTGCATACTTCTACTTTGTTGCATTCATTGGTAAGCTATGTTTGATGTTTGACCCTCAATCGAGGCAAACGACTTTAATTAAAATATCATTTGGGTTTTCTTCCAAATAACCAAAACTTACAACGGTGGTATATTTAGTACTTTTCGTGTGCAACACATGCCACGTTGCTCGAATAAGTGGTACCAGACAGCCTTTTCCCGAGCACCAATGGTAGGTTGAAAAGACCGATGTAGCATTGAGCCTTGTGGGTCTGGCTCGGCCTTTGGGGGTGATCCTGTGCACGCTTTGGTTATAATGTGTTGAACAAAATGTCTGGCGAATACCATTCCTTACTTTGGCCATTGCTTTAGGGAACTGAATTTATAGCTTTTCTTAATAAACGACCACCCATTCTTTAAGTTTTCATTTTGTACCTTCCTCCAAATGTACAGGGCGCCTGGTCTCTCCCTGGACCGCTAACGTTATTTTTGTCACACGAAAACTAACCCCGGGTGAATTTCACCCGTTTTTGAAAAATAAAAAAATATACTTTCTTTCAATTGAGGTTGATGAAACACTGGAAATGTAACTCTTATTCCGTGGTTTGTGCACTAATAAAGTTGCTTCGTTCTTTAATTTGATGCCGTTATTGTCATTGCTGAAAAGGAAAACCACATCTGACCGGGTGGAAATTACCCGGCGTAAGTATATCTAAGAGAAGAAACGAAAATGTGATATAAAAACGCTAATGAAAAAATATACTGGATTTGCAGAACCTATCCTGCTCCATGCTGGCATCGAGGTCGTGGAAGCATGCCCTAGGTGAAACACGCCCTGAGTGAATTACAACCCCTTATTGCCACAATTACAGCCCTATCTCACACGGAGAAAAAACTCACACTAACCATTACGTCGGGTGAATGTCATCGGAAAACACAAACTTTTCTCCATAGTGGAAAAGTCCAAATAGCGAGTATACGAGCTTATATATACCATTCAAGATGTCAGACAAACAACTGTAGCTACTGATGCATGGAGAGCGCTCCTGTGCTTACATAAGAACCACGTGGTAACCACTGATCGGGCGGAAATCACTCAGCATCAGCGATACAGCATTCAATAAAATACGCTTTTTGTCAAATGCAAACAAGCTGCTGGGAAAACGAATGAAGTAAAAAATCAAGTTTTGAAGTTTGATATTAGTAATGTGCCTCACAACATCATGGTTGCTGTAAGCTGCGCTTTACTCTGTGATGTTGTTGGATTTCCGAATACGGAATTGAAAATGTTTGCTTAAGCTAGTTACTGCGATAAAACAGAAAGTGAAAGAGGCATGCATTGACGAAATGCACATTTCTGTTATACACGTCACTGAACAAATGCTTTTTTCTATCTAATTCTTTCAAGAAAATATTTTTCAGTTTTCGGAAGTTTTTTTACCCTCAACCTATTCATTGGTGTCATCATTGACAACTTTAACCAACAAAAGAAAAAGCTTGGTGGACAAGACATATTTATGACTGAAGAGCAGCGCAAGTATTATAACGCAATGAAGAAACTCGGGTCGAAGAAACCGCAGAAACCAGTGCCCAGACCTAAGGTACTGCAGATGCAACATGCAAAACTAGTTCTTGTATTCAGTTACAGTTTGTTGATCTAAAATTATTGTGAATTTTGCGGGCGATAAAACGTCAATGCCGGGACACCGACATACCCTAGCACTCTTGCTTTCAACGAAGAGTGCTTGCGTATTGATATACTGTAGACAGTGGTGGACTTAGGATGGGGACCTGAGGCAAGGCTGAATAGGGGGCCTTCTCATGCCGTCATTATACTCAGACAACCGTGATAAGACGTTTTGATGAAGCCTAGGAAGGGGATATGCGGGCCACCTAAGGATACGTTTTTGAGAATACGGCATGACTGTCGTAAAACAAAATGAACGAGGGTATAAATTAGAACGTTTGTAGCACACTTTACCCCTGAAAAATGCTTGGTTTCCTAAATTTATTCACAGTCTTTATGGGACTCCATGGAACCACATGCAACAATCAAGCAGATTCAAAACACTAATATTGTTTTCAATTTCATTCCTATAACTACGCTCAAGAACCTCAAGTACCATATAAAAGCATCCAACCTGAGACTTGGTTTGAAAAGCTTTGAGGCTGGATGAGTCAAAGTTGCCCTCTTCTTGCATTGACATCAGTTGTTTGAAAAATGTGCAGAAGTAGCAAATAATTCATCATATACCTTTTTGCAAATATTGTTACACTATATAATGACAAACTTGATTCTCGACAGTGAAAAAAAATCATTTGGTATAAATTTTAGCTCTACTTAATAGTTTTGTTTCAGAACCTTTAGGAACAAATTTGAACCTACAGTTTTTGAAGTTGGTTTGAAGCTTTTCCTTATTTACACATGAGAGAGGCTGTTGGGGACCCTTTGAAAGCAGGGTACCTCCACATTGCAGTTTTTGTTGGGGGCCCCTTTGAAAGCAGAGTACTTACACATTACAGTTACTGTTGGTGGGGCCCTTTGAAAGCAAGACGCATATTACAGTTGTTTTCCGGGCTCATATGAAAGCAGAGTACTTACACATTGCAACTACTGTTGGGGGCCCCTTTGAAAAGCAAGGCACTCACATTACAGTGCTTCTAGGGGACTTTGGGAAGCAGAGTACTTACCCATTGCAGTTGCTGTTACTGTTAGGGTATCCACGATGGTGCCATAGGCATAAAAGAAACTATCTAGGATAGCGCTATAGGCATGAAAAACTGGTTTGTAGGCCATCGTTTCTTGAAACAAGCCAAGAGTCGCGTGAGTGATTGATCTTTTCGACGCATTGCCATTGGGTGCTAATTTCTTCACCGCTGTCGCCTTCTCAAAGAGATTGCGAGAATAATCGGATCAGAAAACAAAAGAACGCATCTGTGTTTGCAAATAGAATTAGCTGAAGAAAAATCGCAATCACTTCACTCACAGAAGTGTGGTGAGCACAACAAATTCACCGCGGTGAGCACAAAAACTATATGTCGGGAAAGAAAAAAATCGTTGCTCTGAATGTTTTAAATGAGTTTTGTATGGAGGCCTGAAACTTAAGCCCGAACCCGGCCCGACCCGAAAAGCCCGGCCCGATTTACAACTCTGAGTATCTGTGCCACAATCGTTTCAAAAACGAGACTTTTTATGCTACTGCCTTACAGAACAAGCTGCAAGCGTGGGTTTTCGACATTGTCACCCACCAAATGTTTGAAATTACCATAATGGTGTTGATTATTCTAAACATGCTTACCATGATGGTTGAAAGTCATAACATGTCTAAATCATTTACGGAGATCCTGGAGTACATCAATTACGTTTTTGTGGCCATATTCACTGGGGAAGCTATCATAAAGGTCGGTAAAATTCGGTAGTTTGGTATTATTGGTAATTTTATATCATTATACCGAAGTGTCACCACGCTTCAAAATTGAAAATTAGTCGTACTGAAGTGCAACAATTTGTGCAAGACAAATATTTAGCCCATTTTATTACTGCAAAGCTATCGCTTGCGTGCCTCGCATTTGCAAAATATTGAATTAAGGTTTCACTTAACTTTTCGAACCTTAAACGTTTTGCAAAACCACGTAAGAAACAACAATGAAAACAGATTTAATATTTAGAAAAACAAGTTTATCCTCACCGAAATTTCTTTCATACATTGAGTACCTGCTTTCGAAATACCAGACATAATTCAACAGCAATCACAGCTTATTGGGTTGTTGTTAATCGGACACAAGTTTGTAAACCGTTGAAGGGAGGAACATTTATCGCTTCCACCCTCTGAAGTGGGAGTTGCTTTTATGCCAAATTTAAAAACTTTTAGCGATATATTCCGTGGATAGCAACCATTTCGGTAAAAATGTACATTATTTGCACGTACGTAGTTTTGAAGACACTGAATATTTTTTTCAGTTGTTTGCTTTGCGTCATCACTATTTTAAGAATCCATGGAATTGCTTTGATTTTGTTGTCGTCATTTTGTCCATCATCGGGAGTACCATGAACGATCTTATTAAGCGGTATTTTGTTCAGGTACGTGGTTTCGAACGGACAATTTTAAGTGTTCGGACAGACCTTCCAACCGACCACAACTAGAATGTTGCGGTGGGTTGAAAGGATAGAAGTTGACAGTGTAGATTTTCTTTTAGTGTATTCCAGGCGGGCTGTTTTCATCTAGTTTTGTTGTAGCAGTGATGTTTGTCGTAAATTCTACAATCAAATTAATCTTTTCGGTAAATGTTGTTGTTAATTTGCGAAGTAATGTGCAAATGCGAAGAATAGCGCTATCAACCCATCATACTTTGATAAGCACGAGTAGATTGTTATTTAATCTGATCGATGAGTTTAGTTCAAAACTAATTAACGTACAAAAAATTGTATTCATACAGTAGATAATTGCAAAAGCTATGTGTTCTGAAGTTTAAAATATGGAGCAGAAATCGTAGGTAATACAGTAAATGTTTGGTTCTTGTGCAAGAGGTTTAGATTACTTTGTTCTGCGGGATAACAATGACGTTTGGCCGAAGACTGAAAATGGATTCGTTGATTAAACTTTCGGCAATTTTGGCATTGAAAATTTTGATTTTTTGTCTCTGATCGAGAAATACCGAACGTATCACGACTTTCTCAAGGTAAAGTCACTACAATCGCATCACGAGGTACTTCTTTGCAGCCAACCTTGTTTCGAATTATTCGACTTGCCAGAATCGGTAGAATATTGCGTCTGATCAAGGGAGCAAAAGGTATCAGAACTTTGCTCTTTGCTCTGCTGATGTCACTTCCAGCTTTGATCAACATCGGACTGCTACTTATTCTTGTTATGTGAGTGACTTGCATAATTACACTAAACGCACATAAACACATCGTTTTTCATTGCTGCATCGTTGTGTTTCATCGCTTGTTCTGTCGCCAGAGGAGTGCAGTTTGCAAATGCTCCCGGCGGTTTTCAATTTTTTTATATAAAATACATTCCTGTCGGTAAACCAGGAATTTTGACATGTTTGTGTCTGCTTTTGCAATGTTTTAGTAATTACCCAGCAGGCTGTCCTGTGCAACATTCCCTTATGGTTGCCATTCATTTTAAAGCTCTGAATTATAGGCGGTTCATAGAAAAAAAACAGAAGCTTGTAAAAGTCTTTTCAGGGAATTGTTGAAGTATTTATGTTATGGTGTCATTTCAGTAACATTCGTCAAAGCCACTTGCAACGAAATTGTTTGAATAGTTTATCCAAAGGTTAAGTTTTACTATGAACCTAAGAAAACATTCATTTTTATGATGCGAATTCCGAGTATTTTAGTATTCACCAACATTTCCGGCATGAAAGGTGTTGTAAATCTTACCACAAAATTTCAAACATTAGTCTAGTTTAGAGAGTATAATGCTATTCTTCTAACCTTTGGTCACACACCTTTTATCACAAAAACCATAGTCTTACTCGGTGGGCAGACCGTTGCCTTGGAAGACCCGGTTTATTGATCAAGACTAGAGTGAATCTATCCGAAAGCTTTCTTTATCTAAGGCTGGGCTGGAAGCAGCACCGAGAAATCACGCGTACTTTCCTTTGCGTCTATCACTTCATCAAGCATTCTTAAAGACATGAGTTTAATCTGGTCTCACAATATTTTCATGGCTGTTTGGCGAGGATCTTTTTTTACCAAAATTCTAATAATTTTGTCTTTAAATCATTGTCTAAAACAAATTAATCAGACAATTAACAAATTAACCACAGATATCCAGAGCAAACATAATAAAATATCTGCTCATGCAGCCAACGTTTAACCCTTGAATTACGCACTAAGTAAAATCGTAATTTATGGGTACAATTCTAATCATTTTGAACAGTGATTACTTCTTTTAGAAGTCGCATAGGAACTTGTGACTCCTTGACATCTCTAAACTTTTACTTTAATGTTGTCCAGGCCTAATTTCATTAAAAAAATTCGCCGTGTTCGGTGATGTGTAGTTAAACAAACTCTACCACTCAAGAGACGGTACAGGTACAATTGTACTTTCATATATATGCAGTGCGAAAATGGTGCATACAAAACAACGTAACGTTTTTGAAAAATAGTTTAGTCTTATTTAGGAAGACAAAATACAATTAGAAAGCGCTGTTGCAATGTCTATCAAAACATTTCCAGCTAGTTTCTGCTATATACAAGTGATACATGCTGCCTTTGGTACTGAATGTTCGTTACAAACAAGATTCATGCAAATCACACTTCTGTGTGCGCCAACAGCAATCAAAATGCCACAAAAAACGTCAAACTCAACTTCAGTGGGTAGCTCTAACAGTTTTGTGGTGGCCGTTGAGACACATTAGGATACCTGTGTGCAAAAATGCTGTTGAAAACATTGGACTTTTTTGTACTTTCTGTTTGCTTTTCACAAAATGTCACTCGCATCTGGACTTGAGGCAGGGGTGGATACAGGAGGGGCGGTGATCGCCGTCCGTAAAACCTACAGAAGTAACTTTATTTACAATGCTTTTTTTACAAGTTGGTAAACCGCAATCGCGATATAAGGCCATTTTGTCGTCAATTACTTTGTCATAGCAGTGTTATGAAGTATACTGCATCTCTCTTAAAGTAGCGAAGCCGTTATGAGACTTGACTTCCAGATATCACTGATATCGCCCCCTTTAACCTTACTGGCTGGATCCGCGCTTGACTTGTGGTTAATTTGAATAAATCTCTTGCTGGAAACAGACTGCTGATTTCCCCTGGTCTCAAGTGCACAGCATGATTGTAATGATCAATCGGAGTAATGCAGCAGTTTAGCCACAAGAAGACCCAAAAGAATACAAATATGTTGTAAAAACAACATTTTTAACCTAAAGGAAACAACTCTCCAGGAAACAATTAGTCCTTTCAAAATTACTTGCTGGGTCCACCCCTGCTGAATCCAAGCAAAATCCATCATTTTGCAAAACTTAACATAAAGTGAATGTAGATTCTAATTAATATCCACAAAACAGCTCAGCTATATCTGAAGCTCATTTTTTCAGAAAATGCATAAAGGTATAATTGTACAAAACCGTCGTTTAAGGGTTAATGGTGAGACAGGTCAACATCCCTTCATCTGGCCAATCAAGGACCAACTCTTTCCTTGATTTTATTTCTCCAGCGACAATCAGCATTTGATAAATAATGTTTAAAAACAAGCAAGTTGAGAATTTAACTGAGAAACACAAACAGACCAGCAAGCTGTAATTGACGCAAGATAATCGGGGCTGGAAGGGTGAGCCAGATTTGTCTTCTGGGTGCATAAGTGGTAGAACAATCTTATATATTCTTGAATGCTTAGTGGTGAGATTTATCATCGTTCAGATAAATCATCTGCGGGGAGGAATCTCACTTCGCCTCAAGTTATTTTTTGCGGTCTATGGTGGCCTGTAGGTCGCTAAACTAATATAGGGAGTGTTCGTCAATAAAATCTCATAGTAATGTGAGTGAAATCCTGATGCTAATTGTGCCAAATCCTAACAAATTGTAATGGAATAGCTTTCGTAATCTTCACATGTTTTTTCGTTCAATAAATTCTTGCAAATGTATTCGTTCGTTAAGTACGAACCGTATTCATCAAATCATTTAATTTTACTATAAGTGGTTCATTTTTTGTTTTCTAACCTTGCACACCATGCTTTCAACGTAGCAAATAAATTACAGCGTTGAGAGAAATGCTTATGCTTCACTAGAGCAAATTTGTAAACACGTATTTTTCTAAGGTTTATCTACTCAATCTTTGGAATGTCCCAATTTGCGTATGTGCATAGAGGTGCTGGAGTTGATGATATGTTCAATTTTGAAACGTTCGGAAACTCCTTTTTATGTCTCTTCATGATAACGACATCTGCTGGTAAGAAAATAATTGTGCTTGAGTGCTACAAGTAATGCTCCGCCAGATATGCAATTGACCAAATAAGCAATTAACATTGCATCAAAGTCTGTGCATGCAGCCGCTTAGAAAATATTTTCCAAATCACTGTATTGTTAAACACAACAATATAATTTCGGTGGTGATGCCTTTAAATAGATATTGCGCGTATCTGCACTCATCAGGCACCAACATCCGTAAAGCATATACGTAGACAATCTTTAGCTTTCTAACAGAAAATTATCTCATTCTGCGTATTATGAAGGAGAATGAGATAACTCTATATAGATGCTCCGTTAACTGCAATAGCCTGGGTTCACTGTGAGTCTTTTTATGGCCGTTTTCCTTCACTGATGTCCCTTAATTAAAGTTAAACTGCGTTGCTTGTTCGGATTGACAGACTTTGGTTACGTTGGGCTTAGCTCTGTGTCTTCATTTCGACAAGATTTTGCTTCTTCTGTTAGTACTTCGGCTAGTTTTTTTCGGTTACACAGATGTCTCAACCTGGATCTTTTCCAAACCAACCCTTACTACCCTGTTTTACAGCCAATAATATCTAACTGCGCATTTGTTAGCGCTTGTTTCCGGATGCGGCCGATTTGAAACAAGATTGGTATCTGAAATAGTACTAAGCTGTTTCAGATGTCATGCAAACGTGATAAAATGTAGAAAAATGTTAAAACTTCGAAAAACACAAAGTATTTTTGCGTTCAAAAATTAATTTTGATAAAAATGCATGAGATAGACCAAAATCCCTTCTGCATTAGTTTGACATGCAGAATCATATTGACGAAATGAAGGCGTAACTCTTCATTGCCGCGAGTGCCTCTAATAACGCCATTTTTCTTTTACGCACCGTTTGCTTCGAGACTGATCTTTGGGCAGTGATGTAGCCAAGTCATATTGTCGAGTCACGAGTCAACTTCCAAGACCTTCGAGTCAGAGTCGTCCTGAATATTTCGAATCGAGTCAAAGTCGAATCATGACTTGGTCGAGTTAGAGTCGAGTCACAAAAGCTGTTTAGTCATTTCGAGTCATTGGTTTGCAAGCTCGAGTCAGTGACGAGTCAAATAACACATTTTCCAATGTATTTGTAGCTTCCCAACTAACAGATAATATTTATAAAACCTTGTTAAAAAGTTTTTAAAAGCTTGTTAGAACATTTAAACATTTTAAAAACGTTGCAAAATCACGTTTGAAAACACATTATGTTAGCTGGTTTTGTTTCACTTTTCCCCTTCACTCTCAGTCAATGCCACATGCTGCAGCCAATACACCTCGTTGTCCCTCGCTTCGCCCAGCAAAGACCCAGAGTAAAAGTATGAGGCAAACTACCACGATCACGATACGTAAATACCAGACTAAACCACGATAATATGCCCAATATATTGTGCGCTGGTAGCCCCTCAGTGAAAAACAAAATCTAAGCTCTTCCTCAGTGTCAGGTGGAACCCTGATCCTGAAAAACTAGCATAATAGCACTAGGAGACAGTCACAACAGAATATTAGCGCCAATATTAATCGTTGAAGTGAAAAAGCTCATTTCCTTGTGTGCAAACTATCTGTGTTCGTCAATATGACGAGTGGAGATTTCGTAAAAATGACTCTGGCGCAAGTTATTCATTATGACTCGACTCGAGTTATTCGGATAAAAGCATGACTCGAGTCACGCTATTACTGCCTTTAGGTAGCGGATTTCTTCACACTGATGTTTGCCTACAGAAAAACATGTTTTTTGCAGGATGGGCTGGATTATTGAACCCCATATTAGATTCTGAAAAGCCCTTCTGCAATCCAGATTTGAAAAATGGAAACCCTAATGGGAACGGCGATTGTGGAAGTCCAACAACGGGGACCGTGTTTTTTGTTACGTACCTTATTCTTACTTTTCTGATAGTGGTCAACATGTACATAGCTATTATTTTGGAGAACTTCGGTGTTGCAACAGAAGAAAGCACCGACCCCCTAGGAGAAGACGGTGCGTAGATTTAGAGCGTGCTGTTGCTATTGTGTGGCGAAAATTTTAGTATGTTTTGCAAGCAGTCTTTTATTAGCGCTTGTTACTAGCGGCAGTTTGCGTAATGCAAAGCAATCGGTTACACTCTCAGTGTGTAAGTGTTTCTGCATGTTTCCCAAGGTGCTGGAATCAGCTTTTTTAAGACTTTTGTTTCAAAAGGTAAATCTTGCAAAAGAACTGAGAAATACCTGGAACGGAAACAATGTAATTGTTGTGATAAAAGTACCATAGCCTGTCGTCGGCCATCCTTTTCCGAATTGTGGAAAATTTGGAAAAGGAAGCTTTCTCTATTCTAAAACAAATCTGCCAAAATATGCTTTCTTTACAACTTATGTGTATGCCTAAAAACAAAACCTATTTCTAGATTTTGAAATGTTCTACGAAGTCTGGGAGCGGTTTGATCCCAAAGCGACGCAGTTCATTTCGTACACTCACTTATCCGATTTCGTGGATAGTCTGGATGAGCCGCTGCGAGTCTCAAAGCCAAACAGTCACAGTCTAATCGTTATGGACTTGCCAATGGTTATAGGCGACCGGTTACATTGCCTCGATGTCCTTTTCGCTTTAACCAAGCGAGTGTTAGGCGAATCGGAGGAGCTTGAAGGACTGCGTTCGCAGATGGAAGAAAAGTTCATGGCATCAAACCCCTCCAAGTCGTCGCACGAGCCGATTACGACAACACTGCGACGAAAGCACGAGAACGTTTGTGCCATTGTCATTCAGCGTTGGTGGAGAAAAACTATAAAGAGAAGGCAACGACTGGCACTACCTGCGCCATCACAAACTGATGATGAAGATAATCATTCAAACACACCCCCACAAAGCCCACATAACTCTGGCGAGAACAGCCAGAAACTCAACGGTGCGCCGAAAATATACGAAAGCGGTGAGACGAAGAGCAGCGCAGCTCTCCCGGGTTACGATGAAGCAATTCTGTATCCCGATACTGCTTCGTCAGTGTTCGACGATCCGGCCACTGCTGTCGCACTTCGAAATGTCTCATCCTCCCGGCCAACGTCATTGGTCGACGACTCGTCTGTGAAAATGGAGTCGACACCTTCAACAACATCCCCACCTGACACCGTGCCGTCAGTTGACTATTCCCCTTCCAGTTCATCTGTCGATGGTGCTAAAAGAAACAGCAGTGGCGAGGGTTCAAAAACGCTGCAAAGGACCTTTGAGCAGTTGGTGTCGACCCGCCCCACCCCTTCTCCCGCGCAACCAACTGAGTCCGACGCCGAGAACAACAATGATGACGTAATCCGTGATACTAACACCGACTGTGTCACAAACTTATATCCTCACCCTGTCAACCACACTAACACTTCTGGCTCCAAACCAACGTCAGGCAGCTACCACTCAGCGACGCCGTCGGGTACTGCGCCGTTATCTGCGCTTGAACAGACGTCTGCCAGTAAATCTGCGGTATCGTAACGAGGAGTGCTCATCACGGCATCTAGTTTTGCCAAAACCGTATTTGGTTTACATCATCGCTGCGTAATGTAAGCAGCAAGCAATCAGCGAGTGAATCCGTTGCGGAATATTGCACCCAGAGATTCGAAGAACGCGCGGGTTTCATTCCGTGAAAGACGTGGTACATTTGAAAAGCCCTTGACCTTAACATGAGGCCTAAAACTAACCTATGATTGGTCAATGTAACTAGAATAACTAACGGTTCTTACAATATCTTCTTACATGTATTGAATGGCTACCTGAGTATGCGCTCTACTGTTAGAGTCAGTTTGAAACAGTGTTGATCTTTGCAATTAACATTCATCTTGTCATGAAGTTGCTGATATATACTGGTCTACAAAAGCGTTCTCTTAGATTACATGAATGTAATTTGCACCTGTTATAGAAATAAGTGTAAGTCTACATGCCCTTTTCAATTAGTTGTCGTAAGCTGTAACTTTCTTCACCTGATCTAGTTAAAAGTGGTTAAGGTAATTAAACTAGTGCTGAACTAGCACTACGACACGCAGAATCACAATCACATTCAGTTTGAAAGAACATGTGGATCAAACAAGAAATCTGACATTCTTTTGTAAGCACATTTAACATATACTGAGTACCAGATACCTTTGTTGTTCTGTTTCAAAAATATTTAAGCTATAACGACTGCCCTTCGTGCTTTCTGCTGTCTTGTGAAGAGATACGTTTAGTTTCTCACTCTATGCTCAAACGATATACTATATTTGACGTTGCTTCTTTTCTTCACGTAATTCAATCAGATTCGCCAACGTTCTTTTTTATTGCGAAAGACTATCTCTAACCTAAAGGTTTTTCGTGCTGCTCCAGTGTGCGTTCAGTGTTCTGTATAAGCTATTGATATATTGCGTGTGTCTTATTAGCTGATAAATCGTGAACAATGTTAGTGATTGTGGTATGTCTTGTCAGTATTTATCAAAGCGTGATCACCGAATCTCCTTTGACTCTTAGAAAATCAAGTCACTGAGATAAATCTTCAAGTGCACTTTCAAATCTTGCATTTCATCAATCTTGCCCAGCTTCAGCGAACATTTATCCTTCGCACACTTCCGCCTGTGGCAAGTGTCGTACAACTGATGGCACAACTGCATTTGAAAACTACTTGCAAACGGCTTTAATCACGCCCAGTTAACTATTACCATATGTTTTCCTCATGTTTCTCCATCACAAACCTTACCTGCCTGCTGCGAGATGGTTTTCTTGCGGCAGACAGTGCAGTTTGGACCAGTTCTCCTTAACCTTTTTTGGCTTGGAAACCTTGGTATACTTTTCATGTTACCAAAAAAAAGTAAGAGAGAATACAAGTAGTAAGAAGAGCATAAATTTCGATTCTCAAAGAAATGACAGTCTTGCAGAAATTTCCGAATTTTCACCAAGCATTCATTCAAATTTTGAAAGAGAAATAGTCATACTTCGAAACTGCAATGGCCCAGCAGTCCATACTTCCTACAAAGGCGTGAACTTTTTCTTTCATTCCTTCATTTTCATGCGACCAAGGGCGCTACGTTTCTATACCGTTGCCACAAGCGGCATTCTTTTCAGACAAATATCCAGCAAAGTTCCCAGTAACTTCCATTACAAAGTACACAGTACCATTTGTAACTTTACCAAGGTACAAGTGCCCTGTAACCAGGCGCGGACACAGGGGGGATGTAGGGGATGCATCCCCTCACCAGACCTAAAAAGGTGTTGACATTACACTTGATTTCATTGAAAATCATCACCAAAAATATTTTTGTACTGCACATTACTTAATCGGTAAAGATACTAAAAATTAACCTATGCTAACAATTAGTCAAAAACGTTTCTTCGTTTCATTAGATGAGCTAGCCTTGTTTGTGGAACCTGATATAAAATAGTCAATGATCGCATGGGCGTTCACAGGGGTGCAAAACGGGCATTTGCCCCCTGGAAATTGGGATTAAGAACAAAACATTTCTGGAAAAAGCTGAAGTCGGCATCTTAAATTCCGATTAATTGATTTTATTCTTGCAGTGACAGTTTTTTGCCGGTATGAAACTCACACTGCACACGAGTCAGGTTCACAGTTATAGTGTCATGCAGTGATGAGCTTGCAGTGCGCTCATGTGTCCCCTCGTTTATCTACAGAGGCGGGTTGCGAAAGACGTGAGCGGATTGTTCTGCTGTTGGTCTTTATTTCGTAACAATACCGGGGCAACAAACCTGAAAAGGTTCACTTTTCATCACGGTAGCAGGCGTTTTGTTGCATGAGACTGTTGAACGCACATATCTTGGCAGGTAATGCAGCGAGACAGTGACATGCTGATAGCGGTAAGCCACGTACATTTATACTTTGTGAAAAGAAGCATGAGTGAGTCTACAGCAGTGCTTCCACAAGTTTGAAAAAATCCATTATTAGTGCGAGTGTGACCAACGTGCCCGAGTGTCAAACTACACTTATGCAGGCGTCTTTTCATGCAGTATAAAATTACGTGGCTTGTTAGAATACATCTATGCAAGTTTGTGGGAATGCGTCTTCGTTAAGGTGTAGACAGACTAGGTGGGCGAAAAGTCGGCTACTACAAAAATAATCGCCAGAAGAGCTAATTTGGCTGTTTGATTTGAAATCTGGTGGCAAATGCTACGAAATAACAGCATGAGTAGCAAAAAGAACAGCATTAAGGTTTAGCTCTGACATCTGAGTGAATACTGATTGCAAAGCTATATTTGCTGGAGCAAGTTTTCATAATTCACCTGGTCAATTTCGCAAAAGCTGCGTGGTCTAATTCTAGTAAGTTGTCCGTAGTCGTGTCAACATACAGGTCTACTTAATTGTCCGGTTTGTGCATGATGAGCGTTCACTGTGAAAATCTACCAAAGGCAAGCAAGGTTTTATTGATCGTTTTGGAGAGATCCCAGAGGTTTGCAGCTCTTGTTTGTTAGTGATGCTGACAAGTCTTGCTAGCTGATCCCGCAATCAGGGGAGATCAACCGGGCAATTCCCCCCTGAAATTTTCAAAAACATGTTCAGTTGTTAGTTCAGTTGAATTTATCAGCTGGGTGCGGCCCTGCTTGCTCAGTAAAATAAAGTCATAATCTGTGGTTTCGTTGAAAACCACGGCAATCCAATGGTTCTTTCTTTACAGATCATGGCAATGCTTACTTGAAAAAAAATAAATGCCCTGTGTTGAAAATGTGCAGATAGCCTACTGTGTAAATTTTCGTAATAATAATATACCTGGCTGTTGCTGCCAACGAAGCGTTTTTTTGTGATTGTTACCGTAACATGGGGCATTTTCTTTCCAGTGTAGAAAGGATAAAGCGCTTTGTGAACGTCCATTTGCATTGGATCGTCAGCAATGTTCCCTTTAAGGTGCAAACAAGAAGCTATTTGAATGAAATGTATATTTTGATCGTATTTTGATAAAATTCTATATTTATTATATGATTCACAAAGTTTGTAATTCATTCAAAACTCCGCTTACTCAGCCCTAAAATAATCATACTCACTAAAACAAATATTTGCTCAGTGTAAAATTATCTTTGTGGGACATTGATCGTCAGCAATTTGAAAATGATAAACAAAATGTCGACATTATCCCCCCTGGAAAAATTTCTGCGGACGTCCATGAATGATCGTGCTTTCTCGCTTTCGTTTTTTCGTTACTTTAGCGCTTTCACTCATTACGAATTGTTTGTTTCTTTCTGTTCTCATAATTTCGGTTTCAAAATAAGCAGAATCAGCCCGCTTCTTATTTCATCAAAATTACCTGCAATAACACATGTTATACACAAATTACTATGGGTGTTGCAGACTATTCCAAACGACAGTTAAAAACTATAAGGTTCCCCATTTGAAGAGCATTGATCTAAACCGCAACCAAGTGACCACGCTCACTTGCTGCAACATACAAATCAAACAGCACTACTGCACTATGCTGGCTACTGCCACTGGTAATTGTGCTGTAACAAACGTAACATACAATGAGAATAAGTATTATGTCGTCCCAAGAATTGTTTGTCTCGATTCCTCGACGTACCTGCGTCGACGCCAGTGACTACGTCAGATCGCTGTTATGCGCCACATTGCTTGTTGGTTCCGTAACGGTGCAGTGTTAAAATTTGACCAGTTTCATGACTCAAGCTTCTTCTAAATCAAGCTTAGTCTTGTTTCCTCGTAAGTGCACGTATACGAAAGTGATTGATTTACGCAATACGGTCCTGTGAAGCATTGGGTTCATTGCAAATCGATATCGTATCCCCCCACCAAATTAGCCTGTGTCCGCTACTGCCTGTAACTTTACCAAAGTAAAATGAGGCAGCACACGAAACCAGGAATAAATTCGGAGCGCTCGTTTGCATACTTCAAACGCATACAAGACGACTTTTCCATTGTAACTCAATGAAAACTTATATCTCTGTGTGAATACTTATAAAAAAAAAGCTGCTGGTTGTATTCAAATCGAATTGAGACCGTGATGTTAAACTACTTTTTGTTGCACTGATACGTGAAACCAAAGCTGAAATTGGAGCGATTGCTTACTTCAAACTAATATCAGACAACTTTCCACTTGTCACTCAAGAACATATATATCTCTATGTTTATATATTTAGGCAGATCACATGGACAAAAAGTTGCGGATTGCATAGAAATAGAATTAAAACGATAGACCGTAATGTTCGCCTAACTTTTTGCCGTGCTGACACGCGAAAGCTTGTTTGAAATCGGAGTCATCATCGCTTTATTTACTTAAGCTAATATTAGACAACTTTTTACTCGTAACTTAATAAAAAGCATTCATCTCCTTGTTTTTATGCTTAGCCAGCTTTTTGCCGCAGTGACATGCGGAAGGTTGTTTGAAATTAGAATGACCATCGCCTTACTTCAAACTCATATTTGACGTTTTACTCGTCACTCAGTAAAAAACTATATATATATATGTTGGCATACTTATGCAGATTTTAAGTATAAAATTGCTGAGGGTAGCATTGAGGCGCCAGTCTGTAATATTTACCTAACCATTTTTCCCCATTGATACAGTACGCTCAACCAAGGCTGAACTTGGAGTGATAATTCACTTAGTTCACATTTATTTCAGACATCTTTCCGCTTGTAACCCGTTAAAAAATTTTATTTCTCGTTTTTTTTGTACGCTTGCACGAATTACAAATAGGGAACGACCGGGGCCCAGGCCCCGGCCGGGGATTGAATTTCCTCCCCGGTCGCGGCCGTGGCAATCGAAATAATTAG
>Ga0210059_1007899_pt1 | contig 16876 bp, 10 predicted proteins | sample Ectturendosymbi2_FD_188042 | JGI IMG/M metagenome (GOLD analysis project Ga0210059, IMG submission 188042) | Ecteinascidia turbinata endosymbiont from Florida, USA - Sample 2 (SPAdes) (version 2) | ecosystem: Host-associated > Tunicates > Ascidians > Unclassified | place: Key West, Florida...
ATTAAGAAATCACACAGAAGCTTTTGCTCGCAACAAGTGACAGTTGGCGTGACGAGTCATGGTCAGTGTTCCATCTAAGAAAATTTTACACTGAGCAAATGGTTGCTTCGGTGAGCATGAATATTTTAAGGCTGAGTTAGTAGAGTTCCAAATGAATTACAAAGTTTGTGAATTATCAGAATAAGTATAACATCTTATCAAAATACAAAGGACTGCGCAAGATGCTCAGAAAGTATTCTGCTTCTGCCCAAATCAATGCTAATGATTTTTGACTTACAAATTTGGAACGTTGCAAATGCGCGAGAATGAGATTTCATTACGCAAATGGTCTGGTGGTACTGCGCATGTTACTGCGCAGTTGCGCACCTTAGAGGGAGGGAACATTGGTCATGGTTGAGTAAGACTAAGAAATAATGCGACTTGCGCTTTAACGCATTTGCGTTAGTAGTTTAACGTATTTACACCCCTAGTCTTTTGGCAGCACTGTCAAAGAAAACCGGAAGTTGAGGGAGAGTGTTATCGTCATAAGCGATGGGAACAACGGTCAGATTAACAATGCTGATTTGAAACACATGAATAACGCGATTCGACACAGGGAAGTAGTCTTTTTACACACAGAATTTCGAAGCGCTTGCTACAAGCGAACAAAAGCGAATTTGACAATGTTGGGAATTTCATATCGATGAGGTCGGCAATAAGAAAGTCCCAGGAATGGGATTGTTATGAAGCAAATTTCATTTCTATGCCTGGCAACACTTTAAACATGTACTTCGACACGAACCTATCGCAGAAAAGCAGCAGCTCAAGCAATTGAAGGCAGGTTAAAAAACAGCAATTTGTGTCTTGATACTTACAACAGAGGTAAAGTGACACAGTGACTATCTGCAAGCAGACAAAGAAGGGCCGGGCCCAGCATAGGGTCGCTGACCACGGTGAACCCTTTTATCAAGCAAGGTGGGCTTGATGGTGTAGGCTTCGTACACAAGACGTGCTCGACAACGCATGGCTCGTCCTTAAAACAACAAAGCAAATACGTGATCCGAATTCCAAAGATATTCTAGATCCGAAAGCTTGGAAAACTCTTCACTCTTCTACGTTAACTTGTGAAAAACAGTGTTGGATCAACTGCGCAACTGTGGTCTCATGATTCTGGGCATACTTCAGAGTATAGCGGTCCATTTAGCAAGACAACAACGCATGTAAGTCAACATTTACTGAAAAATGATTGTCGTTCGAGTTGCCAACTTGCCGAGCTCCTGCGTTATTCAGCGGTAACATTACAACCAGCATAACCATGCATTGCATGTTTCAATCGCATGGTCTGGTGTTCGTTCACCCGGCCCAGGTGATTCGTAAGTCCACTATCGTGTGCGTCGTTGTATTGACACGTTAAACTTGAGCTGAGTAACTACAGCGTCGATCGGAGTATTCGTGTGCATATTTGGCAGAGAGAAAATATCGGCCGCTATGCTTTGCTCATGAGACCACCTCAGTCAGGCTTATCGTGGCAGCAATTGGTCTGACATTCAGTGTGGTCCCTTTCGAATCGTGGAATTGTTCCCAATCGTGTCTGCGATGAACTCCTGCTTCAATTCCCGGGTAATTTGGGAGGTGTATCCTATTGTTTAGGGGGTAAAGCAATCGAAGTCGTCCTTTCCGTTCTTTTTTATGGATATCGCTCTAAGCCGGCTTGCTGGAACTACCACAGTTAGACTGCGACTGACAATGATGATCACCGTGGAGGTGGGTGTCGGAGACCTCAACAATCCCTATCATTTCTTTACTAATGTCTCAGATGAAATGCGAACGTAGTGTGGAAATGCCATTGCAGGCCATTTTTACGAATTCGAGGCGAGTTTACTTCGGTGCTCATCAAGTACAGGAAAAGGAAATTATACGGAAGCATTGTTCAATGACCGAGTTACTTGCATTGCACAATTAAAGCTTTTTCAACGAATCAACCAATGCAACTTACTACGAGTGGAAACTTGAAACAGGTTGCGATTCAACCTGTTCTTTTTCGGTCATTGACAAACTTTTTTTTGAAATGACCGAAAAAAAATTAAGTCAATTCGGTCATAATGCTTTTTTCAGTCACATAAAAATAACCGAAAACACGACAGATGTTTTTAAGCTATCCCGGACAAATGACCGAAATGTCTCAGCGAGAAGAAAAACCCAGGATTCAACGTGATTTTCATACTAGCCAGATCTCAAACGCCGCAGAAACGAATAACAGGATGGCAGATCATTCAAGACGAGCGCACCAACAAAAACCAGCTGCAAGTCTATATTTCTTAAGGCTTACGTGCATCAAATCTGAGAGAATGTCTTTGCTCCGCTCGTCGGCTTGAACGAAAGCGTTCATCTTGACAAGCCACGGCAGAGCGACCGTGTGCACGCCCACCGCCGTGCAGCAGTGATACCGACAACTCAGCACTGGATCTGTAGGTGCAGTATTATAATTAGTACTGAACTGATCAATACTTCCTCGATCGCACACTTCCTAACGCTTGTGCGCAGTACGCGAACCCGTACGCTACGCATGTAGCAGCACGCTTAATAAAAACAACTCACAACTGCAACGGATCGAATAAAGTTAGTGACGCGCAGCGGTAAACCTATTTAAAAAAAACAAACAAAATGCCGGCGAAAAACGCGACTGCAATTTCTGGCAGCGTATCGTAGATATAGGGAGGTGCAATTAAAACTTGCAGTTTTAGGATCAAACAAAATTATAAAGTCGCGACACTTGGAATTCTGCTGCATTTACAAATGTCCCCAAGATATATCAGTGCCGACACAACGCTCTCAACAGAAAAACAATGCTACCACTGCAACTACTCAGGAAAAGATATCTGACATGTGTAAATTAATTAGCCGCCATGTAGTCAAACATTTATCCATGGTTCCGATCTCTAACATGCTTAATAGTTGACGGCTCGCAAAGTAAGTTCAAGACACGCAGACCACCTGTGGGCACGAATGCCAGTATGCAGAAAATTTGTACTTCAAAAGCGCAACACTCGCGTGAAAACCATAGAAGAATTGCACTGACAATAAAAGAAAAAACGACTTTGAAACTGAACTGGATCAATCTTGAAAGTTTGAAGCAAGCGCTTTACAAAAAGCGTGAAATGACAAAGCCGTTGAGCTGCAACTGAACATTTGCGTATGCCCTTAGTGTGCATGTGGCCCATATCTCAGTTTATTTATAAAGCAATACAGAACAGCGTATTTATCGTTTCCCTTATGCAGGGTGCAGGGTGTACTCTGGTTGTTACACCAGTACCTCCACCGAAAGCCGTAAAGAGGCAATACATGAACAAGCGCAATGCTGTAATTGCAAATCGCCACCATTCGAAGCGAAGATCACGTTGTGAGTACATCGTGTAGGCGTTCTAAGCTTTTGCTTGTCAGAACTTAGCTGCTCGCACACAGACAGACGTCAGGCATCTAAGTTAAATTATATTGAGCAGGAGACAGGGCCGCAACCAGCTGATATTTTCGGGGGGGGGCAGAATGACATGACAATAATTTGCTGTTGTACCAAAACAATTAAACATGTTTTCAAAAATTTTGGGGGGAAATTGCCCGGTTGCCCCCTTCTGGTTGCGGGCCTGGCAGGAGGGACACTTAATCCTCGACAAAGTGGAATTTTATTCACCTAACACAGAGATGACACTTTTTCATTGGAAGGGCCGAAGAAACATGACTTATTTTACAAAATCAGTGCTAGGTTACTAAATCAGCTGAGAACATGCAATTCACCTTAAGGTATTGCACTATTGCAACCTTTCAGTGGTACTAGGTTTTGATTCTGTCACAAGTTTTAAATTTCTTTTGAAAAATTTTAGCTGACTGCTCAGAGATTGCCGATTGGGCCACGATAGCGTATTGATAACGTGTAACCATGCAATCAGTGTTACGGGATCTGTTTATTCACTGGGAGGCCCAGGCCATCGATCCTGCGCAGTAATTGATTGGCGGTAGTGCCCAGAAGTAATGCACGTCAATCTCTACCGACCACGTAAAGACAGATTCTCAGTCTTCGCCTACCATCGATTCCATATACATTAAAATAAAGGAATGTGGAATACCTGGACCGAAACAACGAAAAGCAGACACTGCGTAGCTTTGTTTCGATTGGCAGCTCAGCCCAACATCTCTCATCGTCCGCGCGAGAAACGAGTGTACTATAGGTCATGAGTCATGACTGCACTATAGGTCAGCAGTCGCAGACAACCACAAACCTCCGAACAAGTTGACAAAATGGTTTTCGAAATCATTTTCTTCCGCGCTTAAATTCATTTCGAGTTCCACCGTTTCGTAAACGTAGAGAGTGGGCGGCTTCAATTCTTCGCTCATCGTTGGGTCACGCTTGATCGAGCTCAATCTCGAATGTATGGACTGCAGGAAACAGCGAAGACAACATTGCTATGCAGGACTAGTTCTTAAATCGCCATGTTGGCTTTAGTCATTTCGATCAGTTCAGTTTCGTTTATACTAGCTTTCTGTGCTCCTTTCAGAGTGTCACACGTGGTCTGCGGCGCCCATCTCCACCTGCTTGGGCCACGCGGCCACTTTCGTACAGCGTTGCCACACGTTTTCAAAAACCATTTTCCATGCTTTTTCAATACCTTTTCAAAACTAAATAAAAAACTTCAATACCATCATTTAGCTTCATTTTTCCAAAATCTTACTCATGGAACACAATGCAAAAGACATCTGCAAAACTGTGATCAGCGGATAAGAACAAAATTTGAACAAACAAATGGCTAAATTTGTAATTTCCATACTTTTTCAATACTTTATGTACATTTTCACCAAAGACAATAATTTTTCAAGGCCTTGAAAACCTATTTCACAATTCAATACTTGCAATACAGCGTGGGAACCCTGTTCGTAGTGAATACTGCATTGATGGCGAGTCAGTGACAGCACTGTGCGTGAACTGTTTCCTTGCACCCGCCTATTAGCGCCGAGCACGAGGCTAGACAGGCCACAAGTGCCGTCAAAGCCTTCGGTATGACCCGACCTGGAATCGAACCAAGACTTCTAGCTTTGGTGGCGCGTGCTCAACCAACTGTGACACTCAGCCGGTTCCATGCAGTGTACAGCTAAGCCAAATTTTGTAATATTTTTCAATTCGACCAAACAACCCGATCCATTACGATGGGCGAAGAGCTTAAAGGCATTGCTGCTAAACTAAGCGGTGACAAACCGCTGCGTTCAACTTCATGCCAGGTTCATCAGCACTTGGAATGCAAGTATGTAAGATTGTTCCGCGAACAGGTCGAAGTCGAACTCGACGCAGGATACGCGTGCTTGCTCGAAACCAAACATCACAATCCATGAAATTTTCACTGTTTTGCTGGAGTCAATACAGAGCAGCGTTTCTCAAACATTTGCGGGTCACTGACCCCTGCCACATCCTAATAAATGCTACAGACCCCTCAAAGAAGAAACGTTGCAGTAATGTTTGAAACTGGGTTTTAATCATCGTAGAAGTAATCAAAATGTCTGCAAAGCCTATTAACCCTTCAAAGCACATTCACGTACTCCAGGTTAAGGAACCCCTTGATATAGAGGACTAAATGGAACCAACACATACTAAGAAACAGACCAGTATATACATGCGCACATGTGCAGGGCATCAAGGCTCCGTACCTGAGAATCTATGTCGGTCAAGTCGTCGTCATCGTCGTCGTCACTGCTCGGCCACAGTGCGATGCAGTGATGGAGCTTCCCAGACGACGTTGCTATAACGACAGTGGTGGGAGCGCCAGGCATGACGAAAATGGAGCACGAGTCGACGCCGTAATTGTCCTCGGCCATGGGCAGCATGATCAGCGGGCCCTGGAGAATACCTTTCGAAAACCTGATGAGAAAATCGAGGCGCTTCCATTAGCCGTGATTGCGAAAAAAGACAAACTAAGAGTAGAGCTCACTGTCTATCGAAAAGGATCATATCACAGCCAACAGCAATGCAGAATCATTTTACAGCCAAGAATAATACACTAAGATCTTACACAGCATATATTTCGCCTTCTTCAGCTGTTATTCAAATGGAACGAAAGAAACCTAAGCAAACTGCGGCTTGTTCAGAAACGAGCTTTTGACAACCAAACATATTTGCCGCCAGCGTCTTGAGAGAAGCAGTCGCTACATGATTCACCGGCGGTAGCGCGTCGACCACCAACATTGCACCAGCAACATGCACTGTGCCGTGCAAAAAAACAAATCCCGATGATTATGGAGGGGGTGGCAGGGAAGGGTCAAGGCCCCGACTGGATTTTGAAGCTTGATATTTGCTGTTAACTTTCGAGTAGAAAAATGTTTTTCTCTTAGTTTCGGAGTTGCTAAAATCAAATTTTACCACTGTTGCTCCCCCTTTAATAATCCTTTTGGCCACCCCCTGGAGAAATTCAATGCTGCCTCGCCCCCTGGAATAAATCTTTCCAATGCCCATGTTGGTCAGTTTACAAAGCCACGTACACACAAACCAATCAGCAATCACGTCACGTGAGCGCTGTATCAAACAAACTTGCACAAAAAGTAGCAGGTGTCGACGACATGTAAACTGGATGGCAGCTGGCAAGTATTTCCGTCTACTGAAGAGCTTCATAGGCGACGAATTTTACTGCGAGTTAAACTAAAACTAGAACAGCGATCGACAAACGTAGTTTATTCAGAAGAGAGCACTTTCAAAGGCTGCTTTTCAGACATAGACATCGTTTTTGGGGGCGGCGCTTGCAAAGGGTGTCGTCATTCGATTAAGACGTACGTCAATCCTTTCCATTTGATGCGTAAAAATTCTATTTTATGCGGAATTCGGGAGGTTTGCTGTTGAAGTTTTTGAAGTTGAACGTAGCTTGGCAACCGGATGCAATGTCCTATTTTGATTCATTCGGTGAACGCTTGAGAAACACTGGAAAGTTTTCTTATCCCTTCCTTGTTTCTCCTGCACGATTTTTTTCACTACAACAGAGTTGGATCAATTGCAATTGCAGTGAGCTGAAGATAATTATTAATTACGCATTTTTATGTAATGGCAATTATAATTGGGACTTCATGTTCTCGTATAATGGTAAATTGCTCATTTTAGCCGAATTACAATTACATTCCGCTTTAAACAACTTCACAGAGCTCGAACAAGCGCATAAACAATTCGAATGTTACACCTTCCACACAACGTGCTGCAGTTTTGCCGAGCTAGCGGCCTGAAGGCCCAAATGTTCTGTGGGTGTGATTTGGATGGTGTATAAATTTTTGCTGAGTTACCGTGCTGTAGTTTGCAGCATGTTGGCGTTTTTAATTGTTTAGATTAAGGCGCTTAGCTTTTTGAGGTAGTGTAGTACTTAGTTTCCGTTTGGGGAGTGCTTAGGTGTGAGAACTATTTTTATTGCTATAGATTAATCGCTTGAACAATGGCACTTTAAAAATGCAAAAGATTTATTATTTGATGGCAATACATTTTTTTAAACAATAACTAAACTTCAGAACTTTCAAAACTTCATGCTTTGAGGTGCAAACCATTCAAGTCTTCGGAAACAGAATTAACTTAAAATGTCTTACAAAAACGGACATAGGCACCGCTGAACACTCGTGGCACTCAGAAGGGCAAGTTTGATGAAACTGAACAGATGCCTTACAATACGTTACATTGTAATTCTGTCATTTATAATTGCGATTTGTAAGTTTTCACATTGTAATTTATTTCTTTAGGACTGACTAGTCGTAATATCATTGAAAAATTTGAAGGGGTATTTGTAATTGTTATTAAAAGTCACGTAATTGATTCTGCCACTGTATGATAAGGATAGGTTGCAGTACTTGCTGGCGCATTGTTTCAGTGTCTATGCTTCTTTGCTGGTGTAAATTTACGTGTTATAGGCTTTCTGCGAAAAACAAACAAATACAAAAAATCTGGACAGATTGCGGTATTTCTGAATGCACAAGCGATTCTGATCGATTTCTCCGGTTATGATTGGTTTCAGAGGAAGTTTTACCGCTTCCATTCCTGGTTTTGTAGCCTTTCCGGCGTTGTTACGTGTTTAGCCTGTTTGGGAACTAGTTTTACTTCTATGAAGTTCTACGGATTATAAATGTGGATTATGCCACCTGAAAATGCAACTGATTTATCTTTTTATTTATTACAATGATATAAAAAATGTGGAGTATTTTGGTCCAACTCTGCACTGCATCGCTTTGAATATCCCTGCTACCTCCTCCCCCAATTGATGTTTGATCCTCCCAAAAAACAAAATCGGGAGATCTGCGCTCGGATCAAAAGAGGCGTGAAAATGGCAAAATCTTCGGAAGCAAAACTGCTTATCTGAAGTAGATATTTCCGAATGGCAGATTTGAAAAAGCCAGTTTTGTTTGACTTTTTGTTTGGGTTCTTTTCTATACAGTTCAACCAACAAGAAGTTTGCTAAACGTCAGTCACCAGTGAGCTAAATCGAAACGTCTCTTCACCATCATTAAAAGCAGGAAAACAATCAAACTTGCTCGAAAAACAGTCTGTTAAAAAGACAGTTCCGGGTAACAAATCATCCAATTATTGGCTTCATTCAGTTTCATTTCCCGCTTGAATTACCTTTTCATGTATGAGCCTAAGTACCTACAAAAATGCACTAAGTCTGAACTAACCGTCCCCCAAAGAACAAGAAAACGTTGGCCAACGAGTTTAAAACACAAACTTGCAAGCGTGCACAAGCGCTTCTAGATTCAGTTCAAGAACAGGTCTGATCGTACTTGCTGTTGTTGAGGGATGTGAGCAATAGAAGTACATCTCCATTGCCTTGCAGAAGGTATATCGGTTGCAGCTGAACAGCCTGTGGAGTCTTGGATTTCAGTTTTGATGCAGCTTTCGGCGCATACTCTACGGGGGGCGCGAAGTCGAACGCAATCACCGTCTCGCCGAGACCGGACGTGACGGAATACCTGCGAAAGATAACAGACGTTGCTCATAGTGACGTGATCAACCTGCAAAAGATGAAGGAACGTTGCTTCTTTGCAAGTATATCGAAAAATCTTCGCAAAGCTAAGTTGTACGAACATATATGTAAACATCTGTAACAAATTCTTGCACACTTTGCTTAGCTTGAAATATGAAAATAATATTTTTTTTATGGACATGGATATTTTTTATGGACATGCACATTTCCGTAATCAGCTTTCAAATACCTTAAAAGATTTAAAATGCTAATTTGCGTGATGTCGAGGACAACGCAAAATATGATAAACTAAAAGCATTAGATACACGAACTCGGGTCGTTGCGATCTTGAAGACAAGAATCGGCGCACGAGAATCTCGACTCAAAACGACTCGCGTTAAACAAGCTTACATGGACAACAGTGACATCCGGGATCCGGTCAGCGAAAGATTGCTGCTGTCGGACGGCATGAGCTTGTGCGACTGCACAGGTACTTGAGGGTCTGATCTAACGTTATAGATGCGCAACATGTTGTCTGACGTCAGCAGACAAAGATGTGGCACCGAGCTGGTTGCCACTGGATACCACGACGCTTGTATCAGTTGAACGGAGATGTTGCTGATGAAAAATCGCTCGGCAATGGGTATTGATCTGGAACATTGAAAGCGACACATTGAAAGGATAAAAGTCCGCTGTTGTGCCGTTTTCAACCGACGCGAAACGACAATACCTGCTCCACATACGTAAAACCTAAAACCCGTGGTATTATTCCACAGTTGCATGGAGTGATTCCAATCTAAGCATGCACGCATTTTGGGGCACAATCTGCGCAGATGCAGATGAGACAACACGTATTAACAGCAAAACGGTACCTTTTGCTAGCATAAAAGCAAAACCGTTGATACGCACTTGCAAATAATTTTGCTCTTTCCGCCTTCATAGTCAGCTTGACGACCCCATCTTTGTGGTAAAACAAGAACAGTAACATATCTGGCCCCGATCAAGGCAACATTACTGGAAGTTGAGTCAAGGAGAATTTTCTTGACTGGATACACTGGGGCATCTTGGCATATGAGGCTCTGCCAAGACGAATACATGGATATAATGCCAGAAAAATTTCGATCTTTCGTAGCTGGAATTACCCATAAATTACAAACCTGGATATTTGCAGCTTCAACGTCTCCATCCAATACTCCACGCAAGTTAGAAGTCAACAAACTGCTGTTGTTTTCATTCCACACATACAGATTTCCACCTTGAATATGTAGCAATTGTTCTGTTTCGTCAGACTTCAGATGAGATATTGGTATTGCAGATTTGACATGTTCAAATATAGGGTGGTTTTGCAATACATCATTTAGCTTTTGTGCCGCAAACATAATGAATACTTCAGCTTATATTTTTAAAGTAAAGAAAACAGGAAATAAATAAAAAAAGATTTTAATAATCACTATGTAATGCATAATCCAAGTCAGTTTCATAGAATCACTTTTATTGTTTATCAAAGCAAATGCATTCACAGAAAACAAGACCAGCAACTCAGAGGTAAGTTTGAAAACTATGTCACACATATGAAATTGCACCCTAGACAAATTTCTGTAAAATCATTGTGAGACACATTACCTATGTTTTTAGTGTCCCAGCATTAACCATATTTGTAGTCAATTACAAGCACAGGAAGCAAACTTCTTGGTCCAAACGCAAGAAGTACCAGCTTATGCAGCATTTGCTCAAGAAAATGATTAAAAAAAGTGAAAAGCAACATAAATTCTGATTCTCTCTAAGATTGCAGTATGTTCCAAACACTGCTAGGGTGGAAGCACTGATTCACTCAAGGTCATTCTTCAATTCAATGTTGTCTGACAGCTATGATGGGTACTGGATACAGTGGCTTTTCAACGACAGCAACACAGCAGCCACTACAGTCATCACTGGACAAAAATGAGACATCATTCATATTATGGTTTGGAACCAACACATATGTAATAAAATATTAAGCTTTATCTTTCCAACAAAATCAATCTCTGCTGTGGTTGTCCAACCAGTTTATAAAAACAGGGTATGAATAATGTTGGGGAAAACATTAAGAACATAAATTCATACCATTCACTTTAACTGAAATGAAAACATTTCAACTGAAAAACAATGAACAAATGGCAACTTCTCCAGGAACAGCTGATTTGTGACAGGTTACCAATATTGTTAAATGCATCACTTGAGTTTTTTGAGTTGAGAAATTGCTGGTTGGAAGATTTGAAACATACTTTATGTCACATCTGAAGACAAAAAAAGCATAGAGGAAACCACTATCATCATGTCATAGACTTTAAAACCATACCTTCTGAAGTCCTTCAAAGAAGTTGACATAGAAACAAAGTTGTTTTTTCTAAATCACTGCACTTCATCATGGGACATTTTATACTTCATATAATCATTAAGCATTCGCTCAGCTACAAGAACAGGGTGATCACCATCGGCAGGTGTAAATGTAAACATTGCAACAATAAATGTAGGGACAACAAATAAAAGAGAGAGAAAGAGGGCTGTGCTGATTGTTATTGCTTTCAACTTGGTGTTTTTTCCATGCTTAGGAAGTTGTGGTCCACCACCACCGAAATTTCTTGTAAACTCCCAATGATCTTTCCAGAATTCAGAATCAATGTCTTTTTCCATTTCACGCTTGGCTCTAGATGTCCCGTAACTGTTGATGTAATCAGACCACCTATCAGCAGTTTGCCATGCATGATGAAAATCTCTGTAAGGATTTTTATAATCCGCAGGCCGATAGGGATTAACAAATTTATCCCCAGCAACATTCCACTTTCCACCAGGAGGATTATGTATGGTAGCTGATAATGGTAAACCAGCATCATAAAGCTGCCTTGTTTCTTGTTTGCTTAGTATGGAGTATGCTTCGTTGACTGCTACAAATTCATCGTGAGTATTTTTACCTTCAGCAAATGACAGGTCAGGATGTAGAAGCTTTGATTTCTTGACGAATGCCTGCTTCAACTGTTCCGCTGTAGCAGTACGTGACACACCTAATGTGTCATAGTGGTTTTGAAGAGAACAATTAAAGCATATACGACGCTTGCTCAGAAAATTCCACATCACTCAACACAACATGTATATCTGAATGCATAAAAAGGAAGCAGTGTAAACCACAACAACGTTGAATTAATTTTTAAATCTAAGACGTATAGACTCCCAATACCTCACTTAAAACCACACCTTAGCTTAATATGCACACAAAGGTAAACATAAAAAAAATAGATTAAGGAAACATTGGATCCCTACCAGTGTAAAGAAAGAAGCTGAAAAGAGATGACATGCATGCAAGCAACAATGTTTGACTTATGTTTAACCTTTTATTGATAAACATATTCAACTCTTTTACTTCAGTTCAACAGCAAAACAAATACTGGCAGCACTGTCCCTTGAAAAACTAGGTCTGCACGAAATGGTGTGAAGTGGCATTAAGCATATACACAGCTATTTAGTTGGGTAGTGCTCTATGTTGTTAAATTTAACCTAACCTAACATCTTCACAAAAATTAAGTTACACAGATCTATTTTTCCTTTATACATAAAATTATATTTTTATCATTAAAGTAGCAAGTGACCAACAAAAAGAAATATTAATTGCTAGCAATTTATGCAGCTGTGAAAATAGACCATAAAATTGTCAATACCAACTCAGTTTAACAAATTTATGTCACAAGCAGGCACACATTATAAACTTTGGTTATAAAATGTAGACCAGCTTGCATGCTTCCAAAAACAGTTTAAAATTTACATGTGATTACAATATAGCTTTGCTAATAGAATGTGAGCAAACAAAATATCAATTTGACTTAAATTTGTGAGAAACAATTTTTTTTGTCTTTTTGTGTTGGTTCAAGCAGGATACTCAAAATTTCTCAAGAAGAATACAACCTGCTGCTAACTTGATATTTTATAATGGCAGCAGAGCTTGAACCAAGGGAAACATACAAGGCACCCAAACAGCGAACAAAGAATAAAATGCAATAACAAAACTAGACGTAACTTTTCAGTTTTAGCAAACACACTAGAAATGCACAAGAAAACAACCTCAGTGCATTAGACACGCAGCAAACTACAAAGTAAGCACAACAGTCCAAATCAATGAGACATACAACTACAAAAACACAATTCATTTACACAGGGCCACAACCTTAGGAATTTTGAAGCTGAGGCCACAATTCGTTAATTTTGGACAAAGCACAAGTAATTATCAGGTTCTTTTAAGGACTAAGAAAAGGCAAATAAAACTAAAATGAAAAGATACAAAAATCTTCTTAACTGTTTTTTTTTTCGAACATACGAAATGACTGAAAAAAATTTCATCATTTTGATCAGAATGTCTAAAAATATTGGCTAATGAACACTGTTACAGCAAGTGTTAATGCAACTGTGAGACAAATGACCAATGTGTCTTGGTGAAAAAAAACAGCTTCTAAATATCCATGAAGATTTGACATCACTACCCTGCATAGTGCATATTATGCATTCATTAAGAATAAGTCCAACATCACTTTATAAGTTTGAGTTGAAAGCAGTACAAAACTCAATGAGAACAAAATTAAGTTGCATCTGTACATCAAAAACATGCTAAGTTTTAAACTAAAGATGTACTGATTCAGGCAGATTCAAGAACTAATGCAAGAAGCACTTTCACTTTAGAAGTGTATTTATGGAAGTCACATCATAGAAATTAAATCGGAAATATGATGGATTACACTTTCAAAAACTTTAGCCACTTGTATGAACATTTGTTGGGCTGCATTTGTATCATAAGCATAAGTTGGACAAAATAATAAAGCTTAGCACCTTCATCCAGTACGATTTCAGCCTAAATCCAGCAGTTTGCATGTGTCTTTGGGCAGGCATAACTCCGCCACTGACTGCACTAAAGAGCTGCTTGAACCCTCAAAAGACTTGGCAAGCCTTCAAGTCTACAATGAAACAAAATTTTTAAGTGGGGTAGTTTTAGGCCTTTTTGGCCCACTTCATCTGGCTCTAGGCCTAAACCACTAGATGATAGTATTTTGCTCAAGTTTTTATTGGAAACTAGGCTAAAAACCGACCCTTTTGATACTTTGGATGACTTGTTGGGGTTTTGGGTTCAAAAGTTATGACATAAAAACAACAAAATAAGTAATCGATCCACTAATTCGATAATAGTTTATTTTGTTGTTTTTAGGCCATAACTTTTGAACCAGAAAAAGGCTAGAAAGTCGATCAAAGCCTCAAAAGACTCGGTTTCTAGCCTAGTTTCCAATAAAAACTTGAGCAAAACACTTCCTTCTAGCGGTTGATCCCTAGGCCAGGTAACATGAGGCAAAATGGCCAAAAACCTACCTCACTCACAAAAAAAATGAAACCCAAAACCATAATTGTTTTTCATTGTGGACTCGAAGGCTTGCTGAATCTTTTGAGCGCTTGAACAACTGTCTAGAACGATCAGCTGAGGAGTTATGCCATTGCTAAGACACATGAAATATGCTTGATTTTAGGCTGGTTTCCACGTACGATATATTCGTATGCTGGCAGTGAATGTGGTTAGTGAATTTGTAAAGCAAAATCAACAGATATTGCTTGTAATGCAACAACTATGGCATCAAACATCATGTTGATACATGCATTTAACAGTAATATCTGTCATCTAAACCTGTTGCATCACTAGTTTAAACATATGCAGACTTGATTGACAGCTTTGTAGCAAACAAAAACCACTGTGAGGCTGGGGTTGAACAAAACAAAACTTTTGTTTCAAATGACAAACAAAAACATAAATAAGTGCCATAGCAAATTTAAACCAGGCAACTGACAATGAAAATCTAGTCCACATCTTCTTTCATTTGTTTCTGCCTTTCAGAGCTTAGTCTTTGTAAATACTGGTAATATAAATAATTGTGTTGCCTTGAAGAAAACCATCCGGTAGGAGCGAGCTGGTTTGATCTTGACTTTTTCTCATTTACATGCTGTATATACTTTGCCACAATCATAAGGTACATGAAAAGAAAAATTGTAACAGCTGCAGATATCTTCCCAGATACTCTGAAATCTTTAGTGTCTGGTGTTTCTTTCTGATAATGTCTATTCATGTGTTCGCTTGAATATGGAGTGGAATGATACCTTTGATCATACTCCTTACGCTTGAGTGGATTGCCTAAAACACTGTAGGCTTCATTCAGTTGAGTGAAATTTTCATGACTGTTGCTTTTGTTTGAATTCATGTCTGGATGTAATTCTTTGCATTTTTTGAAGTATGCCTGCTTGATTTCTTCACTTGTAGCAGTTCGTGGAACATTCAAGGTGTCATAATGACCAAACATGACCGTAGCAATATGAAAGCATCTGGTGAAGCATATTTTAACATAGCTACAACTACACCACAATCGTTCATTCCACAACTGTTTCAAAGTCAAAACATTCATACTGAAAACGTTGTGATTTCATACTGAAAAATATTAAAATATGACAATGGATCAACAATTTGAGCAACAACAGATAGTACTATCAATAATTGTTGGTCACTACAGAAAATGATTTTACATTTTCTCAGACTATAAGCATAAGTGAGTTGAAGAATTATCAAACTGAATTAAAATGAAAGTCTAGTTCATTATTTTTGAATGAAAGACTTTTAATGACAAAAATGTAAAGACAAATCTGCATTTACCAACAGCTTGTGTTATGCATTGGCAGAGTAAGCATCAGAGTAAGTAATTAATCCCATAATTAGATAATTATTTTGTTTGTTTTAGATCATAGCCTTTGAACAAGAAACGCTAGATCAAGGTCTCAAAAGACAAGGATTCTAGCCTAGTTTCCAATAAAAACTTCAGCGAAATACTTCCATCTAGCGCAGAGGTGGGCAAACTACGGTCCACGAGGACATTTTGTGCAGCCTACAGGGCAGTCACACGTACATAGATAGTACATGTTTGGAGTCTATGTTAAAGTAATTTTATCGATTAGATTAGAATTATCAAGTTTTTTTCCACACATTTCATTCGAAACTGCATTTTTACTCAACCGGAAGTGACTATTGTTACCTTCATTTTGTGGTAGCTCATATAAAACTTTTTTTAAGGTTTCAAAGCAATTATAGATGTAATATATGCAGTAGGAGCATGCAGCCCTCGATAGCGCGAAAATCTTCAATGTGGCCCTCCACACAAAAAGAGTGCGCCCACCCCTGATCTTGCGGTTAGACCTAGGTCAGGTATCAGCAGCCAAAAATAGTCAAAAACCTACCTTACTTATGACGTCACTCACAAAAACCCGAAGACTTGCTGAGTCTTATGAGGGTTTGAACAGCTCTGTAGTACAATCGGCTGAGGAGCTATGCGGTTGGTCAGTGAACTGAAATACCCTTGTTTTTTCCCCAATTTCCAAGTACAATATATTCGTAGACCGGCAACCAATGTGCTAAGCTGAGAGACAATGTGTGATGCTTAGGTGAACAATCCAATATACCAAAGAGTGCAAACCTGATGCCTATAGCAATTTTAGCTTAAAGATAGAAAATAATGCATTACTCAATAAAAAGCTCAACAAGTGAGCTGAACTGCACATGAAATTCAGCCAAGGCTTGCTGAAAGGGGCAAAACAACAGAACTCTTTATGGCGTGAAGTAGAGATTCATCCCAAAGCTTTTCGTCTGACACTCTTCAGAGGATATCGTCAGAATGAAGTGGAGATACTACCGAACTGGTTTATATACAGAAAAGAAGAGATCTCATTGGTTAAAGCAGTGGCCAATAAGAAAGGGTTTAGAAGATAAGAAAGGCGAGTTCTCATTGGTTGAAGATGTAATTTGGACCTCGTCGAAACGTTGGACCGGTCAACCAATGGAGAGTTCAAGAGGTTTAGGAAATCTTCAAAGAGTAAACGAATTCTTTTTG
>Ga0210059_1007900_pt1 | contig 16874 bp, 7 predicted proteins | sample Ectturendosymbi2_FD_188042 | JGI IMG/M metagenome (GOLD analysis project Ga0210059, IMG submission 188042) | Ecteinascidia turbinata endosymbiont from Florida, USA - Sample 2 (SPAdes) (version 2) | ecosystem: Host-associated > Tunicates > Ascidians > Unclassified | place: Key West, Florida...
CATGGGATGGGACAGGCATAAATTGCTATGGGATGGGAATGGGACAGATAAATATGTCCCATGGACAACCCTAGGCTTGTCCATGGGAATGTCATTCCTATGGGAATCCCATGGGAAACGTCCCATGGGATGGGATGGGTCGGGACAGATAAATATGTCCCATGGACAACACTGCGAATCGGGTCCCTAAAACACCTTAAAAATCCTGCTGTATTGAAATATTTTTTATCATTCAGGATTTTTGAGCAACTTGCGCCTGCCCTGAATACAGAGTTTGCCCTGAATTAACTGTACTGAATATATATCTTTCATCATTCAGGATCTTTGAGCAGCCTGTGCTTGCCCTGAAAAATGAGTTGCCCTGAAATTTTTCACTGTATTGATATATTTTTTATCATTCAAGATTTTTGAGCAACTTGCGCTTGGCCTGAAAACAGAGTTTGCCCTGAATTAACTGTATTGAATATATATTTTTCATCATTCAGGATTTGTGAGCAACTTGCGCTTGCCCTGAAAGCAGAATTTGCCCTGAAATTTTTCAAGACAGGGGTGGCGGCCGCTCCCCCCCGATCCCCCGCCTCGTACGCCTATTAATGCAGTACATTGGCTTCCGAAAAACCTGAGATTCGAACATGGGCGCGCCAAACTTGCTTCTTGTCCCGGGCGCCATCTAACCTCGATCCACCCCTAGCAGTCATTCAATACTCCTCTGCGTTGTCCATGTATGTGGAGTGAGGAGTTGCACAATTAGTCATAATTATTTGAGCTAATCGAGCACGTTCAATGCATTTTTGTTACATATCCGCAAGTTGTTTGCTAACGTAGGCTATACATCTATAGCTTTTTTACACGCTGCATTATGGTTCAATCAAGAGTTTAGTTCCATCAAGAAACTCATTCACTCACCTTTATGTTGCAAAACTACGATGCAGACAAACTGAGGCCTCACGAACTGCACTGAAACTGGTTTTTCGTTTTCATATTGGAGGCTTGTAAAATCTTGAGTCAGTTATAAGTTTTTCATATTGCATTCCTATTTAGGCTGCTGCCTTTCCTTTCGAGACTGTCCTCAGGCATTAAAAAATAAACTTGTGAAAAACAGACCAATTTCATAGAGACCACGGCAGGCGCGTAACGAGGGGGCCAGGGGGCACAATTCCCCGGGCGCCGGGTCAGTGATGAGGCACCAAATTACTGCGGGGGGCGCCGAAAATCCAAACAATGTTACAAGTACTTTCTTCAATGCAATGCATTAACTTCCGAAAGACCTCATGAAGTTTCGAACATGGGGGCGCCAAACTTGCTTCTTGCCACGGGCGCCATCTAACCTCGTTACGCCCTTGGCCCAGTGACAAGTCGAGAACTGTGTTAAGCGAAAGCGACTGCGTTTGTGATTACATAACCTAAGGCTGGGCAGTTCTCACGCGGCAAAGAAATAACGAAACAGTAGTACTATTACGAAACAACGGCATTGTTCACGCTTTTCGATAAAAGTTTGGGTAAAGTCCGGCCCGTAAATCCTGACGTTTAACCAAGCGAAAAATATTTTTTATTTTAGAGCATTTTAATCTCTGTTTCTGCTTCCGGTCATCAAAAAGGGGTGCATTTATGGCAAAGGGGCACCACAGATGTTTTGGGGGCGGCAGTTGCCCCAACTGCCCCCGGATCCGCCACTGCCTAAAAACGAAACATATCGTGAAAGTACGGGGTGCTCCAATTTCTCAGTGCCTACATACGAGCCGCCACTGTGCTTGAAGCCAAGATTGTAACTTAAATAATTATTCAAGTTAGAAAATGTGGCTAAGTATGGGTCATTTGCATAGGCGTAGGGATAAAAAATCTTGGGCTGCTGCAGGGTCTTTTCCGAAAAACTATGCTCATGCCGGCAAAGTTGATTAAAAAAAGATTACCATTTAACTTCTACAAGCAATAAAATACACATCTAATGCAATTTTCACCGCATTAATACCACAAAAGTAATAAATTGACAAATAAATTCTTTGAAATATTAGTTTTTTGATTTAAAAATATTTTTTTCCATGTTTGAAATAATTTTTGCCGAAAACCAAACTATTTGAATGGGCTGCAGCCCTTTCTGCAAACTTGCCTCTTGTGTCTATGGTTATTTGCAATCACCAGGTTTTGTGTTATTCGTTTATCTTACCTGCACTACTTGTGCTTGTTGTGGTGGTTACTGCAGAAGAGACGGTAGTAGCGTAAGCAGTTGTATGCGACAAGTTAGCCATATCAAAGTGCGTGGTAGTAATAACATCGAATATGGTTGTGTTAGCATGCGTCGTATCAATATCATCACCTGGAGTTGTTTCATTCGAATAGGTACTTGTTGTCTGGCCAGTCACGCCTGAAAAAAAAGATCTTTGTGTGGAGACTATAACAAATAGTTCTAGAAAATATTTTACTGAAAGTGCGAAGGTTAGAGGTAGAGATCATTGCGAATTGAGTTATATTCGGAAAATCACAGCAAACCTTTGGCCAAAAAACACAAAACAACATCTCAACTAACGATTGTCCAGAAACATTTACATCAAGACACGCGAAAAATAAAGGCACAGTCAAGAATGTGTATCAAAATAGGTTTTTAAAAATGTTCTAGAATTCTATAGAAAACTTTCCCTGATTAAATATCACTTACAAACAGTTATTTTCCTTCGCCGCAAAGCCTGGCAACTAAGCTTGGTTACTGTTGTGTGACCGGCACGCCTTAGAGCGTTTTAAACGGATACATGACGTCTGCTCTATTGCTCGCTGCCATGACCCACAACACCATCAGCTTTTCAAAATACTGTTTACATCCCTTAGAACTTGCTCTCGATATACTGTATAACAGTGATACACGATGTGCACTACCAAGAAAATGTGGCTTTCAGTATAACAACGAGCTGCTGTTAGCAAAATGATCATTGTTGCAATGTTATTCGTTCGGTTAGTTATTGAAAAAACGCTTGATATTTTTTATTTTGAAAGGCCGTTGCATAAAATCATGCAGAAGGGAGTCACCGTAACGCTTCACGTGAGAAAGTGCTTGAAACCACTCATGTGACGCACGGATACTATTATTTTCTAAGTGAACGCCTTTTGAGAAAAATGGAAAGAGTCGATGAAGTTCTCGAACACAGCAAATCCTATATTTGAGCATTCTTTCGAGAGCTATGGACCAAATTCGAACGAAAGCCCTTTGAAATGTTTGCGTAATTCGTTCTTCAGAAAATATTGAAAAAAATAACAAGTAATCCTTTATGGTTTCGTAATGACAACAAGATTGAATAATTTACTGCAATGGGATGAGACAATATCAAACCTTAATTCCTATACTTTTTATTTACGTGTTTGGCTCAGACACATGTCACACATCACAACCGTGAAGAATAGAACACAAAATACAAAAGTGCTTTGTCACAACACATCGCACGGTGGGTGATAGATGGAACACACAAACAATGCTAAAGAGTGGCAAACACTTAACCAGCGCACAAAGCAGCTACTGCATTCGGTCATCTTCTTGCAGCAGCGCTACAAAGTGACAAAAACGGGAGATTTGTAGAAAGCGTCAGACATCTGAAGTGAGCGGATAAAAAGTTAGATGGTGATGTACAACGCTTAAAAAAAGGCATACAAATTGTTTCTAATCAAGGCATCAAATATCCTAACGAAATAGGTAACTTGATGTGGGCGAACACTTACATTCCTGGGGATGCAAGTGCAATGCTACATCTGATAAGCGTTGTTGCAAGCAGCGCGGAGTCATTTAATACCAGACCATGTGTATATGCTCCATAGGCGGCAGGCGTACATTAGCATGCACTAAGCACGAAACAGTGCTTATATTGGCAGTAGAACACTGAGAAAAGTTGTTTCTGGGCTTGTTTGCGGTGCAATAAAATGATTTCATTTGCCTCTGAATGTCAGTGTCAACTTTCAGTGAGGCAAGCGGTAATACACTGAGATATTTGACTTGTTCAGAAAACTGCTGCATCCCAATTCCCCATTTCGTTTTGCTTGATGTAAAGTAGATATGACTTTTCGTATGCCATTTTTATGTGCGTTTTGCCAACCACTTTTCAAGCGTTATTTAACCCAGTCCCGTCACTACGGGGGGGCTTTGGTGGGCTTATCCCCCAAACAAAGCTCCAAGCCCCCTCAAATTGAAATATGAAACATTATCAATCAGTGGAGTTTTTGTCAAATTTTCAGAAGTCAAGCTCCTCTGCACAAACGTAAAGCCTCCCTATTGAAAACTTTCTGGCAACGATTCTAATTTGACCGACTTCCAGCAAATTGCGCTTTGTTTTTTATTTTTGTTCTGCGCTTGAAGCAGCATCAATATAATACCGGTTATCGTGGTTTGTTGTCTAATCAATCATGAGGGTGCAGCTTGACATCAGTGGATAAAGCTGTCGCTTTGTAACGCTCCTATACAACCGTTTTGATACTTTTCCTAAAGTTTAAACAAGCTAAGAACAAGAAGATTTGTGCTTTACGACAAACGTTTGTATACAAGCGCATTAGAAATCATCGAAATGCCCAGGTTGATCCTTTTGAGGCAGGTAAAGCAGGAAAATGAAAACGTTGCTTGCACTGGGTTATGGGTCCGTTGCATGTCAAACCAACCAGACATCGAGACGAAAAACGAACAAAATAACTGTTATATAAATTAGTATTTTATGGAGATCAGAGCCAATGTAGACGTTTTACAAAGAATGCTTCGCGCATTTGTTAAATCTACAGATATTAGTCATACCTGCAAAATGAAGCACCGATACTTTATGCCTGATGAGGGCGTTGGTGAGAGAAGTTTTGGGTGCGTAACGGTGTAGCGGTCAAATTTGTAATAATTATGTATTAAAAGCTCTGCAAATATTTTACAGAATCAGGTTCAACCGCTTTGCACAAACCACGTACATGACTATATTTTATAATTCAACTTGATTTTTATTTCATTTTCATTTTTTAATAATCGCTATCAACGGTTTCCAAGCTCATTCGTCTAATAAAATGTCCATGTGCTTTCACAAGATTTGAACATAATCTTAGGCTCTCTGTGAATGTAAAAAGTCTGTGAAAATAACTGCAACATTTTCAAATTATTTTATAGTTTTCAAATCGGTTTGGAAATTTATTTTTGCTTTCATTCCAACCCATCAAGCAGTCTGCTAATACGAATTTTGGAAACGTAGATTTGGCAAATATTCTCGTTTTTGTACCACACGGCGCGTAGAAATATTTCCTGATTCAACAATATTTGGTAGGCTTCATACCTGCATCCATTAGCAAGAAAGAAGAGAACAAAATTAAAGGCCATATCCTCCAACGAAGGTTTTGCATGATCACACCTATAGCTGCGAAGAGATACGTCCTTTCAGAGAAGATCATTCAAGAGAAGGCACTTGGTCAAGGAGAAAAGTAAACTTTGATTTTTTCTGCGGAATCGCGGACATCAGCAGATAGCATTCACATTATCAGTGATCCATATCCCGTCGCATTTCCTCTATCGGTTGCCTGGCAACAGTTTGAAAAGGTATGGCTACAGTGAATCAAAAAAGGATCGTTCTCAAACCTTCTCGATCAAACAACCTGTGGAAGAAAACCTTCATGTACTCAGCAGAAACAAAAACCAACACGCGAAGACTGCGGAAAAAATCTTTCTAAACAAAAATTTTAGGAAATAGAAAATCTTCCGTTAAAAATAATTTCCTTATATTCTCCGAGTCATGCAGTCACAAGCATATTGATGATAATCTCACCACAACGCTTATGTATTGACTGTTTTCATTTTTTCCAATACTTTCCAAGTTTTATTCTGTGTTGAAACATTGTCTGATTAATTTCATATTCTGTGTTGAAACATTGATTAATTTCATATAATTTCATATTTCTCTGCGTAGACATAAACCAGTCTTTGCTATTCTTGTACTTCCAGTCTTTGCTATTCTTGTACTTCTCTTAATCAACCTACCATCAGTCAAACAACTTTTCTCAAGGTTTCCTGAAAAGCAACTTGTTAATACCAGAAATTACCATATGCATCTGTGCTTAGAACTGCCGCATTCACCTCTTCAAAGATGTGTCCAAAAGTCTGACTGTGACTGTAAGCTCTGATGACGCTGTGTTTAGCGCATGCTTTTTAGCCAAAATTACATTGAAAAACGTCATGCCGTTCGACGTCACTGATGCGGGACCGACGTGCTTTTTTGGAGCAATGAAAGCGAGACGACACCAACCGTAAAGACCGTATGCTTTGCTACCTTGAAGAAATCCTATGCCGTCAAAAGTAAACCATGGCAGCCAAGTTCAAATCTGTTTTTGTCTCACTGTTTTGACGTCAAAATAATGTGTTGCCCAATACTTTTACAATTGCTGTGACTCTCACCAAGTTCAAGTTGTCGTTGGTTCACAGTACAATTCAGGTTCGATAAACTGTACTGAAAAAAAGACAACTTTTAATTTTTGAAGGTTCCAGATACCTTTTTCGCTGAAAGCTAAATCAGGTAGTTTTTCTTTTATGTTTTTCCATCAGTAATCGTTTCCATCAGTAATCAGTAATTCCATTAGTAATCATAATCAGTGGTCCCGAACCAACCACACGAGTCGATAATCACGAAATCATAATTGTACTAAATTTAGAAAGCTAACCAACATCAACTTTTGGTTGAAAAAAGGGCTTGGCCACTCACTACCAGCAGACCTAACCCTTTGTGGAAAAGCAGTCTTTTTGCTCTCAAAGTATTCTCACGTTAAGAATATTGCTTACTTGTGATTCTCGCTGAAATAACTTCATGAGTAGTCAGATGCCTTCAACGCTCAGGTTTGGATAAGTTTTGTTTTTGCCTATTTCGAAGTAATGAATACGAATCCCTGATGTACGCGTAAGCAATGCGTTTTGTTACATACTGGTAGTCTTTTCATGGTTTCCTTGTTCAGTTCAGAACTGACTGCTCAGTCCTTTACATTAATTCATTGTTTGAAGCAATCTTTCTGAAATTACTGTGTAGCAGGCTCACAGCCAGGTTTAAGTTTTTTTATAGTAAAATATATTTTAGGGGGGAAAGATTTTTGTTTTTGATCAAATGTTTAAAACATACTTTTCTGGGCACAGCAAACTTTGAATGTGCAAAGTTATTTTTTTAAACACTGTATGTTCAGAGTTGGGTTGCGTGCTCTACAATATTTATCCCGCATTCGCTTCAACCCATCCATTTATTAGGAACTACAGTCGTGATTTTCGTATTTGAAACTATTCGTGTGGTTTGTTGCGCATTGCGGATATGTGCTCAGCACTGATCATGCGTTGCTCTCAGTAAGCTGTTATCCCCGAGCCAGGACTATTACACGCTCGCGACCAAACGGTTGTCAACGAACCTATATATTTGTTTCACATGATGCAGAACCGTGGTCTTTGTGCGTTTCCGCAAAATGCGTTTCACCAGTGATTACTATAAAAATTGTTTATAGTATATTAGTAATAATTGTTTTGACGCCTCTCGTGTTCGCGCTGCAGGGTGAGGCATTTGGTGTTTTCGTAAATTTCAGCGAATGTGAACAAACATACGACAATGTCGGCCGCCTATGTATGCTAACAACATGAGAACCAGGTAATTCTGTGTTTCCAAGCGTGTTGAATAAAGAGACAAAGCATCCCAGAAACGTTGTTTGCATATACAGTAGCTCACAATAATAGTTATCGAATATTGAATAAAGTTCTGAAAATACGCACGTTGTTCAGCTTGAGATTATGCACTTCGTCAAAATATTTTACGCTTTAATGCATCACCGTAGCTTGTAGGCTTTTATTCAATTCATGGTGTCTGGTGTACATCGTCACCTAACAGCCTTTGGGGCTCATCTCAGTTGACTGGTGCTTCACACTCCTCATATTCTCACCTTCTGTGAAGCTTCCATTGTGACAGATTGCTACACATCCGATGACGCAGGCATTTAAGTGTGCTGTTCATTCTCACACTGCCTTCCTCATGCGTTAGTTTCTCTTTCGCTTGCCCAGTTGCCCGAAAAAATTTCACTGTCGGCAAAAATTCGAAGGCAACAAGGAATTTTGTTTTTACACGACTGATACCATTTAACCGTTCAGAGCAACTGCATAAAGGCGTAGACTTTTGCTCTGCAAAAACTTGTTCGTGAAAATGGACAACATTTGACTGTGTAACATGGGCGTCGGAAGGATTTTTTCCAGAGGGGGGCAATAGTCGATGTTTTCAGGCGTAACCAAAATATTTTCCAGGGGGGCCATAACTTGCAAAATTTCATTTTACCCACTCGAAGCTAAGAAAATGACCTTTTTTGCTGAAAATTTAATAACAAAAATGCCAAATTTCAAATTACATGGGGCAAGTCCTCCCCTTGTGCCCCCTTCCGACGCCCATGCTGTGGAATATCTTAGCACCACTGCGTTGAAAAACATCGAGAATATTTTTTCGGTCCCAGTAAAATTTATAGAGCCGACGAGCAGATGTAGCAAAACCTTAAATAGCGGCATCGACAGTTGGACTCTACGATTTCATTACTAGCGATCGAACAATGATTACGGTTCGAAATCGAACGTCCAATTTTCAACATGAAAGACGCTTCTAATTTTTTCAGGAACATTCTGAAGTCAGCGTGGAAGTGGTCGATGCAGAAGCGTCAGCAATGTTATCGGGCAGTGGATTATACTGTTTTGTCATCAATCCGGTCCTTCACGCCTGCTAGAAAAAAAACACTGACGTACATGTGGACAAGATGTTTAGCATGGTCACAGTAAGTTCCACGCATTGCTTGTTTCTCAAATTGCCGAGCGCGGGTATCTTTGCCTTCCCAGCCGGAACGCATTCTCAATGATAAGTTCTGTATGGATAAACTGATTACCCATTGCGAGAGTAACAACACTTTATGAAATTCTCAAGAAACAGTCTTTTCAGTGAACGACGACGTGTATGCAATAAGAAATTTACTCATCTTTCAGCTGCGGTTCACCTTGCGTCAGTTTGGTATACCGCATGAAAACATAGTTTCGTCACAGTGGTAACGAAGTCGAAAGCATGAAAACGGAATTAGATACTGAAGTAAGTGGATTCGTAGCATTAAAAGATGAGAAATGTGCACCCGTTTATTTCCTTCGTTTGTATGCATTACGCAACACGTTCATTGCGTTTTACCTGTGTGCTGCTGAATAAACTTTTTCTCGATCTTTTCGATTCTCAAAAAAACTCTGGCAACCTTAACAAAGGTCATTATTTCGTTAAATTTTAGCCCGCCAAAGCAAAGGACAATTAACAGCACGTGTAAGTACCATGAAGACCGCTAGTTTGACATCTTTCAATGAGTGTCTTGGCTTACACAAACTCGAGAGTTAATGGTGAGCATATGTAGCTTACTCACAACATTTTACAAAAAAACACAAACAAGACTTACCTTCCGTAAAGCTTGTGTGCCTGATTACACGTATTGAAAGCACAAATACTGCTGCTGCACTTATACTGCTGCACAAAGCAAATTATATTTCGAAGTTAAATATTTTAGAATTTGACGCAGTCATTACCATTTTTCTTCGAATCATTAATGAATCTTTCTATCATTAAAAGCTCTACGTTTGCTGCAAGCTTTCGAGGAATCAGCCGACTGGGCTCTATTTTCACCTTTTTGTGATGATTCAAAATTGCACATATATATTCAAGTAACTAGTTTCCACAAAGATGAAGAGTTTGAATCGATCAGCAAAATTTGTTATCAGGAAATTGACACTATGCATCCTCAGTTCTGCAATCTTATTCAAAAACGAAATACTTTAGTGCTATGCATAACTCCATAGTTCAGAAAAATTTGCACTTTCATAAACAAATGCATTTTAAATGAATCTTAGTGCTAATGCCACTGTTAATGCGTTTACGACCTCAACGACAGGTCCTATAAGGGAAAAACCCTTAAATGAAAGCAGCAGAAGTATGCCTAAAGCTTTCCTTGACAAGCAGTGGCGATTCTAAGGGGGGCTGGGTGGGCCATGAACCGCCCAGATTTTTAGCTGGCTCCCAGCTTCGCACCCCGAGTTTTGTGCTTACTTTCACGTTCAAGTTCGTTTGCTTGAAATATACATCAGACAACTTCCAGCCAGCAATACTTCAAATTAAACAATAAGTTATAAGCCCTCTAGTCTGCATTCAATATTTCCCAAATAAATGATAAGCTGCGTTGTTTGTTCTTGACGGCAGGGCAATGGTCAGTTGTTTATAACGACACACACCAGCGGTTGCTCGGATCTTGCGTGAAATTTAATTAGACCGCGGTCGTGGTGGTGAAAGATCCCATTCGAATCAAAGGAACAGTCGCAGAAATGGGAAGATGGATCTTGCGTGCATTTCAGTTTGATGTAGAACTGGATGGATGATACTGTATTTCTGTCAGGAGAATGTTGCTTGTTCTAGTAGCAAAATGTTTGTGAAAGCATTATGGTTTGGTTTCAGTTAATTCATCCAAATTTATCCAGACCGCAGTCGTGTGCATCACTGCTGTCTTGGGTATACGACTTCGAAGCATCTTACGTAACTGGTTCGTGACTTCAGCTTTAAGCAGGGTTGTGGAGTCGGAGCCGGAGTAGGAGTCGGAGGGCGGCAATTGCTCAGTGGTAAAAGTATCCGCCTTCCAATTGGAAGATTGGATATTCGATCCATAGCCACTGAGTGAATTGCCGCAGCGCTCTTTGGCCAAGAGCGTTCACCTCAACCACCCCGGCAAGAAGCACAAGTCAGGCTTTGGCCTGCCGCCAATTGCCGTCACCAAAAAAGGATTTGCAGGTTTTTGGGTGGAGTCGGATTCATAACGACACGGATTTTTTTGTCCGACTCCGGATGTCCAGTTGGGTCATTTTTTACATTACACTCCTGAATTGGGAATTCCTGTTGAAATGGTACAATTTCTTTTTAAAACTTTTGTTGAAACAGAGATTTCTTGCTGTGCACCACGATTTGTATTTATTTCAACAGCCAAATTTCATTCCCTTTATGTTAAGGAGTCGGAGTCGGAAATTTTGGAAAGTCGGATTTGGGAGTCGGAGTCGGAAATTATGGAAAGGTCGGAGTTGGAGTTGGATATTTTACCTCCGACTCCGCAACCCTGGTTTTAAGTCTACCAACACATCTCCTGCAACATCACAGATCATTGTAATGATTCATATCAATTCGTTCCAGCATTTCAGCTATTTTTCCCGAGGGTCAAACATTTCTATCAGAAGAACACTTGAAAGAATTCGCATATTCATATTCAATTAGTGAAAATGATTTAAAATATAAAATACAAAGCTGCTACGTTTGATTGTTCATACAACTTGTTACTAATAGCTGTAACTCTTCCCATCACCAGCGCTTCACGTGAAAGTTTTTCTAAAATGAAATTAGTGTAAACATAAACATTTCTCAGAAATTCCATAACCGGTGAAAGATGGAGTAACATTAAGTTACACTGAGTTGGTGTTGATAAGAAATTCTGACGTAGACTGTGCAGGGATTTGTGTGAGAATCATATTGCTCATTGTCTATTTGTCTGAAGGTTTTTTTTGGCAAAGCAAGTTTTACGTCTGCTGGGAACCGTCGCCAGAAAGTCTTCTGTTGGGGGGCTTTACGTCTGTGCAGGGGGGGTTGAAATTCTAAATTTTTTAAAAATCACTGATTTATAGTGTTTCGTATTTCAATTCGGGGGGCCTTGGAACTTCGTTTGGTGGGATAAGCCCTCCAAAGCCCAACCGTGGCGACGGGACTGGTCAGCTGTTACATCTTGGTATCAGGTACACGCCGTAAACGCCGAAGCACATACCTCGTATGCCTATCTGCGACGCGGCTATACTATAGGTACCGCTGATGCCGAAACCTCGTTGTTGTTAAATGCGTAGTGCATTGAACAGCAGCCACGAATCTGTATAACCAATCAGTAGTCAGTAGCCACCAATCTGTTGGCAGATGGTTCATTTTTTTAAAATTTGCTTTACTAGTAAGAATATTTTGACGAAAGTAGTTGGCTATCAACAGCCTACTTGTCTCTGTGTCAGGAAGAATTCTTGGTTGAATTGGAACTGTTTCACTTTTATGTGAATTGTTTTCACTTTCGTGCACGGTTTTCGTTCATGTGGGGCCGGCACAATTGTGTACGGAAAATGGTGTTTCGTTTTGCAGGTGTAGTGCTGTGAAAATTGCATGTTTAGCACAGATTATTCGAAATAGCAGTACAAGTGTGGGGTTGCGTATAGAGGCGTTTAGGTGTATATAGTGAATAATAACGCCAGGTCATATCTAACGATGCTCACAAGCCTATGTTGGGTTTGATAGGGTTATTCATAGGAAATTAATCTTCAAAACAACGGAAGATCACCATGCGGGATAGACATTTATGTCGCCCTCCTACTTTTTCCTTGGCCCCGCTGTGGCCCGGTTACTTTTTTAATTCTACAATCGCCAGTGTTGACAAGTAGTCAAGTGAAAAATTAACTTTCATATTTGCGACGGTTTTGATAGTGCGCTTCTCTTTTGTCGTAAGTAATGGCAAGGAAAATAATCCTTGTTTCGAGTGACCCTGCTAATTCGCAAGTGGAATTCTACTGAAGAAGGTCCTTTCGTTCCCACGTGCTTGCATTATACTTGTATGACTATTTAAATTTACTCGCGCAAGTAGCTTTTAAGACAAACAAACAATCTTGTAATGCGTTTCAACACAAAGGACTTGACTCTTTTCTGCCAAAGCGTATTGGTCAATTTTTAAGGAAACGCATCAGATGTCTTTGCAATTGGAAATCAAGCATTTTCTTCTTGGGTTAGTTTAGAGAAGATCCTGGTTTAATAGGACCAGAAAATCTTCCGAAGCGCGATCGTGTGGGAGATTACTGCTAATGATTCACGAAAAGGCCTGCTCGCAAAGTGTGCAAAATCAAATATAAATACCATCTGCGCAGTCCAGCCTCAAAACGCACGATATGCTACTGTTTCAGAACACATGCGGGAGGTGAGCAAAACAAGCATAAGATTCAAGGTGGTCAATCAAGCGTTCAAAAAGTGGCAGTGCTTCGCCCAGGTCGCGGTCTGCGGTTCGCGTGGTGGAAACTTTCTATTTCGAGGTTTGGAAGTGCTGAGGTCTATAGGGGTGAAGCAAAATAAAGCACTTGAAGAGTCACAGATACGCATCTTTCGGAGATTGAAGTTGTCCAAAACACTGTGGAAGATAGGTAGACTGCTTGACGACAAACATTCTTAGGATCCAGGTATTCCGCGCGGTTTTCCGCGCAGGTTTGCAAGTGTAGAATTACCGCCGGCACTCGGATACCACCTGCCCTTCCCCGCATTCGCTGCCCGTAATAAGTGCATAAACAACTCGACTCAATAAAGCCCTGCGATACTCGGTATAGGCGTTATGTGAAGAATTGCTCGTTATTATCATTCTGCACATAAGAGCTGCATGATTTGCAAGCTCATAACAGTTTGACCTTCTTGAAGCCGGATCTTTGCCAAAAAATTTTCTGTTAGCGCCTGACGGAAGCAAGGGGGATTTAATTATGACTTTAGTAAGCTTGTCGACGAACTGGTAAGCTTGTCGATGAAAGTTCATCGAAGTTGATTGGCTACATACGCCGTCAAATGCACTGAAGTGCTGAAAATTCTTTATTATTTCATGTGCCAAATGTGTGTGATAACTTATCACAAATGTTTGCAAAGATTCAAATGACAAGAGGAAGCTGGCAGAAAACTTGAGTTAAATACACGAGAAAGCTATCATATAACGACCGGCATATCCCAACCTTTCAGCCATACGGCCCTTTCGTCATGCCTTTTGATTGAAGCGTTCGCAAAGATATAATAGTAGGGTGACTGCATCGAGAACTATTTCAATAGTAAACCGTATCCAAAGCAGTCCAACATCACATCGTTGCCAAGCAAAGCACTTCTAGGAAATCGATAAAATGCGTAGTAGCAAAATCGTCGCCTAATCAGCGTTTTTTAAACTTTGTTGTGTCACGAGAGCCAGCGAGTGCTGTTGACACTTGAATATGCTTCACTGGAGAGCGCGTGTTTTAAACGAAGGGAATCAGAGGTTTAAAAGCACGGGGTGTTGTTCATCACAATCCTTGTATCAAGAAGGGTTTATTTGAAGACGCAGCCGCAGACGTGAACTTTTCATATCTTTTGCAACACGGATTTCCTCTTGGAATAAAAACTTTTAGATTAAGGTAAGTAATTACTGTGCCTTTCGTTTTTGTTAAGCCTACCTGCAAAGGTGGAAGATTAAAAAAAGGTTTTTATTGGAAACCTGCCGCTGGACCAGTGTGTTGCTTGCACTGGTGACTAAATCAACTGCACTTCATTGCATATAAAACTTCAGGGTTTTACCAAAATAGTTTTGAAAGAAAGACGACACAAATTACCTCTTAGACCATAAACCATTGCCGTAACCTCTTTATATGTATTTTACTATTGGGACCTATGTTGCCACTAGTTCGCTGGCATAGCTTTATGTTGAATGCGGTGCTGTTCTTTTTTTCTTTTTTTTTGATAAAAAGGAAAACAATTGATTGAAGCTTAACCCGGAAGCTCAGAGATAGTGGTTTTAAGCTTTGGAACGTTTTCTTGAATGTTTTTTCGGGATGGATAACTTGCAAAGCGTTGTAAAATTACAAGACGAAGATATTCACTTTGTTTTAGCCGAAACACTAAAATTGAGACAGATAGCCTGCTATAGATCAATAGCATAGCAAGCTAAAGGCTGTAGTTAACATTTTAAATTCATAAGCTGTTTGTGTATACAAACTGGCGATGCCGAGCACGCTAATCGAAAACAGTCGATTTTGTAAAGGTAATTGCTCATAGCGATTTAGAAGGATGCAAAGAAGAAAAAAATTGACACCACTGAGGCACTGATGGGAATATGATCTTTTTTCGATTGTTGTTCGCATTATCGCAGGCTACACGAAAGCGAAAAAACAAAATATTGGTTAATGTTTTCTCAAATTTCGGCAAAATGATTCAAAAAACAAACAAGTCTGAGCCTGAACGCTACGACTGAGAAGTTCTGCTCGTCATCATCAGTTTTTTAATCTTGCAGGAAATACTACCCATGCCTTCAGTTTTGTATCGAATAAATATTATCAAGACAATTTTGACTTTTTCAGGTTATTATTTTGATTTTGTAGATTCTAATTTTGTCAAGCTTTAGCAACAAACAGGCAAATAAACCAAATATTCTTTACAATACCTGTGTAAAGTAAAAAGTGAATTAGCAATGCAGTGCATTAACTCCATGGTGGGACTGCTTATTATATCAGCAAATGAGCTTTTCGATTGCTTCGCAGAAAGCTGTTGGCCTAGTTAGGCTATTCGACGCTTATTAGCAAAACACGTAACTTGCCGAACAAGGATTTAGAATTTTGAATGCAAGTACGACCATGGTTTAGTGCGGTGCTTTATCACAACAGAAAAAGGTCAACATGTGATGGCATGCAGGAAGCGACAGCCGTCAGACCCGCTGCTCGCCCCACTGCGTCGGTATTAAGCTCACGGCAAATCTTTGGTTCAGCTGACGCAAAGAGACTTTATCAGGTCCTCTGGATTTAGGTTAGCTTGACTGAAAGCTGCCTTAATCGGCACAATAGCGCAAGCTTAAATTTAGCCTGTGCCTGCATGCTGACATGACTCCTTTTATTTTGTTAATAACTTTTCGCATTTTTGGAGAACATTTTAACTCCTCCGCAAAGCGCCGATCTTCGAAGCTTTGTAAACGGCACTTGCGCTATTTTGCGAATAAGCGATCCAAACTTGTTGTCAGTCATTTTTCTTTAGCTTACGATTCATTTCTGATATTGCGAATTTACAAATGACTGCCCTGTAATCGACTTATGCCAACATTTTGCATCGCTATTGAATAAACCGGATTGTATGATTTTCTTCGAATGTGCATCAGTACGAACACCGACTTAAAAAAACAACCAATTCTAAACTAAACTTTTTCGAAAAGGTTGAAGCTCGTCAAGGATATTGTTGAGGTCACTGTTGACTATTTAAAAAAAATATTTTGAAATTGACGTTCTGACGTCGACGAACACAATTGCAATGATACATTGTTTTAAGTACCATTTTGCTTGAAACGGTACACCAAAATGTGTTGCGTCTGATTCAGGTCCTCTGTTTGTGTCCAGCAGGGGGATAACGAGGGGGGCAAGGGGTGCGCAATTCCCTGCGCGCCGAGTCACTGTCGGGGCGCCAAATCACTGTGGGGGGCGCCGAATGGCTGCGGGGGCGCCGAAAGGTCCCAACAATGTCACAAGTACTTCCTTCAATGCAGTACATTTGCTTCTGAAAGACCTCAGTCTCGAACATGGGAGCGCCAAACTTACGTCTTGCCCCGGGCGCCATCTAACCTCGTTACGCCCTTGGTGTCCAGTATTTTTACTGAGTTTTGTTTGTCCTTGCGTGCACTAGCGCACGGAGGGGGGGCACTGTGCCATGTCCCCCCTCAGACCCTAAAAATAAAAAATGTATAAACGGTATTCGGCAGTGGCGTAACTAATGGGGGGCAAGGGCCTCAATTTAAAATAAACTGACTTTGTTTTCTGGTCACTGATATTCGCACTACGCAATTTTTTTTTATGACTACTGTACGTTTCCTCTGCTTGATTTTAATTTTACGATTTCATTATTTTACTGACAAAATTGCTTCACACGTGGCTGTTAAGTAACTACACAGGTTACAATGAACATCAGAAAAAAGCTTCGGCTGACGCAGTGCCGTGGCAAGGGTAAGTGAGGCCCCCCCCGAAATTTCACGTGGGGCCCCCCATACGCTATTGGCCTATTATTATGAATTGCAGTAAAAAGTCGTAACCTCTCTGGCAGTCA
>Ga0210059_1007901_pt1 | contig 16873 bp, 11 predicted proteins | sample Ectturendosymbi2_FD_188042 | JGI IMG/M metagenome (GOLD analysis project Ga0210059, IMG submission 188042) | Ecteinascidia turbinata endosymbiont from Florida, USA - Sample 2 (SPAdes) (version 2) | ecosystem: Host-associated > Tunicates > Ascidians > Unclassified | place: Key West, Florida...
ATGTACATTCTCACAATTTTCTGGACCGTCGCAAATCAAGGGTATGTAGGTGTATTTTTAGATACACACACTGTACATGGGTAGTGCAGTTGAAGGAACTGCCCTCAAATTTGTTTTCTTCCATTCACAAGCCCACTCCGATGTAATGATGTTCTTCCATTCACAAGCCCACTCCGATGTAATGATGTATTTTTAGATACACACACTGTACATGGGTAGTGCAGTTGAAGGAACCGTATTTTTAGATACACACACTGTACATGGGTAGTGCAGTTGAAGGAACTGCCCTCAAATTTGTTTGCTTCTATTCACAAGCCCACTCCGATGTAATGATGTTATTTTCTCGCTATTTTTATAAGAGTCGCTTCGCCTTAAGAAGCATTGTTTCATGGGTGGCGGAATGCAGCAGTCACGCTACCGCGATTGCTACTTGTGAGCAAAGTCGGAAGTAAGAGCTGGCTTTGGCCGATTCGTCTGGCGCGGAGTTAACATAGATGACGTCACAATCCATCCTTCTCGAGGTTCGAGGATCAATCCCACACTGAAGGTGTGCGAACAAAACCGGGTCGCACATGCTTCAGGAACCTTTTTCAAAGTAGGGGGCACAAGTGCAATTCAAAAAATATATAAAATTTTTGTGGTTCGAATTTGCAACTGTGACGTCACAAGCATTGAGATATGACGCCATTAACTTTTGTCAGCATGTTCAAGCAATTTTATGCAATGTTTTATGAACCCTCAAAAACCCCTTTCTACACTACACCCTATCCATCTGCGCTGCACTGACTTGACCACATAAATGTAACTAGTTGTTCTTACTAATTGTGTTAAACTTATTTAGACAAAATTCCGAAATTTAAAAGTGGAGGGCCACGCTCTCCCAGTAAAAAGTGTGGGAGCCTAGGCCCCTGTGGTTCCCAGTTCCGCCACCTATGAATTGTTTACCAATTGCCTCTGTGCAGTTTTTTTGCTGACCGCAAAAATATTTTGAGAGACCCCAACCGTTTTATCTGAACACCGAGATGGTTGTAAAGCAAGATTTCATAGTGTATTTTGATGGTGATAGTAAAGCGAGTTTCTGCTGTATTTTGAGAGACCGTTTCGGTCCCTCAAAACACCTTAAAAAACACTGTCTCTGTGTCTGCGTGCCTGTATACGAAATTAAACTGGGCTGCTGGTATCACATTTCTCTCATGTTCACGTAGACGTTTCCAGTTGATTAGCTTTACTCTTCGTGGGTTTTATTAATTTTCTGTTTCATGCACTTCGCAAAGCTGTGGATGCCCACGCAGTAGGTGAAACAAATATTCTTTAAGCACCATATAGTATGCGATTCTTTGCTGTGAAATGTTTCCTTTTGATAGATACTAAACATGAGGGTATTCTCAATTGTCAGCCAGATGCTTGATATCCAAAACGTCTTATGAAGCAAGTGTGTTCCGAGCTAGCATCATCATTTAAATGCATCTATGTATGCAAAAAGTTTTATTCAAACTTAGTGCTCTTGAGCTGAAACATCATGCGTGTAAAATATACGACTCAGCTATGCTGCCCCAAGATCTGTGGATTGTGTACCTGAAATTATCGTTCACGGTGTGTTGTCTCCGGTTGATGCAAAACCTGAAGAAAATGAGATTCACTTGATGATATTGATCTCGACAGCTTTCGAACACAAGCGATGGATTAAATGACTTTTGATTCTGCCCTTAAATATATTAACCTTTTCAGTCTTCATGAAAAATACATACGGCAGTGAAATAAACTAGTTTTCAAACTCTTTACTTTTCTTGGCTGAAAATACTATACATAAAAGAGAAGGGTAGAGCAGTCATACGATTGCTGTTAAGAGACATATGCTCCACTGAACAAAGAGGCATAAATGTGAAAGGACACATACGTAAGTGAAGCAGTTAATTCGGATGAACCTTGTACAACAGATATAAAGGAAAACGTCGTGCACTGCATTCCATTTCATAAAATAATAGCATGTTTATGAACTCATTCCTGCTAGTGATTTGTCAGCTTTTGTGTCTTCAGCGTTCATTAGTCAGATTGCCAAGTTAGTTGTGTTGCTTTCAATGGATTGGTGGAACCGTTCCTTCTGATACATTCTGTATCGTCTGATCTACCGTCGCAACGAATTCTGTACTACCGCATCCGCAAGCCGAACTTCCTTGTCACAACATTGTTACTTCATTTCTGCGTCACAGGCTGCAGTGCAGCAAAGGGACACATACTTTCAGTTGCTGCATTCAGTTGACTGCAGCCTCAACACACTGAAAAATTAGCGTAAAGGCTGCACTGCATCTCTGCCCAACGTTTATCATTACCATTGTCCAGATTGGTTGTATGTTAGTCAGCAGATACATCATGGTACGGCTAACACAGGCGTGTACAACCTTTTGCTATTGCCGGCTGCATTACTTTTATTTATGTGAAGTACGGCCGCCAATGACTTCGAATTATATTTATGAGATACGTTTAATTAAAGAATAGGTTTTATCCGGTATGTGTCATTTACTTATGCCTAAAAGTGTAATAAAATGTCAAACATTTTAACGAATTTATTAAAAGAAAAGTTTCCAAAGCATCATAGCAATCAATGACTCCATTGATCTTGCTTGTTGGCAGATAATTTTGCAAAGACCGGTTGCCTTGCCTTTGTTTTGCTTCAATATGCGCCAGCACGGCGGCCTCACCTTATATTTTAAATTACATGTGGACGGCCGCAAATCTCATTATCGAAGGTAGCATGCGGCCGCACGACCGCAGGTTGTGCACCGTTGGGCTAACAGATACGATGAATAGGTTGTTAACATTGATAGCAATTAAGCCCAAACCACAAAAACAGCGAAGTCATGCACAGCGAATCATCTGACCTGCTGTTTGTTTCTCAAAACTACTGTCGTCTGATCCACTGTTGACATTTCGTCACTTAATAAGTTGCGGTAAGTTTACAAATTTCTTTGACATTTTATTTGACAGGAATGTTCGCTCACTACTTTCAAAACAACCTGGCAATCGCCTTCAGCGTAAAGAATTTTGCTACAAACGTGGGTATCGTTGTTGGCACAGCCACGAGCACCAGTTTGTGCGTCAATGTCAAGATTTACATCATCTTCGGTTTGCTCTTATCCAGCATGGTGGCGTATGCGGCTGCTGAGAGGCTACACCAAGCGCAGCAACGCAGGACAGAAACTGAGTTAACTAATTCGTGTCAAGAACATATAATAAATTAAAGAGTTTCACTTTCTTTGCTTTTAAGACTAAGCGATTAGTAGTGGTCTTAGCAATTTTGGGGCACCTGTGTGAAGTTTTTTTTTGGGCGGAAATCCCAAAAAATCATCACTTCATGACAATGCGCGGTCCACAGAACCGTCGCCAGAAAGTCTTCAATGGGGGTTTTAGGGTTGTGAAGGGGGATTGACATTTAAATTTGATAAACACTCCATTGATTTATAGTGTTTCATATTTCAATTTGGGTGGGCTTAGTGCTTTGTTTGGTAGGGCTAAGCCCACCACAGCTACTACGTGACGACGGCACTGGCGGTCCAACGCCCAGTGTATTTAAAACAGTGTTTTTACAGCCATATCTGATACTCAATTTCGCACCGACTTATATAATATACCTTCTTTTGTAGTAAATTGTGCTTCCCACACATACACCATAATCCAGTGTACAAATAACACAACGTACAGCAAACCTAACACCCCACTGCTTCCCGATAGAGCGTAGACATTTAAAAGTTCAGTTCTGACTGGAAAGAAGCATAACTGTTGATCTAAAATTGCATCAGCCTTTCCTTAATTATAAAGCAGACCATACAGGCATGTGCATGCACATTTGTTTTTACATTTTGATTCTCTCCAACCAGCGGCGGATTCAACCAGTACGGGGGCGATTTCACTAATATCTGATAATCAAGTCTCATTACCGGCTCATTACTGTAATAGAGATGAAGTACACTTCCCAACATTGCTGTGACAAAACAATAAACGGCAAAATGACCTCATATCGCGAATGCAGTTTTCCGAATTGTACAAAATCATGGTGAATGAAGTTACTTTCGTAGGTTTTAGAGGGGGAGTTCGCCCCAATCCTTCCCCCTTGGATCCGACGCTGTCTCCAACAAGACCAGTTCTCACATTCTCTCAATTTACTGTTTGGGAAACGACCCTTGGCCAAAGGTATATTTACAAAAACTGTTTTGTTCTTGGATTTTCATTGTCGTAAATTACACGTAAGCATGCATTTTCTCTATGCAGTAAAACACCTGAGAAAGAACTGACCAATCATAATTTCTTATGATGAGATTAGAATGAATCAAACCTGCAGTATTACTCACAAATTTTAATCAGACTTTAATGTTTTCTTGGTCCCAACAGGCTGCAGTTATGACAGTCCAACATGAACAAGTTAATCGCACATAACTAAAAATGCATGCTATACGCTGAATGAACAGGCTTATGCTAGTGTGGCGGCCACAGTTAAGGTCACATGAGCCATTATCGGGCATGATGAAGTGCCTTGGACAGACACCGCAAACAGAAGACACGTTCAACTTGCGTACAAACACATATAAAGTGACCAACATATGAACTTTGTCGCTGCTTGAAGCTTAAAACTTGATGTCTTCTTAGTAATATCTCCTCAAACATTTGGCGACGCAGTCTGACGGCAACGCTAGAGACTCGTCGTTTGCTCATATAAACTTGGTTGCTAACATTGAAATTGATGATGATTTCCGCTAGTATTGATGATTTCCAAGCAAGAATGAAGCGCCAGCAGCTACGCCTTGCAACTATGAGCAAAATAATTCTATACCAGTGCTTCTCGACCTTTTTTGCGACGACTCAAATGAAATGCATCAAGTAATATGCATAGCTTCGGCCAGTGGTGTAAGAGGCGGGGTGCAAGCGGACCCCCAGAAGTTTGGATGTGTAGAAATCTGGACAAAATCCCTGAAAATCCGGGCAAAATCTTTGAAAATCTGGCAAAAATCCGGGCAAGAATGCCGGCCAGCCTTGTTTGATTTGAAATAATGGTGCCCAACGTTTGCAGAAAAACACATGAAGACCTGATGACGTTTTTTTGGATGTCATAACAAAAAACTGTCTTCATGATCCAAACCACGTTTAACACAAATGCGTTTCATAATCACGAAGTGAACTGTACACAAGCAAGACAAATCAACGTAAAAAATAAGTTAAAAAATGTCCTGATTTTGTCAAAAAAGTCCTAAACACGGACCACAACCTTTAGCTACCTGGCACATCACAACCGCTCGCATCACAACCAGGGTTGCCAGGTCAAGATATATCATAATTGCCAAATCAGAGACGTAAGTCGGGTCAGGCCTGGTACGCGCTTAAGTTTGTCAAAATATTTCGCGCTGTCAAAATATTTCGCGCTTGCATACAAAATTCTTTTTGTAATATTAAAAGTAACGATTTTTCGTCCCTGATGTATGTTTGTTGTGCTCACCGCAGTGACCTCTGTGAGTGAAGTGATTGTAATTTCTCTTAAGTTAATTTTAGAATTACAAACACAGCTGCGTTTTTCGTTCTCTGCAGCTCAGATTAGTACTACACGCTTTTTGAACAGGTGGCAGGGGTGAGCAAATTAGCACGCGATGAAGTTGCGTCGAAAATTTCAATCACATGATTCTTGACTTGATATCAGAAAGATTTCACTAGATATAGTCTCAGGCAAGGATTGCGGTTTCCTTTGAAGTGCTAAAATGACATGTTTTGATTCGACAATCAGTGTGTTTGGACACTGCTTCTGAAAAAACTTGTGCGAATTACAAACGAATATTTTTCCCAGAGTTTCAGCAAAACTTGCTACTACCTCTTATGCGCCGAGCGACCTATACGCGGGATTTTAGTTAAATTTTTCTTTCGAGCCCAAATCGGGCTTCAAAAATAAATGTCGGGGTCGGGCTTCAAAATGAGGCCCATTTACACCTCTGTGCCAAATATTTTATCAGAATATGCCAAATACCTTGAAAACAGGCCAGTGGCTTTTGAATTACTCAGGTGATCAATGGCAAACATGCAATGTTGCTATGGAACTAAGCATAGAATTACTGCATATAAATTAACAAATAACTGTTAATCTCAAAGTACCATCTCTTCTTACAGAAAATGCTATTAGGCTTTCCAGGTTCGGATGGACCAGATGCATCAAATCGCTAGTCAAAATATGGCAAATAACTTCAATGAATGCCAAATTAACAGGCTGAACAAATCTAAAAGTTGAAGCTCAAAGCAGACAGGACTTTAAAAAATGCCAAACAAGGTTTTATTCTGCCAACACCATTGAAAAAGGCCAAAAACTATGAGTACATGCCACAGCATTTTCTCATGCCAAAACGCTATAAGGCACCAGTCAAAATATAATAAGACAAAATGCCTGGAATTTGGCATTAAAAATGCCAATCTTGCAACCTCACGGCTAATGATTAACTAGCACGTATCGAACAATATTGACCGCCCTTAACCCTAACTAAAAATCAGGTGCCTATATGCTTTGTTTGGGGCTCTCCACATCTTGGTTCGGGACCCTTATATTTTGACTGGGGCCTTTGTCCTTTGATTGTACGCAATTTATGCTTTATCTTTTTACTGTGGTTCTTATCTTTTGATTGATAATACCCAAGAGTCTAAGCGTTGAAACATATCAATAAATGGTAAACGAAGCTGATTTTTCTACTCAATAAAATGGAGCCAATAATAGCAAAAATACAAGCATGAATGAAAACGCACAAGACTTTGAAAGCGCGTAGATCTAAAAATGGGAGACCCATTTAACACGCCCAACGTACTCACTAAGACCACTACTGGAAGTAATCGCTCATTGCTGAAACGGATAGTGACTTTTTATCCTGCTGTGGTTGCAGTTGTGCATTCTCTACTTTCAAATGTGGTTCGTACGCAAACGATGCATTTGATACAAGTTATCACATGTTGCTGGTGACTCTTGCCGAACGAAGTTTTGCGATTGAGTTTCACAAGTCGAATCATTTCCTGGCATTAATGCGGAAGATTTCGTTTATCGTTTTTTTGACTCTTTGAGCATTCATGCCCTTGTTTCCCCAAGTACGAAGTTTCGTTGGCAAGGTGATAAAAACCACTGCCTACAAAATACGGCGTTTAGAAAAAAACGCGGATATTTGTAAAGCTTGTTCGCTGTTGCAGATAAATTGTTCGTTTTTTTATTTTTGGCCATGCGCATCATATCTCGTTGTTTCCAATCTTCTTTCTTTTCAGTGTGCAAATTGTTCACCTCACGCTCTTGATGGAATTCTTGATTTTGTTTTGTTGCAACAAGGTCTCAAACTTCATGTCGCAAAAGGTTTCTTGCTCTTAACATTTTTTGCCGTGGTTGAGAACTTTTGAATTTTATAGGTTTTAACAAAAAATCAAAATATGAAAAAAGCTCACGCAACAACTGAATGATGCCATCGATAAACCGCGGCCTGCGGCTGGGACTTGACATTTTCATTCTTGTGTGTAAAAAACTATTTGATTTTGAATAAAATTGCGTAAGAGTATGTTTCATGTATTTTGTACAGCCAGATTGGGTTGTTTTATACGTACTGTCCCGAATACATCAAATGTCATCACTGCCAGACACTTAACATCGTCTATTTCAAAATTGGCCGCCTAAGCCTGATGTTGCAGCTGGCATGGGCGTCGGAACGGGGAGAGGGGAGAAGCATTCCCTCCTTAATTTGAAATTTGATATTTTCCTATTAACGTGTTAGTAGAAAAATGTTTTCCCCTTAGTTGCAGGTTGGTGAAATGAAATTTCACCGCTGTCGTCCCCCCCTAGTAAATCCTGTTGGTAACTCCCCGGAAAAAAACACAATTGGTCCCTGGAAAAAATCCTTTCGACGCTCATGGCAGCTGTGTTATCAATCGACGAATTGGTTGACAATGCATGTGTTGTTAGTTTTGTGAGAAAAAAAAAAAAACATGCAAGAAACCGTTCTGTCGTAACTTATGTGTAATCCAGTACACTGTACAGTACAGAGCCCAACGCGAATGAAAACATTAGGTCTTTTAGGCGTAAGCGAGGGATTTTTAATCAATAAGTTACTTCTTCATCGATGTATTGCAACAATGAAACACGTCGTTACTACTGCATCGAGCAGCAACAAACGCCAGAACTGATTGCAAAACAAGAACGAATTGCTGCAAAACTGCTTGTAAGATAAAAAAATTCAAATCCATCGACACGTCAGCATAACGAGATTGGAAACGTTGAGTTGCAGATGTTTTGGCTAGGCGGTTTCGGAAAAGAAGCTAATTTGACCCTTTTAGTAGCTACAAAAATATCTCTGCACCTCTAAATTATTGCGTGGTTGGGAGCAGTAAGAGGATATTCTGCTCATTAGATGACACTTCACTCTCACCATTACGCTTAAATCAGATGTGGAATTTCACAGCGAATCAGATGTGATAGTAAAGTTGTGTCCTATTTACTAGAGAGGAGCGCTGTTTCCTTTACACATTCAATACATCCACCGCTTCACACCCAAAGTCACTTTAGGATTTAAGTTTACTTTTCACTGCAGACCCATTTTCCGCTATGCACGCCGAGGAAAATTGTGGTGGCCGTAAAAAGCAGATAATGATGCAAATTTTGTCTGCCATTGGCACAATAAGGACATTTCTTCGCGAAGCGTTACCTTGTCCACATCTGCAAACACAATGTGCTTGGTTTTGATTAGAGGTTTCTGAAACAAGTCGGCGACAACAGTGGTGTCGGAGCAGGAGGTGCAAGCGCACTCACAAGGTTTTGATTTGCCAAAAATTTGGGCAAAATCTCAAAAAGTTTCGGCAAAGACATTTCGACATTGTTTAACAGTGGCCTACCAATGAAATTATACATATTTTTAGTGAGTGTACAAATAAAAGTTTATTGTGTCATAGGAACCACATAAAATACATATGAAATCAACTAACTATTTCTAGAAACTTCGTAGGCCTACTTTATTATGCGGAAGTTGATGAGTAACTGACTCACTTGAAAGTTTAGGCAGAAATAGGGTTGCCATACGTCCGAAATTTCCCGGACATGTCCGGAATTTCGTTGTTAAATTTGTGAAGGAAATGATTTTAAAAAATGCCATGTTGGGAATTTTGACAGTTAGGAAATTATGTTTTAAGTTGAAACAATGTGCATGTTCTCAAAGGTGAGAACTTCAACTTTTACTTCTTTGGCTGCTTGCAGCGCGTACAATAATTTTGCCAGAACTAGACCTAACCCATCCCCACAGCGCTTTTTTGTTTTCGCGAAAAGTAGCCATTGAGACTGTCAGGAATTTTGCCTCTTCCGACATGGTAACCCTAGGCACGAAGGCATTTCATTTACGTGCTTTATTCATTGTAAACTGCGGGAATAGAGCATGCTACGGGGCACCTTCTTCATATTAGTAGAGTCCATGCCAGGCAAGTACAGAAAAGAGGTGTTTTTAATTTTAAGTATAGTGTTTTGGATGAACACATTTTGCCGTACAGTTTGTTACATTTAATGTCCTTAATTAGGTGTGAGGCTTCTTGTTGACAGCAATAGCTGGAATGTGAGTGGAACGCCAAGCTCAGAACTGTGAGGCAGATGTTAAGCCTTAGAGCACTGAGCCAGGCAGCTTTTGACAATTTTCTTGCACAGCCTAGCATACTTTTTTTCAGTTGGGTTATTAAGAACGAAGTTTTAAGTATAAAATTTTCTATTATAATGAAAATCATGGCCAATAAAAACGATATCAACGACATATTGCAAACGTTTTGATAACTCCTGTTACCACCATCAGTGCATTGCAAATTGAACTGCAATGATCATGCTACAAATTTTCTATTTTCACGTCTGTGGCAACATGTTAGGTTAGAGGAAAACAATGCACCAAAAGCTACAGAAAATTTATAGGGAGAAAGTTTGTCGCATAAACGTTATTCGGTCAAATTTGGAAATTCTGGCAAATCCTTTGCACCCTCAAAAGAATTGCTTGCTCCTACCTATGGCGACAAACACTACGCTAGCGGCGCACACTTAATTTTCTGAAGCAAGCGGTTTAGCATTAAGCGTTTGTCAGCGTGCTATACCCACGTCTTATTATATTTTGAAATTTAAAGTCTCGTTGTTTGCGATCCACCGTTTTTTTTTTCCTGAAAAAGACAACGTTTAGGGCATAATGACAGTAAAGTGGCAAAAATCGACTGCAAGGATTAGGTGTCCTTACGAAAGCACACATTGATCGGCGTTTTGCTTAACGAAATGCTTCGAGCCAGCCACTCGAAGGAATTACGATTTCTTCGAAGCGCTGTCTGATTTTGGTTTGTCACAATGCAGCATGTGTGTTTTGTCGAGAAAAAGACTGGCGTTTATCTCTCGCTTTTTTAGCTGTGCCAGAGTGACTGCCTTGCCACTCGACTGTCGCGGTAACATCATTACTGAAATCCGTTGCTGTTGAGGGCAGGAACAATATTGGCGGCTGTTCAATCAGGAATGCCAGTCAGCGGCGAAGCATTCACGGTGGAGTTTGGGTGAGGGAAACAAGGTTACTGGTCCTCACCCTGTCTCAAGCAAATACGACGAAAAAAACTAGAAAATAGATATAAAACCAAAACTATTTGAACGCCAACGGGCAATGACTAATGACTGCCCGAGATTAGGCAGTGTGAGGTATTCCTTCTTTTGCAACAAGCTTTGGCGTTTAAGTGAATTTGCACATCTCGGCAAATTTTAATGCAAGCATTTGCAACAGAGCAGAAATAATTGGAATTTCTAGAAAAGTTACCTAAAAGTGTAATGGGGAAAAAAACAAGGGGAAAACAAAATTTCGTGAAGTTGACAATATTACATGTTTTTGCTAATTAATCGTAACATAATTCATCGTGGGGTAAGTGAGTTACGTCCAATCCTCATCATGACTTCTCCTCAAACTAATTAAAGCAACATTAAATATGGCGATACAAGCCGTCCACAGTAAACTTGGTCAGTGTGAAACGAGAATATCGAAAGAATGTCGTCAAAGCAAAACGTTTTTGATAATATAATAGAAATATGCAATAGCGACCATTGGATAAACAGTTCGTTAAATTCCAATTGAACATGAAAAAACTTGTAACACAAACGAAAAACTCTCATTTTTGTTTCAGGAATTAACAATCGTTGCTTTGTATTCCAAGATCCTTAGACCAGTCGTCAGAAGAATGTTACTGGGGGCTTCGTAGTATCAGGCCCGTAGCGAGGTTTCAAGGTTTGGGGGAGAAAAACGCATTTTTAGAGGGCAAGATTTTTGTTTTTATTATATGGTTAAAACAATTTTTTCTAGGCGCAACAACATTGGGAGGGACAAAAAGTTTGGGGGGTACTACCCCCAAATGCCTCCCAGTGGCTACAGGCCTGCGTAGTATACAGTGAATGTAAAATGAAATGACATCATTGGGGAGACTAGAGCTTGATTTCATTGTGTTTTCAAGAATCTTGGCCCGCCCATACCGTACCCTTGGCGACGGGCCTGAGAAGATATTTCCTCATCCATAAAAATTTACAAAAACTTGTAACCTGTAATACTTTGCAAAACAGTACATAAATTTTTATGTTTTTATGGGCCTATTGTTGAAACGACAAATCGTCGGAAATTGAAAAAAATGTCTTCAGTCTCGGAACGCACCCGCTCTTCAGCGGTTCAACTGATTCGAGGCACTCCAAAGCGTAAGTTGCAGCAGATAGCTTGTGTAGCAGAGGATGAAACGAAAACTTGTTTTGGCTTTCGGCATTTACCGTCGGCAATAGGCTGGCATCACGTTCTACAAGATTCATCATTCTTAAAATTGGAACAGGGGAAGCTGTAGTGAAGCGAAAATTTGTTTCAATTTCATAGTGACATCACCTTATGGCGGCGTTGGTTAATCTAGTAGCTCCTGTAAAGTGGCTCTCTAGATTTGATAAAATTTGGAATTTAAATTTGCGTTAGATTATTATTAGAATTGAGTTGATTGCATTTTAGCTTATTCCCTATGAAGTTCCATAAAAAATGAAACGTTGTCAAGGTTTTGTGGCTCCTTATCAATCCTGTATATTGGAAGATAAAGTAGAATGACTCTTGTTGAAAAACGTTGCCGACACTGATCTAGTGCAATTACTTTTACAACCTGACGCACCATTCTTTCGTTTTGTAATATGCAAGCTTGGAAACAGTAGCGTAGTGGGGAGTGTGTGATGCTCCGGTAAAAAACGGAACATAACGCACAGTGCGACTTTATATATAGACAGTCGTATATATAGACAGTCGCTGCCATGGCAAGTTTTGACTTCCCTGAGCAAGCATTACTTTGAATGAGCTGTAGAAAATAAGATCATAGACAGCATCACTGCTGGAGCTTGTACGAAACCTTATAATCGCAGTCGTCAACCCCATTTTCCCTTCAAGACGTGAAGAAACGGTTACAAGAACGTCAGAATGCCTATACAGTACATCACAAATTTGTTTGCACTACTCGTTAGATCACGCGCAGTTTCGCAGGAAGTTTTATTTCGTAACGGTTGTTGTTGCAAAAAGGCGTGGATTTGCTGACATGTTACGATTGCAAGCATTCATCAGTTTTACTCTTTTGTTTCTTAGAAAGTCGACCGATAGCCATCAACAATGCTGAGAAGCATGGTTAGTGGTACTCAAATAGAAAAAGGTCAGCTGAGACAGAAAACAAGCGCGTAAGTCGGCAAAGGTCGTTGCGGCGCTTTCTTGTGAAACAGTAATGGGTAATCTTACTACGTGTGTTCACGGTTGACTTTTATCACCCACGAGCATACTTGCGGGCTATTTATTCACTTTTATTTCATGCTCATACTAGTGGAATACAGCGTTCTGCATGCGCGCACGCGCTTGTTTCGGAACGGCAACTTTCAAAAAAGATCTGTACAAAACTATGCGACGGATGTTATCTTTTCACGGAGAGTTTTTTTTGTTCTGAAAGTTTTTAGTAGAAATATGTGAATAGTTAATTCCACATTCTTTGCAAACACGCAAATTTACTCGTGGTATCAAAACTGTGGAGTGTTTGTAACAGAACAAATGCCACCCCGTGAACTTCTCTGCGTAATTGACTAGACGTAAGCAGAGCGGAGTCTTCCGGTTCAAAGACACGCACGTTTTGTTCAGCTAAAAAGAAAGCAACCAGAAGCACACGTCGTCTGATCCGAACAATTCTAGTGTTCGCAACCGCGATTACACGATACGGTGCAGCCTTGCCGCAAAGTGGCAACCTGAGCTCTGCCGCTTTGTGGAAAGTTTACAGCTGTCAAGAAACTGTCCCAGTCAGAGAGATGATCGTTGAGACAGGGATTCTGAGCAGCCGGCTTCATACTATCGGTGACAAGAACATATCTCTGAGATGTAAACTTTGTACAAAGCATGGCTTGCTTAAACACTTGACCAGTGTGGGCTATGGTCCACTGGCGGCCGTAGTGCAGTTTTCGAGTGGGCCACAGAGGGAGGTGAAAAATTCAATAAAACTGGTTGATTGCGTTCAGCAGCAAATTTGTCACTGAACTGCATGCAGAAATAAATCGCAAGTTTGTAATAATGTATGTTTGTTTATGCATATATAAAAATGCAGCCTATGCTAATATGATAGTGGGCCAAGCAGTTTTTAGCAGAAGTTCTCTGCTGGACCACGTAAGGAAAACGGTTGAGAAACATTACACTATAGGCCCATGACAGACGCGGCCAGGTTCTATGTTTGGTTACAGATTACGAGAGTTCAAGAAAGTACTGTTCTTACAAAGGCGTCAGCTGTTGACAAAGGCCCAGATTATCCGCAGCATTAAGTTCAATTACGTTCTACAGTACAGTATAAAAATGGAAGAAAGTTGTTCATAACGGGACACGAAGGGGAAGCAGTTTCAGCATATTGTTTTGGTTCATGTGGCACTGTAGACTCCTGCCATACGCCTGCGTTTGCAGAAAGGGCAGCGCGCATGTCGGCTCTTGTCTTTTGCATTGTTCAATTTTCACTCAAAGAGCCTGTGCCACCTTTCACCGGTATGCTTCAGTATTTGTTGTCGTACAAGCCAGGGCCGCTACCAGCTGATATTTTCGGGGGTAGCAAAATGATTTGCTAACTTGTTGTTGTACCTAACAAGCAAACACATGTCTTTTTAAAATTTCGGGCGGGGCAATTGCCCGGTTGTCCCTTCGTGGTTGCGGGCCTGGTACCGCACAACTCATCATCATCTGGATTTCTACAAAGAAATAAAAACAAGGCAATCCAAGTTTGCGCATTGATCGAAGCAGGAACAAAAACGAGCACAGAAAATATCAAAGTGGCAAAACAAACAATAACAAACCCAAAAAATGTCGAATCATACTGTATATGCAACATCCATTTACGTAAGACAGATGAGGGTGGGCAACCAATGAAGAGATGAAAAGATATACAGATGTGAAGAGTTTGAAGAGTTGAAAAGATATACAGATGAACAAGTTAGTAATGCACATAGGCGAGAGGAGAAAGTGGCAATGGAGGTTATGAAGGGTAACACCATGCAGCAACCACGACAGTATAGAACAGATGCATGTAGCAGAGACAAAAAGCAATTTGTATCAACACAGACCACAAGAAACAACACATTCACCAATGGGTCATGATGGAGTACCACAGTTGCAGAAATGCACCATATAAGGGCACACAGCATGCCCGAATGAGGTTGAAGAGAGAAGGATGGAGATTATAACAGCCAGTCAGGGATTTCAGATGTAGCAACATATTGCAAAAGGTTTAACAATAAACAGTAAACCAATTGGTGAAGGATACATGAAAAACAGAGTATCCTTAGTCAGTGAGTTAAGTAAATTCGTCTAAAAATACTAACAATCCATTCATGGTGCCGTGACATATATCCACTTATCACACATCTAATAGATATACATCCATCTATATGAGGTTGTTATACACCATAAAGCTCGAAAAATTATGGACCTAGGAATGACGATTCTGGACCTCTGTTTTTCTACTGACATCTCTGAAACATTATCTATTATTCGCAAATCGTCTTTGACACTTAAATCAGCAATTCGTTGCTTAGGTTTCCCTGAAATTTTGAAGAGGAATTACGGCTAAAATTCTATTCTTTCAACAATTTCTTTGTCTATTCAAGAGCATTTATAAATATTAGACATCACTTAACTATATTTGAAGAAGCCATGAAGTTTCCCGAATTTGGCTTTGCTCAACACCAAAATGAAAACTTGGATGATGGCTGCAAAACTAATCTGAAAAACTGCTGCAATGAAAACTACGAAAACTCTGCAGCTGTTTCAGGTGAGTCGAGCTTGTGTGCGGAGCATGGATGACGAGGGCTAGATTTTTAGGTCGTTTGTTGGGAAATATTTTCACACCTTTCTTTACGGCAGTTGCAATTCTGCTGTGGATATCTTTCAATGCTCCACGAAAGGGTTTTTTCTTGGTGTATTTATACAAAACAGTAGTCTACTCCAGCGGTTCTCAATCTTTCACGGTCCCTGCCCCCATACCGAGATCCTCAATACCTGTGTCTCCCTGCCTTCAATAAAATGCAGATATCGTTTTATCGCATTTATGTTGTATTGTTTTAGTCGCCGCACACCACCAAGCAGGTGATTATTCTTCAAACCTACTCCATTGAAAACCTCTGCTCGTGGCTTCACAGCAAAGGCCTCGTGGCCCCCTTTGCGGGTTACTGGCCCCTGCTAGGGGCGTCAGAAGGATATTTCTAGGGAGGGGCCAATAGCTGATTTTCCAGGGGCAGCCAAAAAGATTTTTGCAGGGAGGTACCAAAAGTGGCGAAATTTAATTTTACCCATTCGAAACTTAGAAAACAACCTTTTTTTGCTTAACATTTGATGGGAAAATGTCAAATTTCAAAACCCATGGGAGCCCAAGTCTCCTCCCCCTTCCGACGCCCATGGCCTTTCATTGAAAGACCATGGTTCAGTATTAAGTATGTCACACACTTCTTAAACATTGGTTGCTACATTTAACTTAAAGATTTATAAATTTTGCTTCCTCAAAATTTTGTTTTTATCTTCGCAATATCTAGAATCCATGGATGTTGCAAGCAGAAATGCTTGATGATATAAGTTGCAAAGGGCGCTTCGACACTTGACGTACAAAATGATTAAAATAGACAAGAGATACTAAATTTTTCCCAGTTGCAGAAAAAGTTGTTGTTGTTTTAGGTGGTGCTACAGTTATTCACAACAGGTCTTTATAAAATATTTAAAACCGCTTGAACATTCGGAGTAACTGCTTGGCCTTCAAACTGCTTCAATGTACGGTACAACTTACTATACAATCAGACAAAAAAGTACTAAGGCTAAACCAGGACCTTGGCATTGGGCACACGTTTCTGTTGAACTCACAGAGCAGACAAAAATTGCTGAAATACCTGAGTTCTTTGAATATTTTCTTTACCGTTCGTCTCCATTGGCATTCCACAAAGAGATGTCTGAAAAAACAAAGTCTAGGTCTACTAATCCCAAGAAAGTTTTCAGTGGTGTTTTTGAAAAATGCAGTGGGGATTTAAACAGATTTCTGTATTTACAGTGCAACATCAAGCATGATGTGATCAGTGAAATGCTTTAAATTTTCAAGTGCAATATGCATCATAGGTGACATTACTCGACTGAGTGAAGGTTACTGTGTAGTCCATAAGCAGCGGCGGAGCTAGGGGGTGCCAGGGGGTAACTGCCCCCCCAATTTTGCCTGGCCCCCCCAGTTGCCCCCCAAAATTTTTAAGCTCTCTTTCTGAAAGTCCTACACAGACCATTGACAGCTCCCCTTGTTGCAAAACTGACCCCTCCAGTGGCCCCCCAAATGAAAA
>Ga0210059_1007902_pt1 | contig 16872 bp, 10 predicted proteins | sample Ectturendosymbi2_FD_188042 | JGI IMG/M metagenome (GOLD analysis project Ga0210059, IMG submission 188042) | Ecteinascidia turbinata endosymbiont from Florida, USA - Sample 2 (SPAdes) (version 2) | ecosystem: Host-associated > Tunicates > Ascidians > Unclassified | place: Key West, Florida...
TTGTAAGGTAGTCTTCTTTTCTTTCATTCAATCTTCGTAATCTTATGGCTTCTCCAAATATAATTGATTTAAAAGTTGACGGAGGATGGTGTGATGAACCATGAATGAACCTTCGCCCAACAGATGTAGGTTTGACGAAGTCTTTAGTAACAAAACCAAAAACGCTGTCAGCTGCAATGCAGTGATTGACATCCAAGAACTCAACAGAGCCACTGTCATAATTTGTGCAGATTTGTCGAAAAGTAAGCTCTAAGCCATTATTCTTAAATACTGTATTAAGAGCTGATCTGATACCAATATTTGTCGATTCTGAATCAGGAATTTTTCCCAACGCGAAGGTCCCAGCATGTAATTTTTTTCAGAACAACGACCAACAAGCTTTTTGGCATAACTAGCGTTTCATACTACTCAACATCTTGTGGGCGACTGCCCAGACAGGCTGACACGGTTCAGTGTCCAGTACAGACCAAGCAAAAATGCAAAATATAACACCTTTTGCTGCTGTGTTTGAATGGCCAACTGTTGGAGTCTTCGGACTCGAATAGAAGGTCTGCGTCTACACGGGCTTAACCTTTCATCTTTTGTGTCAATGTTCGTTCTAACGAGAGCATTGTTTGCTAACAATGAGATTTTATAAGCCGTTTCTATTGAGTTTGAGAGCAAGGAGTGTTTGGCGAAATTGAATTGCTAGTCAAACACATGGCGCGGGGCTCCCAGAGGCGCGGGGCCCAATGCAACCGCATTCGTTGCATCGGCTTAAGGCCGGCCCTGTTCTCGATTACCGGAAAAAACAAACGGGAACCTTGGGAATCAGCGAAAACACAACTTTTACAAACGATGACGTCGTGAATTACGTCATAGGGGCCCCCCTACCCTTTAATCCGGCTCTGCTTGCCGCGTCTTTTGAGACTTTTACCGGGTCTGTAGAGCATACTCGGACCGGAGAAATTCCCGCGCAAATCCACGTGCGTTTAGGCGTTTTTTTTTCCGAAAATCCCGAAAGCAGCTGGACGCCAAAGAGTTAAATTGAGGCGACAGTTCGCTTTCGCAAATTGGTCAATCACTTGACTAATTTTTATAACACCCGCTGATATTTGAAATCTCGTAATTATTGCGTAACATTCCTACCTTAATTTGGCGCCCCCAAACGCTGCGCCTGGGGTTAGGGTTAAGGTTTCTTATTGATGTTCCATCTTCCACTGAAAAACAAAATGCTCGTTCCAACGCAAGCAAGACCACCTGCAGAACTCCGATGAAAAGCAGTGTTTGACATTCTTATATTGCGTAACAATGTTATCGTGTTGTTACTGTACTGTTAAGAGGACGTCACATAAGTTTCAGCCAGGGGCCGCACACAACCTTAATCCGCCCCTGAACCTTTGGCAACGTTTCAAGGCGGAACTTATGTCTCCAGCAATCAGCGCCCGCATGTGGTTTAATTCACAGCTGCGTCACAATGCTTTCGGATAGCCAGGGTTGCGAACTTTCCTACTTAAAGTTAGGCACCCAAACTGACTGTCCCCGGGTGTAGGAAACCCTAGATACGCCACTGTGCACACATGCCTATCTGCAGCGTGGCTGTGCTATTTTAGGTGCCACTGGTGAATAGGCATAGCCAGGGGACCCAGGGAGCCATGTCTCCCCTTAATTTTTAGCATATCTGGTCATTTTATGCTTTGAGAACCGGCGTCCCAAACAAAAACACTGTTGCTCGCCAAAAGTGAAACATTTTAGCCCCCCAAAATTTTTGAGCCTTCTGCGCCACCGCACTGGTGCCGAAACCTCGTTGTTGATAAATGCATCGTAGTGCATTGAATAGCGCAGAATATGAAACATAGCACTAACAAATGTGCGATTGGGTCGAGTGGCGTTTAAGTGTCCCAAGTGAATAATAACGCTAGATCGTATCTATTGATCTGAAATCGGCATGGATGGGTAGTTGTCAGAAATATTGTACTCAGCGGCGTAGCGAGGCTATGTGTTGCCCGGGGCCCTCCACAAAAGTTCCGCCCCTTCCACCCCTCAAATTAGCTCACAACAAGGTAAAATGAAAGAAAATCATGTTTTGTGCTTGTTAAAAGATACAAGGGATAATAAAGCACTTTGAACATCAGAATTAAACGCTCACAAACCTAAAATAAGTCTTTTTTTCATTCGCTATTATGACTCTTGCTGTAAAACTCGATGTAGGATAATTTAAGCCACCAGAAGTAATTGGCTTAACTTTGCCACACAAATTTTTGCAGCTTTTGCGTGTTTTATAAAAATTGGGTGATAGTTTGAGATGAAAATATGCGGAACAATTTTCGTTGAGTATTTTTAAAAATTTCTTTTGGTTTAAAGCAGTTTCCATCGTTAATGTGATCAAATGTGCAAAGCTTAATCCCTCGGAGAAAGTGTTTAGCGTAATTATTGTTACCAAAGCCAATGCCAAAGGCTGTGTTCATGGTAGTTGGAAAACGTTTTGCAGGAGAGGCCATCTGCGGATTTTTCCAAAATTTTTCCAGGAGAGGCCAAAAGTGGTGAAATTTGTTTTTTCCCACTTGAAACTAAGAAAACAACCTTTTTTGCTCAAATTTTTTAAATCCAGGTGGGACCAAGGTCCCCTTGTTCCCCTTCCGACGCCCATGGCTGTGTTTGAATACGCAATGTTCTAACAACAACAATTTGGCCTACGCCTTATTCCTCGTTTTCGATGATAATAAGATTTTTGTCTGTTGCAATGCTAACAGGGAAGGTCAATCTTTAAAATAATAATAGCAATCGCTTTATTTTCACAAACACGCTAGCTGCATTGAACAGACAGGTCATTTCGTCACCGGATAATAATTAGCTCAAAGGCCAGCGAATCAACCGGGAGTCATTCCTCATGCAGTCGTAGTGGCCCAGAAGGTAGTGAGAAACTGTTTGAAGAGTTTCATGTGAGCTAGAAGATGTTGTTTGCAGACTGAGTGAATATTGCATGTAAGAACTTATTAGATGTGTTGCGGTGTTCATACAAGAAATACTACCATAGAAAAAGCATATAACATGAAACGGTGTACGGAAAGATGTTCACTTCAGAAATTGATACGCAGCATGTGAAAAAGGTTTTACAAAGTCCATTATATTTTGAGAGTTTAAGAAAACCCCTCCGTTCACTCAACACACTGAAGTTAGCGTCCTTTATTAGGCTATTTTGCTAATGTTTTGCATAGGGCTATAGACTGCTCACAGAGGATACGTTTATACACAGTTTGAAATTTTTTCAATCCAAGTATTTTGGGAACTTATGAAACTAGCACGAAAAATAAATGCATTGTCAAAAAAAAACATTTTTCACAAAATGTTATTTGAGAATCCCGTGCCATTTGATATGCACTTACGAATTACAACACAGCCTAATGTTTTAGTAAATGACCGGTATTTTTACTAAACCCATCTGGCAACCTACACAGGAAGCAAATGCTCTCCTCATCCATGCTAACAGTGTTTACTTTTGAACAGTGTAGGAATTATCAATTCTCGACATCCCCTGAGAAACATGGAAAAAATACAGGTTCGTTGATAGGTTTAAAAAAATAAGTACCTCAATACTTCTCCAACGTTTGGATTGAAATCCTGTTTACTAATGGTTGAAGACACTCTTTGGCAAAACTACCAATCCTGAAACTAAGTCTACACAATAGTGTTGTTTTTGGTCTTTGGCAAATATTTCGCAGAGATTTGCATGAAAATGTATCTTTCTAACATTACAAACTTGCATCTTTAACTTTTGCGAATTTTGCGCTGTCTGTTTCTGAATACGTTGCAGACAATGTTACTACAAAACTTGCATCTTTAAATTTTACGCTGTCAGTTTCTGAATACGTTGCAATCAACATTACGACAAACAAGTTACCTTTCTGCACGAAACGAATCATGGCCAGGGTTGCCAACCTGTCTTCATCAGAGAAAGCCAGACCTTGCCCCCCAAAAAAGCCAGATAGCAGTTTCAAGGCAAATACACAAAAAATATGCGTAACCAAACACAAAATAGACATTAAAACCCGTCAGAAACATCGATGTATTACAATTCCACTTTTTAGAAGCATTTTCTTTCCCCGTAATTACATTGTGGTACGTTTGTTTCTTATCAATACCATCGATCATTTTCAGAGCAACAGTAAAATATTTTCAATATTTTGTGCACCCTGCATGGTTATAGACTCTTTTCAGAAGAGATTTGTAATGAATATGCAGCTCAGACAATGTTTTTCCAGAGCCAAGCTTTTCCGACTGGAAAACAGCCAGAAAAAGCCAGATTTTGTCTGGCTTTTTTTGATTTCCAAAAAAAGCCAAAGGTGTTCAAAAAAGCCAGAATTTTAAAATCTGGCTTCAAAAAAGCCACATTGGCAACCCTGATCATGGCTGTACGCACAAGTGCAGCTTTCAAACTCTCATTGTTTCCAGATAATGACCTTTCTTACAGTATACCGCACACGGTAAAATGTCGAACAGGAGCAGTTAACAATCTTTCGCGGTCTGGGGAAACTTGCACAATGCTAAAAATCATTTTATTGAAGCTAAAATTTATAAAAAATCTCAGAATCAGTGATACCACATCAAACTATGTTTCAGCATCAATTTGGCTATGTCTGCCATCTAACATGAAAAGCTCTTCACAGTTCACACAAAACGTGACAACGTCACTTTCTTTTTTGAAATCTCTCCAAATACAAAATTTAAAGAGAAAAATATGGGGAGACAAGGCGTATTATATACCGACTGTCCAAAGAAAATGGGGGGCACGTCCTTCGTGTCCCCAACCTAATTTCGCCCATCAAGCTACATGTAGCACACAACACAATTAAGCGATGAACAAGTGCGAAACACTATTTTCAACATCCATGACACCCATGGCATCAAAACGATGTACCAGGAAAAGCTCAAGTGGGAGACACTGGGACTTATAGTATGTTGTTTAGGGTGGTTCAAGGATTGCATTCAGCAATTTTCAGCTTTTTACTAATTTTTTCCGATCTTGGCAAAAAAATGACCTAATATTACTGGAGTATTCATTGGATAGCTGATGATATTAGCAAGTGATGTTCGTTTAAAAATCTTTGCTGACGCCTTTAGTTTATGAGAAAACCGTTGTTGTTTAAAAGCGCGTTCGATATTCGAAAAAACTTGCCGAAAAGTGTAGCGCAGCGCTAAAGTCGGTCATGTTTATGGATGATTTTGATAACTTTAATAAAAAGTGTAGAGGATGAAAATGGTTTTATTGGATAGTGGATGATATTAGCAAGTGATGTTCGTTTAAAAATCTTTGCTGACGCCTTTAGTTTATCACAGGGCTACTCAAATCGCGGTCCGAATCCGGACCTTTGGATGGCGACGGCCGGACCACAGCAGCCTCTCAAAGGTGTATTTTATACACAGAAGTTTTTATCACAAAATTTTGCCCTTTTGACCGTACTTCTAAAGCATTTACTCCTCGCCAACTGCGTGATTGTCGATCAAGCTGTTGTTCAGCTAAATTGCAGTGCACACCTGAGTTGGGCAAGCTACGATTTTTTGGTTCATCTAAGTAATTGTTTCGTCATAATTGTTCAACAATAGCTCGTCACTACAATGTCTATCCTGGTGAAAATAGTGGATTCAAGGCTAGAATATAGCAACGAAATCTTTTCTTTCCGAAAACAATACAATTATACAAATTTATTTGTGCGCGGTTGTGAAAGATGCTTGAGTAAGGGATGAGTTTTTGCAGAGATTTTGGTCCTTCAGGAAATAAGTTTTGTTTTTTTTTTGCGGGAAGTCAACAAAATGTGAAGAACGCTATAACATTTTCAGCTTTTTTAGGAATTGATAAAGAAAGGGAAACTGTTTAATTTTTGGCTGACATAGTCTAACACCTCAACGACTTGAATGTACAACTTCAAGGAGAAAAACACAGCCTACTACTCTTAATTTGATCACTACTACTTGCCCTTTCCAGAAAAAGTTTAATATCTTCAAACAAGTCATTCAAAACGAACTTAGTCATTTTCCGAGGCATTTGGGGAATATATAAGCAAGAAGGTTCAAGATATATTCAACTTATTGAAAAGTTGATTACCAACATTGTCGAACAGTTTGGCGACTTTCTTTTCGAAAACAGTTGCTGCTATTTCCTCAAACCCTTTTTAGTGACAGACATTACCGAATCCGAATTCTCAACTGAAGGAAAAAGACATGCACATGTGTGCACCGAAGATGAAGTGGAAATTTTCATAGGTACCCGGAATCTGCTGGGCATCTTCGCTTATATTTGTAGGCAACGACCCATCATTCACTGATGAAAGTGGCGGAGCGGAGCTCCGGCAGCTTGACACCACTGGTGTGGACGCAGCCAAACCTCAACCAGAATTAATTGAATTCCAATAGAATGTAGCAGTGAAAGAAATATTTTTTGATGGCACACCTGAGAACTTCTTGTCAAAGGAAGTTACCTCAAAAATTTTTTCCACTCCTCGCAAATAGTCAGTGGAAATTCTTACGGTGTTTGGGCTTACTTGCTGCTGCTGGAGGGGTGAATTGTCCCCTCCTGTCAGCTACAGTAAATGTAAAACTCGGGCCCCCACTTGGCTTATACTTCAGTTTTAGTATTCTTTTGGTTTTCAGTATTTTTTTTTCGTTTTTCGGAATATTTGTTGGTGATTTAGGGTTTTAGTATAGCCATCCACATCCGGATTCACCATCATTTCTCAGGGTTTTTCTGAGTGTTGCTAGCAACCCCCTACAGTGGGCAGTGGACCTTTTTCAGCTACGTTTTCCTTCCTGGCTTAAACATCTAGTTACGCCACTGACTGCAGTCCGCACTGTGAAAAAAGAAGCTGAAGAACAAGCATCGCATCTCTATCACGAATAAAACCTTAACCATTACATTCTATTCACTGTCGCTACCTAGGAACAATAAATTAGGTAACTGCAAAGAAGCACAAAATGTCATTGCTCCCATCAGCAGAACAATAAATAACGCTGACAGCGTTTGTTAATATCTATTTCCATTTACCGGATTTTGTATATGTATATACAGTATAATCGTAGTAAATTCTCGTATTAGGTTTTTTGTTAGAAAAATCCAAGACATGTCACATTTGCATGATTTTATGTGAGTGACCGGACCTCGAAAAATTTTGACATTTGTAACTGAACCCTTTCTTAAAACAATTGAGTAGCCCTGGTTTATGAGCAAACCGTTGTCGTTTAAGCGCGTTCGATATTCGAAAAAACTTGCCGAAAAGTGCAGCGCAGCGCTAAAGTCGGTCATGTTCGTGAATGATTGTGATAACTTTAATAAAAAGTGTAGAGGATGAAAACGGTTTTATGGGATAGCTGATGATATCAGCAAGTGATGTTCGTTTAAAAATCTTTGCTGACGCCTTTAGTTTAATGAGAAAACCGTTGTTGTTTGAGCGCGTTCGATATTCGAAAAAACTTGCAGAAATGTTTAAGGCAGCTTAAAAGTCGTTTGAACTAATACATCTGATTTGTTTGCAATATGATTTTACCATAATATGTTTTTTTGAGTTTTTTTTTAGCATATCTGTTCGTTCTTGTTTTGGCGTTTTTTTCGTTAAGTCGTTGGCGTTCGCGAAAGTGACCGCTGGGCGAAGTGACGGCCAGCTTTACTCTGGTATAACCATAGACCTACAATTCTGTTAAGCTGAATTATGGTGAAATGTCATGAAACAAATATTAGTTGTGGAGTAGGTGGATATCATATATAATGACAGTATGAATGAAATAATATCTATTCTAGAAGTAAACACCTACTGGATTACGGTTTTCTGCTAAACCTTTTCATAATATATCTACTACCTCTGCTTATTCAACCTCATTCGGTGGTGCTAAATACCAGTGGGATGTACATGCAATGGTGGTACTCGATTATGGTCCATAGGTAATTGTATTACATCTTCATGATTTTTGCAGATAACACTGTCTTTACCCTTGTTTTTGTTCTGATAATGTTGTGTTTATTGCATTGCTTACCACCTCAAAACCCTTGTATGTTGTTGGTTACTTTTCTCTGTCTCACCTTCCCTGTATGTGCATGATTTACCTGTTCATCTCTACATGCCTCAACTCTTCACCCATGGCTTCCCCACCATCATCTGTGTTATGTAAATTATTTTTATGCAGGCCTATATGATTTAACATTTATGTTTCTGTAATATATGTTGTTCAACTGAAATGCGATGGGATTATTTCCTTCATGTTTGCAATGGCTCTCCATTTGTTATTTTAGACTTTGGGGTACTCTGGTTGCTTTTCTAATCTGTTTGCATGTGATGTTTTGCATAATGTTTCCCATTTTCTGTATTTCCCTGTGTACCTACTGTTGTTGCTTTATGGGTTCCTGTTGATTTTTGTTTCATATAAATATTTTTGGTAATGCTAAATTCATTACATAAAATCAACTGAAAAGAAAAAAAATATAGTCAGATTGATTTCACATTTGTTACCAAATGGTGACATTTTGTTGAATGTGTATGTTTAAACAGATACACTTTTAATGTACATTATTCGGGTAAATGTGTATCGATTCGGAATATAGTTAATGTCATGTGTTGTTCTCCTGACTGCAAAACTGATAATAATAAGTCTTCCAGGACAACTGAGAAAACTAAGAAAAGTAAAAAATACTTTTTTCTTCATGCCTCTTCAACCTTATTCAGATGTAGGCCTACTATGTTTTCTGTGGGACATACTTGTGACCATAGGCGTAGGAGGTGGGGAATCGGCCGCCCCCCGGGCTTGAAAATTTTTAGGGCAAACTTTGTTCTTCAGGGCAAGCGCAAGTTCCTCAAAAATAGTATATTCAATACAGTGAAAAAATCCAGGGTAACTCTGTTTTTCAGGGCAAGCGCAAGTTGCTCAAAAATCCTGAATAATAAAAAATATATATTCAGGACTGTGAATTCAGGGCACCCTCTGTTTTTCAGGGCATGCGCAAGTTGTTCACAAATCCTGAATGGTAAAAGATATATTCAATACAGTGAAAAATTTCAGGGGAAACTCTGTTTTCAGGGCAGGCGCAAGTTGATATCCTCAATGAAAAAAGTATATTTAATACAGTGAAAATTTTCAGGGCAACTCTGTTATTTCAGGGCAAGCGCAAGTTGCTCAAAAATCGTGAACGTTGAAAAAATTTTCAATACAGTGTATAGTCACTTGGGGGTGATCCGTGTAATTTGGGCTGGTGTAGTGTGTAATCTGGACCAAAGTCGTGAATGGTTATAATGAATTTGATCTGGACCAAGCCCTCGTTTTCTGTAAAAATCGAACAATCTGATGTCCCTAAGATGTCGATAGTTCAAGAGCTTGATATAGGAATTCGGCATTTCTTTCTTTGTTCGTTTTCGAGTGTTTGTTCGTTTTCACTGGGTAGAGGTGCAAGGTATTAAGATGATAGATTTTTTTGATTAACATGAGTTTTAGAAGCGGGTAGCACGGAAGTGCAGATTGCTTGGCTCCTTTGAATGCGCGTCTTTAAGTGCCTTGCTAAAGCGCACAGCAGCGATAACACAGGCAGGTTTAGGGAGTCTGACCCTTCGATCCAGAACCGTCGCTTTTAAAACATTGCGTTGCGTCATCGAAGTCGCGAACATATTTGCATCACTAAAAGCAACTACCGTAAAATTTCTTGTCTGGGAGAACACAACACGCAAGGAACTTCAACCCTTTGAGTTAAGAATTTGCCTATAACATCACCTCTAGGGGATTGCATAAATAACGTTATTGCCGAATTGACATTATAAGCGAATTGAAATGCATATAAAAGATGCCATCGCGACCAAACAAAATGTAACGTTATGGGCGAATTGACGTTACAGAGGAAGCCGTTATGAACGAATTCTACTGTATAGAAGAGATTTACATAAGGTTTCAGGCCCCATTCGAATTAACTCAAAAATTAGTTTCAGGGCTAATTGTCTATTTTTAGGGCAAATTGTTATTTTCAGGGCAAATTTTTTCCGCCCCCCAGTAAAATGCCTTCCCGTACGCCTATGCTTGTGACTGTCGTACTCCATACTGATCAATGGGTAACTGTGGTACTTTCTTATGATCTGTGTTGATAAAAATTTTTTTTTGTCCCCACTGCATGTCTGTGGTCTATAATGCCATGATTGCTGCATGGCTTTTCGCTTTATATCCTCCATTGTTCCATGCTTCACTCACCATGAATGTATATCTCTCACCTATGTTTGTGCATGACTCACTAATTATCAGATAATTTTTAGGGTACTACACAGTTAGTCAATAAAAATGAATTACGCATATACCACACATTATATGCTGTGACTATGCTGCTTGCAAAAAACAAGATTCCGGTCACAAACATTTCAGCCAAGATCATTTAGCTTGTGGCTAGCCTACAGTATTAATTTGGGCCTTCTTGTCTAATTTTTTTTCAAAATCATGGTGTTGCGTGAATGCTGTTTTGGCTATTACATTAAAGATGTACCTCACTTTATCATTTGGTGTCATGCATAAAATATTACAATTAAACATTTTGGTTGGACTGCTGGATTTTGGTTGTTACCTATAATAGGAAATGCATGCATTTTGGAAATTAGGTGGAAATTGTACAAGTGTTTGGTTCGGCTACATGGTACATGTCATATTCAAACTCAAAGTACAAAAATACTTCAGCACATTATTAGGCAAATCATGAAAAAATGATATGTAGTGGTAGAAAAATGAAGATTTGTGAAAAGGATCTGGCAGATAAAGCGAACAGATAAAAAAATCTTGATAATGATGTGCATTGTTGGTACAGTAGAATTTGTCTAATTCGTCACCTCAAGGGGATTAGAAAAAAGTGACGAATTAGACGAAGTGACGAATTATGCAAACAGGTGAAAACTCTATCATAGAAGCTCGTAGGCTATACTTCTACAGTAACTCGTATACATAGTGCTCTTATTTGCAGTAAAATACAAGTTTATGACGTCATGGTTGAATACAACAATTAATTCCTCTGCTCTATCTGGACTCCATTTAATCAAGCACCTTTTACATCTTTAATAAACTTTTCCGCGTTCTCTCAATGGGGAGTCGGGTCGCGCTTCGAACCTCGCGTATAAATTCGATAAACAAATTGCGAGGTGCAACAATTCTCAGATAAAGATCCTTAATTTGTTTGAATTCCCATACGCACTAGCTGCTTAGACATCAAAAGTGAAACTGCAAATGACGAATTAGGCGAACAAAACACTTCTCAGGAATAGCAAAAGGTGACGAATTGAGCAAATTGACGAATTAGACGATGGCGAATTAGACGAACAGAAATGTACACAAAAAATAGGGATTCTGTCGGGACCGACGAAAAAGTGACGATTTAAGCGAATTGACGAATTAGACGAATTCTACTGTAAAAGGCATATAGGTTATTTTTCATCAAGGCCATAAATGTGTCCAGCTGTATTGAAAGTTAACAACTATTTATTGTATTAATGAAATTTTCATATTTGAATTATTGACTCTAAAGGTGAAATATAATTAAATGATCTTGATTTGTGCACTTTGAGAAATTTTGAAGTTTATATAATAAAAAAGCAATCTTGTAAAGTTGCACTATATTGCAGATATGAGTTTAGCTGTTGTGAATTGGCATGGCAGTGCTGTACAGTACTATTTTCTGACTTTTATTTGCACTACTTTCTTTGGTGTATCTGTTTAGTTGCAGATAACAGCAAAGATGTAGTTTCTGCACTTCAAAGCACAATCTTCTTGGTACAAAAATAAGCCACCACATCGTTGTTTTAAGCCAATTAAAATTTTGATTCCATGTTTGAATCATAAGTCAAATAGGAAAACATTTTCAAAACAAGTATTGGGATACATGGATGTAACTTCCTCAACTCAAAAGCTACCACCCTTTCTCTGCTAACGTTTAGTCTATGTTTTGACAATACAAAATGTTTTTGTAAGTTATCTAAGCATGAGTAAAAAATTAAAGATTTTGATGGATACAGTAATTCATTATTTAATGTTCATCTAAATTATTTTCAATAAGTTTGAATGTTTAGTGGCATATGATCTCAGTAAGATATCTCACTGAAATGAGTAAAGCTCATCCACAACAGAAAATGCGCTTGTTCCATAGGTAGTAGGCGTACTTCAGTTTCATCCCTATGTTCAAATGCTTGTCCATGATATGTCCCAGTAATTGTTTAGCATTGTATTGTTAGTGTCATAAGATTTTAATAATCCGACCCTTGTAAAATCTTTGATTGATATCTTTTCCTTCTGCTTGTACCTAAATTTGACTTTCATATGCCTCTCCTCTACTTGTTTTTGTCACTTGTTTTTCATACTATTTGAAAAAACTTTTAGTCTTTTGGGAAAAACTATAGTTGAGTCCAAAATAATTTGATATGGTCAATTATATTATATTTCTTGGATTTTCAGCATGGTATTCTGTTTGAATGTTGCTTTAGTTTATTGGATAGATATTTGCGTTCTGCAGAGCGTGTGTGTTCATACTATGGACTTCGTGTCTGCTCATAAACAAATAACTTAAATTAAATTAAATTTAGCTTAAGGAAGACTCCATTTGAAGGTAAAGTGGCAGAATACTTAATTACTGCAGTCTAGTATTGAAGGCTACCTTCGCCTTTTTGCTTGTGAACACCTTTTAAGTGCCAGTACCACAGCGGCAACAGTAGCTTTTTTTGTTACAACGGCCAACCGTTACAGATACCAGCTTGTTTACACCAAGCAACCAGGATAGACGCGGGCAGCACGTCAAACTTCGCTTGCATAGCAACCGACGCAATCAAGCGTAAACATTATTGCAAGTGTAAGCACTTTCCCACGCTCAGCTTGGCTTGACTCAGCCTTGCTTGGCCCCAGTGTAAACCAGCCTTTAATAGTATGTTGTTACGACAACATATCTGATGTTTAGGAAATTATTTGATCTTTGATGATTTGACAAACTTCATGTTGAAATGGATTTGATGTGATTCTGAAGGTAATTATGATGATTTTTATTTGTGAGATGTTTAAATAAATCCTGACTACTTTTGCAAACTTCTAATTGCAAATGGGCAACAGCGTTGAGTATATTAATTATACTTGTGTACTTTTCAGTTACTTTCAGGGACGCGCGGAAATCGGGGCAGTGGCGATTTTAGAATGAAAAAAGTGGGGGGGATACTGCAGGGCTAAGAAAAAAGTAGGGGGGGGCAGCATAAATATCTATCTTGCATGGTGATTTTTAATTGTTTTGAAGATGAAGTTGCTATGATTAACCCTATCATACCCAACATAGGCTTGTGAATCTCATTAAAAAGAGGAACTAGCGTTATTAACCACTAGAGACACCTAAATGCCACTGTAGATGCAATCACACACGTGTACTGCTATGTCGAAAATTATGTGCTAACCATGTAACTTCCACAGCACTGCACATGTAAATCGAAATACCGTTTTCCGTACACAATTGTGCCAGGCTCACATGAGCGAAAGCAGCTTTAGAAAGCGAATACAATTCACATGAAAGCGAAATGGTTCCAACCACGAATTCCATCATGACACAGAGACAAGTAGGCTACTGATAGCCAATTACTGTAGTTTCATCAAAATATTCTTATTACAAAGCACACAAAAATAAATCATCTTCCAACGATTAGGTGACTACTGACTAATCCGTTTTTGTGGTAGCTTATGGACATTTTGTGATTGTGGTGTAACAATAACGATGTTATGCAACTAGTATTACGAGTGTGCAGCGTGGATAGGGTGAGGACTATTCAATGCAGTATGCCATGGGTGGGCAAATAGCGGCCCGCGGGCCAAATGTGGCCCGACACAGCATTTTCAGTGGCCCCCAGAAGCATTCAGGAAAATCTTCAAATCTGAAAGTTCCTCCAACTTCTCATAGTCATAGTAAATATTAGTGCTGAGGCTATAAACCGAGACTGCTTCTACTCTCATAAGAAGGCACGGTCCTCCGCTAAATGCGGCCTTGTCAAAGTGGCCCTTGAGCAGCAAAAATAATTGCCCACCCCTGTAGTATGCAGTTCAACACCAACGAGGTTTCGGCACCAGTTGCATCTGAGTAGCATACCAGCGCCGCAGATAGGCGTGCATCGGCGTGTACGTGACAGTAAGATGTAACCGTAGGCGTAAAACTTATTTTGCAGAATATTCCCAACAAAGTCGTTCATTTTATTCTTCACGCTGAATTTTCCTCTCTGATCCTCAAAAGCTGACTTTTCAACCCTGCGTTGATTTATGACTGTCCTGCCATACGCGAAACACGCACTAGCTCTAAACCAAAAAAGATTCAGACAAGTAGACAATGAGCAACATAATTCTCACACAGATCTCTGCACAGCCTACGTTAGAATTTTATATCATTATCAACTCAGTGTAACTTAATCCTTCGATTGTCATGTCGACTGTCAAATTCATCAACGAAATCATCTAAACTTATTTTTTCTGTTCGTACCCTTTCAACTGAAAGTTGATCAACCAGTGGCGTATCTATGCAAACTGGCGCCCATGGCGAAATTTAAATGTGCGCCCTTTCTAATTATTTAAATATTAGATGTAGGCACAGTTTTTACGAAAGATAAACCATGAAGAAAACAAATTTTTTGAAACAGAAAATATTTGTGTTTATTTTTGCTTTAAATTATACAGCAAATAATATATAAATAATCCATAACGTGTACAACATACTTCTGTTCTATATTCATTCATTCTTGTTATGATGAATATTAAAACGTTTAAATAATATCAAAACATTTAAATAATAACGTTATCGTAGCTCATAGGTCTGCATAGTGTTGCCTGACAAAATTGTATATCTTACAAAAAATCAAACAGCATATTTCAATTGCAAACGACAATTTTTTTACATGGAACACATTTAGTTTGAATTAAAAATAAATTATTTAATGCAAGTCATATATCACTTGTATTCGAAAAACACAATTCCAATGAAACAAATATATCCAGGTTTTTCCAGTTAAATTACACAAAAATGGTAATTAAAACAACGCTTTCCGCGGCCTTGATCGATGTAAAGTCGTTTATTATTTCATCAAAGTAAGCTTTCGCTGTTTATCCTCATCAAAGCTAGATCACACAACCTGCCCTGACTTATTGCTAATTAATGAGACCCGGAGGTACGAAGGATCCGTTTCAGTTTACTGAAAGATCGTTCGCAGCTTGCAATACATATAACTGCCATCGTCAGCATTATTTGCAAAGCATTTCGAAGAATGTCAGGACTTCAGTATGCGATAATTTTAAGTTACACGACTTGAAACCAGCATTTTGTAATCTAGAATCTTCTCGTAAAATTGCTAGTCATCTACATCTGAACTGTACACAGCTCCTAAATCGTCACACGTAGATTTTAGTTTTTCACGGTCAGAACCCTTTTGCAAGACCTTGAACATCGAACAGAAAGCCATATTTGGACAGAAAAATCTAGCTCTGAACGAGACTAACAAATCTCTTGCACGAGTTAACATTTTTTGCTCAGCTGGTACGGCAACAATACTAACTGCTAATTTTTCGACTAACTAATATTCTCAACCTTAGTTTATGCACTGGAGCATTGTATTCAGCCTATTTGTCGGGCACTAGTGGCCGTCGAAGAAGTTCCATAAAGTCGGAGTGGGCCGCAGCTGTTCAAGTAATTTCTAAATCTGTACGACCTCAACAGCAATTATTTGCATAACAGTCAGATTCTCACAGCCACGGACTTAAACTCATCTCAACCACATTCTGACAAATATCTGCTTGCCTGAAACGCAGCAGTACGGACTAGCTTATCCTCTCTTATAGCGTGAGAAGGACGAGGCCTCGTGAACATGGCAAGCGAGCGTTCTTGTTCTGTTGCAATGTCTGACCCTCGTGTTATGTCACAATACCGCAATTTTGTCATAATGCTTAGTGGTGCTAGCGCAACACTCCCGACTTAATGCTTTAGGTAAGGACGCGGCGTTGATGCAGCTTTGCAGTTTATAAATGCATAGGGCGCAAAATAGAGGTTAAAAGAACTGTAAATAAAGATTTTAATTTTTCCAGCAGTTTTGCGACCCGTCAAAGTGGTGCCCATGGCATGTGCCATGCCTCCCATACCCTAGATACGCCACTGAGATCAACGTTACCCAATCTTTCACTGGTCATGGAATTTATGGGAAATTTTTTCAGTAATTTCATTTTTGAAAAACTTCACTCGCATGACACGCTGGTGATGGGAAGAGTTACAGTTTCCAGTAACAACCAAACGCAGCTTTTTAAGTAGCTATAAAAGATAAAAATTGTTCGAGCGAAATAGGCAGCTTCGACTCCTTCCAAAACAAATTATTTGCCAAAGTTATTTCATATTTTAAATTATTTTCACTGAATGAATATGATTTGCGAATTTTTTCAAGTGTTTTTCTGATAGAAATATTTGACCTCCTAGGAAAAGAGCTGAAATACGTGAAAAATTGCTTCTGAATCGTTACAAAAAATCCGTACAAAATTCTAAGGTTGCAGGACATGTGTGGGTAGAGTTAAAACTGTAGTTACGAACCACTTACGTAAGATGCTTCGAAGTCATACACAAGGCAGCAGAACGCAATATTGCAGCCAGGATAAATTCTGGTAAATTAATTGACACCAATTCTCAATGCTTTCACAAACATTTACTACTGGGACAAACAACAATCTGCTGACAGTTATATAATCCAGTTCCATCTCACACTGAAATGCACAAAAGATCGATCTTCCCATTTCTGCGCCTGTTTCTTAGTTTGGAAATGAATTTTTCCACACCACGATCGCGGTCTGACTAAATTTCACGCAGGATGCGAGCATCTACTACAGTACTGGTGTGTGTCGTCATAAATA
>Ga0210059_1007903_pt1 | contig 16870 bp, 8 predicted proteins | sample Ectturendosymbi2_FD_188042 | JGI IMG/M metagenome (GOLD analysis project Ga0210059, IMG submission 188042) | Ecteinascidia turbinata endosymbiont from Florida, USA - Sample 2 (SPAdes) (version 2) | ecosystem: Host-associated > Tunicates > Ascidians > Unclassified | place: Key West, Florida...
TGATACACTCAAAGGCAAATAACTCAGCTGCCCCTTGATGGATTTCAATTATGTTTTTTTTCCAGACCATCTTACATGTAAGTGCACCTTATATAAAAAAATGAGGCATTTTTGTGACATTGGGTTACACAATTGCAATTTCTTGTTGGATTATAATGATTTGACCCATTTATGAGTTAAAACTACCAAGTGATTTTTAAATTCAATTTTTGCAAAATCTGCACATCCTGTGAGTTTGAGTTTATTCACTTTTCCTAAAAAAACTACTACTTTTCAAAAATATGGTTGGTGCGATTCTGTTTCATTTTTGCGACAGTTATTTGATCACTTTTATTTTTGCACCCTGGCATTTACCAAGGTGTCGTTTTCAACACCCAGTGTTTGGAGATAGCCAAAACTAATTACTTGTTTCTTGTGGTGCTTTTTTTCACACCTAAATAAGCCGATGGTTTCGTGTGCCGACTAAGATGTTTGCAGTCTGGTGGCAAACATGCTGTTTTGTTTGGACTTCCATGTTTGTCAGGTTTTACTGCTTATACTGGAGATACCATTGTACAGTAATGCAGGTAGTGGTTGTTTACATAGTGCATTTAGTGATGTTACTTCTTTTTGCTGAACTTGTTTGGTTATTTTTCTGTCATGTTGCACATTCAAATAACAGCAGAGGATATTGCATACGTGGTCCTTGATTTGTGTAAGGATGAGAGATATATCGGTTTAACAGGCCGATATTTAGGATTTACTGATATATCAGTATTGGCTGGTATTGGCCAAAACGGCCGATTTTATCAGTAGGTGTTGACAAAAGGCTGTTATGTTCCTCACGCATGCAGACAGCTTGCGCAAGAAACCACAATGAACCAAGTCAAGACAGTCACCTTGCAGCAACGCTAGCAGGGACGTTTTCATAAACAAGCAGACAAGATGAACCATAGAGCACGCGTCATCCGTTGCAGCCGAAACAAAAGCATCATCATTAATCAGATTAATTAAAAATCATAGCAAAACATTGAAATTGCTGTAATTTGAAAAATTGTATCTCATTTAATCCTGATTTTTTAAGTTCTTCAAAAAAAGGTAAGGCATAGAATACCTTATATTTTTGATAATGAACCAGAAAACAAGGTTCAAAAATTTGGAAATATTAGTATCCGTTATTGGTCCATGAATGGCCGTTTATCAGTTTTGGCCCCAAAAAGCCATATTGGTCGATCTCTAGTAAGGATGATGACATACCATAGGAAGAGAAACATGAATCAGGTGAAGATGTAGTCGTACCTGCTATTGGTCAGTCCATACCAGCTGAGCAGCAGTTCAATTTCAACCACAACATGCTCACCTTCCTAGGAGAATCCATTCATCAGCACAGCTTCCTAAATGAGTGTCTCCACCCCAGCTTCAGCAGACTTTCCTGGCTCAATACAAGAGTAGAAGATCTGCCACCCATCATCCAGCTCTACAGTGTTAGAGCCATAGTGCTCAGTTGCAAAGCAACCAACAGCATCCAGGGAATATTGTGTGGCTTTCTCAGCAAGTTCATGGTCTTTTTCTGTTGTGAGTGAAGGATGTTCTAGTTTCTAGTCACAAGCTTATGGCAAAATTGCCATTTCTGCGTGACGTTTCAAGTCTCCCAGAGTAGAAGCACTTTGCACTGTCACCATTCACCTGGCTAGATGTGCCGTGGATGCAATGTGGGCTCTCCAGTCTCCACTTATGGATGACTGATGTGGGAGACTTGCGAATGTTTCAAAAGAGCCTCTCTGCATAAAGCTCAAGTGTGTGACAGGCACGAAAAGTTATGCATGGTGGTTCTGATTAATTTTGCACATTTCATGGTAATATCTGCCCAAATTTTAGTGTTTAGCAAATAGTCTGCGGCATTTCAACAGCAACGTTTGTGATACCAGGGGGTAACATGCAAAGGCAGTAGTGTGGACATTTGCGAGAGGCTTTGCATTGAATCGACTGCAAGTGCAGATATGCAGCAATTACTACACCTGATGATAAGGAGAGGCTATGTTTTGAATTGTCACATTTCATAAGGGGACATAGCAGATGATTTTTTTGGTCCCTTCTGCCTCATAGACCCTTTACTTTGAAACTATCAACACTAATTAATGAAGGGGTGCAAAATTTTCTGTGAACGTTAGTAGCGCATATAAATTTTTAGTAGTGCACACATATAAGCTTTGCCATACAACATTCATATGCATAAAGTATAAAATATAAAAATTAGTTCACACACTCCAAGTTTTTGGTCACATGGTGCGAGTGTGCAACCACATTTTTGCACCCCGGAATTCATATATATGGTTTCCAGATTACCATACATACTCGCATATAAGCCAACTTCAAAACTAAAAAAAAAATTATCAAATTAGGGGGTCGGCGTATGCACGCATAAATGTGATCTCACACAAACAAATTGACACGATGCCACTTCTCAAATCACGCAGTATCACCATTATTACCATTCAGTCATACATACAGCCATAAAAATTGAGACTGCACTAAATAAAGTTAATTCCGACAAACTACAACTCAATTTTAATATTAATTTTAACTGTACCTCAAACAAAATGCAACATAATCACATCTGATTAAGCACAGTGCATTGCATATTGATACTCTTTTGTTATTAGCCCAAACAACACACCATGGTATTTTGAGGGTAGGCTTGTATACGAGTTTTTACAAAATTCCTCATTTTGGGGCAGTTTTTTTACGGATTGGCTTATGTGCGAGTATATATGGTATTTTCCCTATATGATGGTTGGAAAATGCTGTTGTTTAGTAAATAAGTTAAGAAGTAGTTATTTATGACAGGATCAAATCTGGAAACTCAATGAACAAGTTCAACAATGTGCAGAAGACTTATCTCATTCATTTTGGCTCACCAGACAGCACTATCTGAACCTCAACCATCTAATACTAAATGTGCCTCAAGGTGAGGAGGTTTTGCGTTACTTAATCGCAGTGGCTGTGTTCCCAAGAAATCAAATCTAACCTTGCGTTTATATTAACCCCATTGTGTTATATCTATCTAGCTGTCAAGCATATCAGTGAATAAACCTCGTTTACTGGATTCTTTAGGAGTAATTTGTGAGTAACTTGACACTTCTTAGCTTTCTCATGCTGAACTGTTGCCATTTAGCAGCACTACAAAAATTTTGCTGGCTGTTACAAGGTGTGCGCAGAATTGAAGCTAAGCTGGAATTCTGCTTTGTTGTACAGTGATGGTGGTGGATAGTTGTGTTGATAAGGTTGCTTGTCTGATCAAAATCTGGTAGAGTTTCATAATAAACAGTAAAATATGTACAAGTAAACTGCTTCAGTGTGAAAGATATTGCTTTTGAAGTGATCTCTTTCAGTTTGTGGTGATAATTGCTCATGTTTGTTGGGTGCAGTAATTTAAAAAAAAAGACTTCAAAAGCATCTGGGAGTCTTATTTCTTAAAGATTTATGAAAAATTTAAAATATTCAAATGTTCTTTTACTTTTGCAGCAAGTTGCAGTCAGAGGTCAAACCAATTAGAATTGATTCAGTTTGTTGATGCATATAAAGAATTGGGATATCAAGAGTCAATGTATAGCCAATTTCTCGAAGTAAGTATGTTGCTGAATTAATGTTTTTTTTTGCTTAGCATGGTGGCTTTTGTCGCTGTGTCCTTGTTTGAAACCTTGGGTGTATTTTGGAATTCTCAGAAAAGCGAGACCTATAAAGCTTTTTTTGAAAAGCATTTGCAGCTGCAAGATTTCTCCATCAGAGGAGCTCTGCAGAACCTTGTATGTATTCAGTGGTTCACAAGTAAATGCTTTGCAAAAAAATTTGTGGTGAGCTTTGTTTCGGTCTTAGCAATGCTTTTCATTTATTGCGAGAATGGGCTTGTTTAGCTATCTTAGCTGTTTTTTATAATAGATATGTGAAGACCTAGGTAAAAATTTTACGAACTGGCAATCTGTTCAATAAAGATGAATTATGCTTTGTCATGTGCAGTAACATTAAGTAAGTTTGTTGTTGCTGCCTCTACCAGTTGTGCATTTAGCAAGTTAGCTGTTGCTGCCACTACCTGATCGCATTATATAATTTCAAATTTGCTAGTACAAGCTTTTGTTGAAAACAGGCAAATTTTTTCATTGTGCTTTGTCCTAAGATTATATTGTATGCATGCATGGTATTGCGTATGAACAAATGTTAATCATACTCATTGCTCCACATTTTAGATGAAAAGTTGTTATTTTGATCACCATATTTTATGTCACACTGTTGAGTGTTGATTTGGCAAAACGCATTAACTAAATCTACTAAAGAGTGTCTTTATTCTGAAAGCTGTTTAAGGTGGGACAAGAAAGACATCTGCGATTGCAAAAAAGAAGGGTATTTGTGAACACTCAACTTTTCTTTCAACCCACGTAAACTGTCATTGCACATCAAATTTTCTTGTTTTCAGTCGCCTGCATAGCACTACAAGAATGCTAAGCTGTAAACAAAATTTATTTCATACCAAAGAACAATGGAATGTAGGATTCTCTTGCAAATCGATAAACAACGCGCTCGGTACATTTGCACTTTGCAACGCCTCCAGTTCGTTTGGTTCAAGGCGTTTGTCGCATTAATTGAGTTTTTTGATGTTTTGTCTTTTCCCAGTCGTTCATCAACAATCCGACCCTGGCCGCGGCATGTTTAGCTTACGGTGATAAGCTGGGGCTGCCAGCAACAACCCAGGTGGCGTGGATTATTGTGCTTTGCTGCTACGGTAACAATATCGTAGCTGACGACTACAAGCACCTGCTTGAGGTGAGAACTTACGAAAGCACCGTTGCCAATTATTCGTCGCCTCACTTCGGTCAAAACACACCAGTTCCTGTCTTGTCACATCAAGAAGTGACCAAAAACTCCATTCCTTGTATGTCTTTGCAGAATCGAATAGCGCGCAAGAAACAATGTTATTCCTGGCGCCTTAGCTCTCGGACTCAGTAATGTAAATAGGTAGCTACAGATAAAGAGATTGTGGTCCACTTTTTCACGGCTACAGCTTTTTTTTGTAAGTACTGATCATATTTTAACCGATTGCAAAATAAACTCGCGTTGTTGATTTTTAAGATTGTTGGTTGTCAACTAACTGCTCCGACAAGACTAACGCCGTTTTTTCCCGTACTCGTCGCCTGGGTTTCTTTTTTTCGCTGAGACATTTCGGTCATTTTCCCCATAATAGTATTAAAACTCGCCGTAACAGTTTTCACTAGCTTACCTTTTCAGACATTATGACCGAATTGACTTAATTTTTTTTCGGTCATTTCCAAAAAAATTCGGTCTGTGGCCGGAAAATGACCGAAAAAATAAACCCAGCTCGTCGCCCGATTTTAGTCCTCCGTTTATCACCGTTCAATTGCAGGTCTTCTCATTTTTGTGCAGGTTATGGAAAGTCATGCTGATGATAAGAAGCACTTGCGCTCTCTTAAGTTCATGGAAAGCAGTGTGTGTTATGTTTTGGTCCAGGGTTATTGTGCTGTACTGCGTGATCGCCGGTCGGTCCGGATTAAACCTTCTCGCGTATTAACTTCAAAACGGTGTGCTGTTTAGTCTCGCACGAAATGCCTTTTTTCACCAAACCTTGCTTCCAAAGTGGCAGGAAAGCGTTCTGTGACGTAATCGCTCCCTCGTGCTATGACACTCTGTGGTTATTCCGCAGCGTAGCTTACATCTTAGGCTACACCTGCTGGATAAGCAAACGTGACCCTTTCCGATTCGTATTTGCTGCTTTGGTTTCAGCTGATGGAAACGCTCATGCTGTTGCAACTTGCCAACGAGGAGCAACCTAGAAGACAACTTCAAAAGGGGACCAGTGCATTCAGTGTCGTTTTCAGGTTGTTGTCTTGAGACTTCGATGTGTCGCGTCCGGAGATCTAACGCCTGTTCTCGCGTGAAAATTTTAAAATAACAACGATATAAGAATGCTCAGTAAAATTTCAATATAGCTTGTGGTAATTCAAAAGTAATATTACATCCAAATGTCTGTTTCAGTCAGGGTTGTTCTAATTTTTTTCCCGACACTGAAAACTCACCATATTTTTTCGTAATGAAGGTACCTGTACAATATGTTTTTGTAAAATGTGTAAGTTAAAATAATAGTTGCGAAGCAATAATAAAGACAGTCATTTAGATATGCAACACAGCAACATTACCACAACATTAGTCATGGACCATTTTTATGTTTAGCTGTAGAAATAGACGACACTTGACCAGGTTGTTTGCTATTGTAGATATGACTATAAGTGCGGAGTAAAGCTAACTATAGAAAGACACAGGCCTTTGATAAAAGCTACTTCTCTGGATCATCAACAACATGCATGTAAGCCCACAAAATGCTTACACTTAGCCTTCTCGTTTGAGTTGCTGGAACGCTGAGACAACTAATGCAAATTTGCAGTATGCTTCGTCTTAGGGTGTCAGCAATTCACAAACTTTTTCCTAAGACTAAACCTATTTTTATATGTCATGCACAACATTTTCACATCAATTCAGCTTCTGCAAATCAGGATAATCTTGATTTTTTCAGATGGTAAATATCCACAACACAACAAACAGCGGAGCTAAGGCTGTAATCGCTGAATATAGTATTGTATGCAAATTCAGCAATCTCAACGTCAATTCCAAAAAAAAGAATTTCAGTTTGATTATGCTCCATTATTATTTACTGTACATACAGTATATATGCAATGGAATGCGACACCTAACCATTCGTAATGTTAATACGTTTTGAATTGATGCTAATATAAAAACTAAAGAAAACGGGTTTTGATTGTTTAAATAAAACCACGTGAGTTGTTTTTTTTTTCAAAAAAGGTTTGCTTTTCCAGCTTCAAGGTGCCAATCAATCGATTTTTCATGCAGTCGAACTGGAGATGGCCTTGCCTTAACATAATAGTTTTCTGATGTATAATACGCCAAAGCCTAGAATGCTTTCAGGTTTCCATCCAGATCACCTCGTGTATTTTTCGCCTATAGTTTCATGTCGTGGTGTAGAGCAGTATGTCTAATTGTCGTCACGACTTCATCGCGTTATTCAGCTTGCGATATTTTTTCAGGCTGTTTGTCGAGTCTCTGCTTGCTGGAAAACTTTACCTTACAGCAGCTCTTCACCGGCCCATCATGGAGGTAATGACCGGCACGCAAACAATTTTCTAAATATATTTAAAAGCTCGACTTGCCCTTGCGCGACGTGCGCTGGCGTACTCTTTGGCACAGTTTCGGCTGCCATTCAGGCCCATAACCAGGTTTTAAAGGTTTGGGGGGTGAAAAATACATTTTTAGGGAGAAAGATTTTTGTTAATATTATATGTTTAATAAACAGTTTTCTGGGCATGACAAAATGTGGGGGGAACAAAAAAATTCGGGGGGGAATTTCCCCCGAATGCCCGTCCGTGACTTCGGGTCTGCCGCCATTTGCTGTTTGACGCCGTTTATTGCCGTAGCGCAGCTTCTAGTGCAGCAGTTCTCTCGAGAAAATAGATCAGGGCAGTTTAAACCAGTGGCGTTCCGGCCGTGTTTCGATCGATACTGGGCAGTAGTTTTTCGAGATTACAGTGCAGCATCCAATTTAGCCTGGTAGTCGTTTTTTCTCCAGGAGCGTTTACTTGGCTCTTCCTGGTAAGGTGACAACTTACGTCCCTTTGAAGAGGGGCGCTCAATTTGGTGTCACGTGGCACAGTGAACGTCGGTCTTCTCCCTGCCATATTTTCTATTTTATATGTATACATTTTTCAAAATGTTTTCCATCTTTTTTCCATTCATAATACGTTTCTGTAATTTCAAAGTTATATTAGCATTTGAGTAGAAGTTGCTAAAGTGATACTCCTCGTAAATGGACTAGATGACTTGAGGAATGCAACAACAGTACGGGGAATAGTTACGAAAACAAAAAACACCGTGGTTCTCGTTACGGCATATTTGCATCTGAAACACACTGCAGTACACGGAAGGCGTCATTGCAAATAAACTGCTGCAATGAGTAGCATTGCGTTGTGGCTGTGTCACGCAGTGCCACCCCCGGCTTGTACGCAAATAAATCCCTGCATGACACCAACCGAGGGTAAGGGTTTGCCGCGCCATACAGTAGTGTTACATTTTTACGATGCATTTCGCTGAATGTCGGGCAGGTGCTGATGGACGACGAGCTTTTCCTTGAAACCAACCAAACGAAAATCCTGGAACGCTTGACTGCCCACGAGTTTGAGAAAAGATTCGGAAAGCCGGAGGACGCGGCGTTCAAGGTTTGCAGCGCTGGTTTTGTTGAGCGCCAGTCGAGGCCTGGGCCGATTTTTTGCGACTGTTTCAAACCCCAAGCTGCACTCATGTGTGTTCGCTGAAAAAGGACTTCGCAGTTCAGTTGTTTAACCAATCCGGTAATGGATAGATCTGTAGATATTGTGGTTTAAACAGCTAGGCTTAGGTCTGCGGTTCTCACTTATCCCCTCCTCCCACACACACACATAAAACGTAAACTTCTGTGGTGTCAGTTCTCTGATGGTTTCATGTAAGCGTTATATTACATTTAAGCAACCATTGTGGTTAGCATAACGCTGCCGCGTGGAATTTATCTCAGCTCACAAGAAAATGCAATAGTCTGCCAAACCCCGCCACGTTGAAATGGCCGCTTGTTATAAATTCCTTACACTGGCGCCCTTGCTGCCGTCACGGTTCACACCAATTACGTGCTGTTAGTGCCAGAGGGAGTTTCAACGCAATTACAAAACTGTCTCAGTCGCTAAGTTTGGCACTCGGGTGTATTGTCACTGGCTTCTTTTAGCCTTATCGCAAACCGCTCGTGCGTGTTTTGTGCGCCTGGAACATTGCCGTTGAACAAAAATACATTCCAGGACAAGCTGCGCGAACATGTTCGTAAGACCGAACAAGCAATCGTGGATCTCTGCTCCGCTTTCATCAACAGCCTGCTGGCCAGCATGGCCTGCTTTCCCAAGAGCATGAGCTGGATCATCGGACGCGCGTACCACATCGTCAAAGACTCAGGTGAGGTCGGGTGACAGCGCTGGACCCGGTTCGCTGGCGACCTGTTCTGTTAGTTCTTAAATATTTTGGAACAGACAATTAAAAGCTCTGGGTTTATTGCAAGCTTTTGAGGAATCAGCCGATTGGGTTCCGCGTTCATCTTTTTGCTATGGTTCAAACTTGCACATGTCCATATACAAGTAACTAGTGTCCGCATGTGAAACAAGCAAGGAATCAATCAGCAAATTGTTTCATAGGAAATTAATTTCACGTAACACTACGCATCGTCAGTCCTTACGTCTTACTCAAATAAAATCGTTTATTTCTGAATAACTGTTGAATATTTCAATGTAGTGGTTTTCAACCTTTTTTTGTACAGCGACCCGTTATAGCAACCCATTCTAACCCAACAACCCGCATCTAAAACTAGAATAAAGCAAATGTAATGCATCTGTGTACATAAAATATCTGCTCACGACCCCCCAGGTTGAAAACCATTGTTTCGACGCGTCCGAGTTTCGCCAGCAGCTGCAAAAACATTCAACGAGGAAAGCTGTTTTTCGCGTTTGAAATTTTTAACAATCGACCGCCGCGCGACGTCCGAAGCTCTCTTTGTCGCTGCGCGCGAAGTGAAGTGAAGTGAAGCGAAGTGAAGCAACGGAAGCGCAACTTTCGTTGTCAGGTTTGGTTTCGCAAAGCGACGCCCGGGCCCTCTGCGCCGACTTCCTCCTCCAGCACTTCATCTGCCCTTGCATCGTCAACCCGGAGCTGTTCGGCATCACCGGGGACATCCCCGTCAGTGAGATGACCCGGTTTAACCTCATGCAAATTGCGCAGGTTTGTTTTGTTTCCTAAAAGTAGGACGTCTGTTCACGTCGCAGACGTCTTTTGAGCAGCGCTCTCGGTCACACTTTGCTGCCAGTTTCTGACAACTGGTCAAAGTGTGCATTGAATGCAGTTGATGCGATCGGAAAGCCCGAGCGGCAAGGCAGCAAGCAACAATAAGAGATCACATCCCATGGTCACTCTGTTGTTCCTTGTTTGCGCCACTTATATATGGGTGGTGTTCTTCGCGCACATCCCGTTCGTGGTGAATCGCACATTCAACGCAACGCCAACCGAGAGGTTGCAGCAACACAGTTACGGCGTCACCAGGTTATTGAATTGTGTGCTAAGCAGGAGTGTGTTAATGCGAGCCGGAGACGATGTTCGTGTGAAAATAGCTCTGGTGAAAACATCAAGTAATTTTCAAACGCTGCTGTTCGCTTACGTGTTACGCAGACTCTTCAAAGAGTCGGAAATCTGTGCTTGACAGCGTGCAGTGCCATAACTGAGGGAGGCAGGGGCACACACCGCCACCCTGAAAAGCTAAATGCGAAGTCTGGGTCCCCACATAGCTTACATTTAGCACTATTTTGGTTTACAGTAGGTTGTGTTTTTTGTTGTTCTTTTTTCGGAGTGTTTACATCCAGCTTCACTATCATTTCTCAACTTTTTTTCTGAGCATTGGCTAGTGGTCCCCTTCAGCTAGGTGTTCACCCCCTGGCTCAAAAGTCTGGCTACGCCACTGGCAGCACGTGATTCACATGTTTGTGAAATCTGTGGGTCTCATAGCAGGCCGTCCACATTTCGGAGCATTTGAATTTGTCACATACTTCGTCACAGCCGAAACTACTGACGACGAGGTGTTCACGCAACGCCTTCAAGTTCCACATTTAGTTCGTTCTGCTTTTTGGAACGTATGCACGCAACTCACCAAACTCTGACTTGTGTTCTTCGCCCACGCGCTGAGACTTGTTTGTGGTTTGTTTCTTGCGGTCTAAGAATAGCCGCAGCTATTCATATGCTTCCTGGTAATTGCCACTTCCACTGGATATCATCCAACGGTTTATTGAAGCGTTTTATGCATTTTCATGTTCGGATAATCTAGAACAGCTATGTTCAACCCGCGGCCCAGTCAAAGCTTTTGTGCGGCCCAGGTAGGTTTCAGCTGATGTGAAAGTATCCTACATACTGACAACCAGTCCTCATTTTGATAATCTTGGATTTGACATTTTTGATGCAAGTAGTCTTCAATGCAAATTTTTCATGTCTGTTACCATTGCAGCTGGGATTCGAACACTTTCAGCACATTAGCTTAAAGCTGAATTTAGTTTGGTAAGATCAAAGTAGGCCATTCAATGTGTGGCCCTCATTGACATGTCATTCAATGTGCGACCTTGGTTGAGATAGTTTTTGGCTCACTGAGCCCTTTGGGTTAGACATAGCTGATCTAGACTTTGCCATCGGTATGCAGTATTCGCATCTCCTTAATAGATGCGTTGCCAGTTAAAAATATAAAAAACACGTGTATAGTTTTTGAAAGTCGCAGTTCTCCAGAGAGCCATTCAACCGTGCTTGCTTTATGCAATGCTATTGCCGCGTTCGACGAAATGTGGCAGCGTTTGTTTCCGCTGATTAATAAAAGGAACTCGTCGGAATCGTTCATCTGCGCTTGATTTGTTGGCGCAGGTTCTACAATTGATCGCTCATTGTGACGAAAACAACCGACACAGCTCCGGCTTCTACTCCCGCCTGGACCGGGTGAGCGTTTCGGGCTCGTTGAAACTTTGAATGTATCTATGCATGGCGACAGTAAGATTCAAAAAATAACAATCGAAACGCGGCTTGTTGCGCTTCGATAGTTTCAAGCTGTTGACGTCAACAATTGTACTTCCGCCTCCGGATATCCGGTTACGTCCGCGTGCATTTCAAAATTCGAGAAAGCCGGCAATCGTTTATTTATTGCAGTGGTTCTTAGCCTGTGGGTAATCACCCCCAAAGGGGTAAGTTGACATTTTTGGGAGATAATTTACTTTTGTTGGTTACATTTCACTATGGCATCTACAAAAACGAAATATTGAAAAAGCTTGTGATTAACAATGATATGACATGCTGTCTATCTTCCACTCTGCCTAGGTTCGACCGCTTGATAGCAAAAAAAAAGGATCAGCTTTCCTGTTGATTTATATTCTTAAGTGACATTTAAATGCAAATTATGCTGTCATTTTTGTGTTGTTTTATTGTTACTTGTTTGCAAGCGGTAATTTGTTATTTTTTTATAAAGGGGATAATTGAAATCCACTAGGTTCATCCCAAGCGTGCCGATATTAAAAAAGTTAAAGAACCACTGAAATATTAAATAAAATTTAAACCGCACGCCAAAGCGGGCGGGCCAACCCAGCCATGTCGAAGTATTGATTCCGGTGAAATGGGTCAAAATTGACCGCTGTCAAAATACTTCTTCATTGTCTAGGGCGCCATGCAGCGACTGATCGACGCCGTGATAAGCTCAAACGTTGATGACGTTACTGAGATGTCACAAGGCGGCATCGTCAGCACTTCCGTGTTCTTCACCGCTAGTCAGCTGGCGCGGCTCATTCAGTTCTTGAAAGATATCCAAGTGAGTGGAACTGAAAAAAAACGATTTTTTTGATTGATTGATTGATTGCCACCCTTACTTGCGGCTTGAACGTTGTAACTCCATTTTGTTGTTGATTATGTGTGGCAAGGAAACCGAGTTGCCGCATGCAAGTGTGGCTTTTATCAACTGCAAACTTTGGTAAACGTAACCGCAGTTTTAAATGTAACCGTAACTTTAAACGCAAGCGCCTGCAAACACACTCGTACATGTAAATCACACATCAACTGAGCGCATACAGAGCGACAAATAGCCACACAGCTGCACAACGACCAGTATTTGAATCAGCGAGGAGCCATAGCACGGCGTTGAACTGCTGTCAAACATAACGCACGTGTTGGCTTCGGCGGAGGCGCATCAATCGTACGCAACTAGAAGTAGCTCAAAATTAACACAATGTGTATCTTAATTTTTTTTATTCGCTGTCTTTTTTTATTGCAATTGTATCTAGCTGTTTATGCGTTTTTTCACCTCAAAACAGCACTCAACAAGCCTGCGTTTGCTTCTCTGAAACGAAACTGCGGCGAAAAAGAAGCGCCCGGAAACGTGTTATTCGCTTTTTCGCTCATCCAGCTGCAGTGTGCTGCTCTGCCGCTCATCTCTCGCTCGCTCTGATGCCTTCTGCCTCTTTTTGCAGCAATCCAACGTTCGAGGGGTCGACCAGGCGTCGCTTTCAAGCATCCTGGCCCACCTGCCTTCCCAGCCCCCTCCGTGCATGCTGAGGCCCCAGGCGTCCCCCGACAACCACCACGCGTCGAGGCCTGGCGAAGGTCAGTACCCCCTGCATGCGTTTTCCAGTGTGTGTGTTGCTTCGCAGTTCTGGCCGAGGGGGGGAGTTTTGCACCGCGGGGAAATTTTAAACGACGCAGATTTTTTAAAAACGGACAAGGAAGGCTATTTGGTGGAAGCGAGGAACTTCCAAGCACTGAGATAGGATCGTGCGCTGCGTCCAAAATATAACGTCGGCTTCGTTTCAACTGAAGCTCTTTCGTCTCTTGTTCTTTTTCACGCGAGTCGTGGTTTTCTATCAGATCAATCGCTTTCATCCTGATTTTCGTAGCGAGCTATGCCAACTCCTTGTTACGTCACAGGCCAGCGTAGCAGCGTCGACCGCGGCATGACCACCGGCGGTTCGGCCGGCGACCTGGTTGCCGCGGCAACGGGCTCGTCGACCCCAGCGAAGAAAAGAACCAAGACGAAAGGTACGACCGAGTGTCGCTTGGTGCGCGTGGCAGCTCGTGCAGAGAGAAAGTAAATAAAACGTTCTTGAGTTTGTTTGCGCAACGGTCATTGCGTTACAAAACCGCTAACTTCTCGGCGTTTATCCAGTCCCGTCACCACGTGGGGCTTGTGGGCTTAGACCCCCCACCCATACAAAGCCCCAAATCCCCCAAAATTAAAATTTGAAACACTGTGAATCAGTGGAGTTTTTATTAAAATTTTCAGCATGTCAAGCCCCCCCACCACCTGCAAAAAACGTAAACCCCTCTTATTGAAAACTTTCTGCCGACGGTTCTGCGTGTATCGCCGCCGCGCGCGCGCGCGCCAGCCACCTGAACACCCACGCGCTACCGGTTGCAATGGTCATTCCGTTTTTGTCCAGCGCTCCGGTGCAAAGCGCACCACCAGCAGCTTTTTTGCTTGTCAGCATCTTTTGCTTCCGACACGACATGATGACGCGGGTGATCACCCTTGGCGCGCGCTGAACCGTGACCGCGTTTTCCTGGCCGCACGAAGCAATTCGCACGTTGGCGTTTGTGACAACAAACATGAACAGTAACTTTGAACGCACGTAAGGGGGTGCCTCCCACCGCCTGTGCTCGACACGCCTAGTGCCTGAACGGAAGTTGCGTCACTTTCCTCGCATTTTTTCGGCAAATCCCAATGGACGCCTGTTGCTACGGAAACAGACGAATCTTTTTCAGTGTGATAACTTCTTCATATCTATTTAAAGTAGCGGTTCTCAAATCATATTGAAGCCCGGACCCCCCCTCCGGAAGGAAAAATCATTTTTGCACCCCTTGCACCATTTGATGTATTGTTTTTTTGTATTATCAGAGAAGTTCGCACCCCAGGAAGTCCCTTCTCGCACACCCCTGGGGTGCGAGCTCCCCCAGTTGAAAACCGCTGAGTTAAAGTTTTGACGAAGCCATATGTGTCGTTTTTATGTCAATTGCTTTCTTTACCCACGTATGTTGCTTTCATGAATGGACGCACAGGTAGAAAGCCGCTCAAGAAAGAAGAAGGTTCTGTGTCGGACAGTGCTTTGGACGAATCCGGCTCTGGAGGTTTGTTGCTATTCTGTTGTTGACTGGGGAGTCATGCGGGAAAGTGTGATGATGCTTCGGTGGAGAAGTTATTTTAACGTTACGATATCGAATAAGTGTTAATCGTTGAGTTTGGGGATTTTTGAGTAGCGTAGCCGAGTATATATGTGTCAAATGGAACAGTGGCTCTCAAATCGGGGTACCCGTATCTCGGGGTGCGCAAAGGTGCTCCAGGGGTACACGAATTTCTAAAGTGTCTTCATATGGAAATTTTATCGTATAAGTAAAACAATTATACGAACATTTCAAATTGTTGTGCTCGTGATTACAGTCAAGCGGTACTTGATAGACATAATGTTTCCCAAAGGGTGTATATAACTTTAAAAAAGCTTGAGAACAACTGAAATTGGACACCTGAAGACGAAGACTTAAGCAAAAATATTTAGAGTACTTTGGGGCAAAGCACAGTCTGGCAGGCTTTCTAGGAAAGTAGTTAATGACTCGAATACGGTATTAATCGCACCCATCCCCCCAATCGTGCATCGCTTCATCTTGTGCATTTTTCAATGAGATCATAATCGCCGTTCACGTCAGAACAGCGATTATGACCTCACGTTCACGTCGTAACAGCTGCGCTTATGACGCGCGCTTCTGTTCACGTCAGACAATACGTCATACAACGGGCAGCACGACGAGCTGGAGCCGGTTCTTGTTCTTTCCCTTCCGTCGCTTCTGGAAAGTTCGCAGGACAATCCAGGGACGCTCACCGAAAGCGAGGTGGGTTTGCCATAATTCTTGAGATTTGTTGCGTAAGCGCGTTACCCCGTAACTGCCCCCCGGGTCTGGGCAGGTAATTAAGTGACAGGCCCCAAACCTACGTCCGATGTTGCTCTGTACAGTAGCATTCCTTGCGTCGCTCACAAAGTGTCTGGCGATAGCACGGGGTGTTATGGCTCCACTCGAAGGCTGTTCATGTTTTTAGTGACACTGTGCTACCCGTAATTGCTTTGTTTATACATGTGGTACAACAATTTAAAGCTAATAGAACCGAAAGTTAAGGGCGTGGTCAGCTAGTAGACTTGTCAAATTCTTTCTGTTACTGTTGTCAATCGTGTAAAAATGTTCGTATTCTGTCAGTTGTCTTGCGTAAGAAAAAGGAAAAGGTTCAAGCCATTACAGAACAGGCGTGAGTTTGTTTATAGTCCGAAAAAGAACCGAAAGTTGAGGGCGTCGTCAGCTAGTTGACTTGCCAAATGATTCTATTGCTGTTGTTAATCGTGTGAAAAACGTTATTCTTCCGTTAGTTGTCTAAGCGTTAGAAAGAGAAAAAAGCTCCAAAGCATTTCAGAAACGGCGTGATTTTGTTTTAATATGGTCCAATTCGGACAAACGTGGGGAACGGGACAGTGTGTGCATTTCAAATGCCTACTCGCCGCTTCGACTATGCATTCTCGCCGGTTTATGACGTTGCATACCGCTTCGACAACCACCGTAACATTTATGACGTTGCAAGCCCACGTTTGTTAACTTCGCGCGACAGCACGCAAACGACTAATTCCTGAAGCGCGGTATTTCTACACAATAGATCGCGTTTGTTGCATCATAGACGCTCATTATGAGCGCAACTGCCCGTCGCCATTCTTCCACCGTCATGCACGTTTCCAATATTTGCTGCAGACTTTTCCTCCCCGCGCGACAAACACAGTTTTCGCGAATGTTCGAGATCCGAACGCGCGTTCGCGGGTTATATAATCGCGATTGGACGTTTTCAAAGTTCAGATTGGAAAACAATTTCACTCTTCAAAGTGTATTTCTCACCGGATTTGGTGTCGAATGGCTGACCTCAAACCTGGGTATTGGTGAACAAACAAACATAGCGTTTGCGTCAACTTCTGCCGCTGTTTGGGAGCCTCCCCTCCCTCATCGCCGCAGAGATCCAGAACGCTTCGAGTTCGCGGTCGCGTTTTTATTTTGCAACGGGTGTCCAGAACGTAGTTAACCCCAACCAGGGGCGTACCGAGGGTGGGCAAGGGGGGCACAATGCCCCTCTCGCCAAAAAGTTCCAACAATGTCGCAAGTACTTTCTTCAAAACGGCACATTTGCCCCAGAAAGACCTCAGGTTCGAACATGGGG